>JAAUXT010013088.1_pt1 | contig 14962 bp, 17 predicted proteins | sample 7278171 | NCBI WGS metagenome assembly JAAUXT01 (sample SAMN14350112, study PRJNA611818) | marine sediment metagenome | isolation source: surface marine sediment (1.8m) | place: French Polynesia: Moorea | collected 2018-08 | reverse complement strand
GAAAACAGAGGATGTCAGCGAATGTATAGAAGAACGCGAAGAGCCGCGCACATCCACTGGCCAAAAGCAACTGATTGGGGAGGCCCTGTTCCACCAAATCGCGAAAACTGAAACAGAGCTGTGCGCGCAAATTACAGGTCAGCTTCGTGCGTCTTTCTCTGAAGGAAGATACTCGACTTGCACTCATAAGAAACGAACATCACGTCACAAAATTTATCATTGATCGCAAAAATCCTGGACGAAACGAACTGTTGTGTGTTTAGGAATGATCCTGGAAATGGACCAAACCCAGCTGGAGGTTCTTCTGGCAGACAGCGAAGCGCTACAGTCAGCTATTGGAAAAGCAAAAGCAAACTACATGTCCAAGCGTCACCCAAGTGCATTGCCTCTGAAGGAAGACGTGGGGGAAAAACTGTACGAAACTATCGTCAGTTTGTACCCCCAGCACGCATCCAAGATCACAGGTACCTGTCTACTTTTCTGGCTGTGGCGAATCCAACAAACCTCATTGGTCATTGCACGTCGCAGTTCCTGACACTTGCAATTGAGGTCGATCGTCCTGGAGCTTTTTTGTGTGTTATTTGGATTGTTCGTACGTTTAGGTATGCTTTTGGAGTTGGACATGCCTGCTCTGCAGCAGTTGGTGAACGACCCACCTCTTCTTGCCGCCAAAGCTGAGCTCGCGTACAAGACAGTTGCTTTCTCTTGACGAAGTGCATTCCAAGAGGAAACGGTGCGAAATCCTACAAGGGAACGATGGACATCGTTTGGTTCGTGAACAAACGCACACACGCCAAGCCTCTTTTGAAATGTGAACGATTTTGAATTTTTTTGTCATTCGTGTCACAAAAAATAAATCGCTGTCATCGAAAGCTTTTCATTCTTGTGAAATCTCGAACTCGATAACTTCAGTGAACAAGCCAATTTGTGAACGGAAAACAAAACTGACAAAATTTTGCACTTGAATCTACAGGACTTTATTATCACGTGACAGGTACATCCTACACTGGTCAACAGAAAGCACCCATCTGCAAAGAAATCAAACTGCGGAAAGTGGGTAATTTCTCAGAAAGACCTCCGAATACATCATTTTGAGAGAACAAGTAATGCAGGATCAAACTTTTAATTTTTGCTGCACACACAAAAATTGAAATTCGAAGTGCAAGCGGATTGCTGTTGAGAAGCGAAGAACGATCACTGTGACCTTGAACACTCTGAAGAGACACGCATTCCACCTTCACAAAAAGATCCCACTGGTTCCTGTTCAAACTGATGAAATTTCTGCAGTTTTACAATCGTAATGGAAAGGAGTACAATTTGGCCACGATTTACAACACCCGAAACCATCACAGCTCCAACAATAAAGATATAATTTTTCCTTATCTACACCTGTCCTACGCAACAGAGTCAAACTATATAATTCAACACAACAAATTGGTACTCTTTTTCAATCGCAACACAAAAAATAACAATTTGACTAGCAGCGTAGTTGCTGACAAGAACAAAAGTTGAGAAAGCAAAATAAACCCTGTTTGTCAGTGTTGTGAACAAGCACAATTGTCGTGCAGCGAAGGAAACGAGAGACATTTGAATAGATCATCGAAGCAAAGATCAGAATTTGCCGCGGTCTGTCGCGTGAAATGTGCGGGGCAGCTTTACTTTCCAGCAATTTGAATGTTTGAAGTCAACGCCGTTGTTACAGTAAGCACTCAGCTGAAAGAGGCAAGCCGGATGACTGGAAATCTTCGTTGTCCCAGACAACGTTTGGTTCATCATCCTGATATGTTTCAGTAAATGTCAGTAAATATATATTGAAGCGAATCAAATGTGCGTTCACAGAAGAAACAATAATGTTGCCAACAGAGACAGCCTCGCTTTGGAATGACTGGTGCACACATATCGAGGGACACAACTGTTCGTGTACTGGAAATCAGCACGGAAAATGACAATCCAAAATGCAGAGATTTTAGAAAATGTTCACTACGCCTCTATGGCTGTACATTCAAGTTAACACCTTTCATCATTGAAAATTGTTTTCCCTCAGAACAACCGGGACTTCACGAAATTTCCAAATATTCGCAAGGATATACAAACAGTTCCATCTGGATTGAAATTCTACCTGTGGAGATCGCAGAATGTACGGAACACTGAACACAAAGATGAGGTCCACCTGTCATGATACAAAAATATCAAAGTGCCTTTCTGCTGTTTCAGTAAAACCTTCCTAAAACCAAACAGTCCTGATTCCACAGACGACACAAAATTGACCAAAGTGTTCTCGTCGACCTGTGAAGAGTCGAATGTACTTGGCGTTTCCTATACATCCAAACACCGCAAATGAATCCTTTTCAATTCTGTTTTGCTTTCTGTGTACAAATATAGACCCTTATTCAAAATTGTCCAAACTGTGTTGCGAACTCAGGTCAGCAAAAATTTGGTGGAAGAGATGTATCACATGACAAAGTAGACGACGACATTCAAGTAAAAGGAAGGTAGAAGTGTCATGAGATGTTCTACGGAGGCAACCACTTTCACTTGTGTTCAGGGGGTCGTTCGTCGCCCGGAGTCGGGGTGACCGGAGTCTCTTCGCTGAAGAGCGGGTTCTTCACCTCCATCTCTCCAGTCTGAAATGGCAACAAAGAAAATGCGGAACAAATTAGCTCCTCGCAATGAGCTCGAATTTCCCATGATTCTGCAGCAATAATTGAAAATGACTAATTGTTGCACAGAGATGACAGACGACTTCCACCGTCTTCCTGTTGGTTCCTCTAATAAGGCAGAATTCCGCAGTTCTGAAACTTGGCAAAAGCGAATCTCGAGATAGGATTTCACCACGTTTCCCGGAGGGCCTCGCTTCATGTGCAGCCTTGCCTTTTCTGTCAACAGATTCGTGCACCACAACTTTGGTAAGGTGTGGACCCAAACCAAGCGGCAAGGCGTGTCCGTCAAACGACCAAGAGGGTCAGAGTACACTCACCGGGGCGAGACCAGGACACTCGTACACGGTGTAGTCACCCTCTTCGTTCTCTTCCTCCGAATCCTCGTCAGATCCGTCGTGCTTCATCTCCCCATTCGCTCTGCAAAAACGTAGACCATGCAGCATTTTCACAGACGCTGGATTACGTCTCTCCCTTTCACGAAGACGTGTGCACGTGGGCTCACAAAAGAAGGCTTTCAACAGGCGCAATCACAGTTTGAGCAATTTGGTAAAGGGGATTGCCTGCACGAGTCTCTGGCACTCTGGCACTCACTTTTCCAGGGCAATCATCTGCTGTTTTTGGTGTTGGTAGTGGTACATTTGCGCACTCTGGGCCAGTTTCCTGTCGCCGGGCGATCCGAGTCGTTCTTTTGTGGGTCCGGTTACTCCGTAGGCCGGGTACTCAGCTTCGCTCGCAGCCTTCACGTTCTTCTGCAGTCTGCAACGCAAAAACAAACGCGTGAGCTCACGGTTGAGTGAGTGCTCAAGCACTGTTGCGCCAGATCACGCTTTCAAGTGAACATATTTGTCAAGCTGTTCGTGCTTTCGTTTCACTGACACAAGGAACCTTCTGTGTTGGCTGTCCTTCTTGTTCGTAAGAAGTCCCAGAACGCAAACACCACCTCATAACTCGGCTTTGCTCACCAGAAGTCTCCACAAACCGGCCTGCACTGTGTGCGCCACACTGATGAGATCTCGATTCAGACAACACGAGAATCAAGACAATAGCCATGGATACCGTATGACATGTGCCAAAATCAAAATCGCTGAAGTTGTGTTGGTGTTTGTTCATATGATTTTGGTCATTTTCCCATTGCAAAGGTACAATGTTTTCTTGTAATGTTGACTTGGTGGGGTGGGAGAGTCAACATTGCAGTTTCCAGCTCAGCATTCACTGGTGATAATTTTCATACAATGTTGACTTCCCACCCCCTGGGCAAGTAAACCCAACTTGCTTCACTTGACTGAGGTGTTGTCAACATTGCAGTTTCCAGCTCAGCACTGACTGCTCATCCTGAAGCATGAACAGAAGACAGCTGCTCCTTGTAATTCCTCTGGTGCAGATTATCTTGCCAAACCAACAGACTTCATCACCATGCACACAAAGACAAAATTTCTCTGGTTGAAATCTTTCCAACTCGTTTGAGAATACCTGAAGCCACAGTGTAAAATGTTGCAAGCCAGGCCCAGTCTGACTGCGACAAACCACCAGTTGTGAAAGGTTCTGGTCGAAAGTCCACTTTCACACAAACTGGATTCCTGAAAAGACCGCGTGTGAATGGCAGGCTCTTTTTTTTTGAGGTGGAGCACCACTCAAAGACGGACGCAGTTCGATGCTTTCCAGGTGGACAACAACTGCAATTAGTCCTGCTGCTGCTGCCTTGCTTTCGACCGGTCACGTGCGAATTTTTTCAACGCGAAGGGGACCCTTCTCTGGACTCGTCCGATAACTCCTTCACTTCGCTATCACTCTGAAGACGCAGTTTGGTTGCGGCAGTCGGTAAAACAGAATCTCCCACGTGCATTGTCAAAACAACAATCACCACGTCAGCTCCGCGCGTTGCGTGAAAAAGTTCCATTCACCTCATTTTGTGTTTTCCACACACGCAAGTTTGGATTCTACACAAAGCCAGAGGAAATGAAAGATGTCAAACGTCAGGCTTTGATGCTTCAAAGCAGCAGGAGAGACAGGAATGTCACTCCCATTTTGCTCGAAGAGTACATTTCCTTCCGAGCCAACCCACGTTCGCTCAACGCCAACATGTTCTTCAAACGGTGGCTGAATGCGAGCTGAAACAGGTGCCAGCGGAACTTGATTTGGGCGAAAGCGCATTGGACAACGCGCATTACCAAACGGCTGGAAAATGTTGTTTCGGCCAGGGTTCACCTTGCTGGAAAGCCACGTTACGAGCCACTCCGTGTCTGCACCAAGCCTGCATGTTCCGCTTGTGTTTCACGCACAGGCACTGGGCAAGCACAAGCAACTATCCCGATTGCACAATTCCCACAGGTCGATAGTATGCCAGGGCAAATGTCCATGGTATGAGAGGGTTGTTGCTTGACTGGATGGGTCAGAGTTCGAGAGTCAATTTCATGTTTATGCAAAAATCAACCCGAGAAATCTGAATGAGCAACCCGAAGAAGCAACTGGAATTCAAATCACCTCCCTGAATTTTGAGACAGTTGGATTCTCACTGAGAGTGAAGTGATGGTCTTGAGAGACAAAACTGTCTGAAAAACACTGCTGAAAAATACTGCAAAATCAGGAGATAACCAAGAAATTCTCATTCGTGATTGTGTACAACCACCACTGAGTGATCAGGGTGACCACACTGAGACAACGGATGACCACCAACAAAAAAATGTTCGTTCTTTTTGCTGTCACCTCAAGCGAATTTGCAAACGTTGTTTGATGAGGATAGTTCCGTGGTGTGAAGAAGGTTGGCCGCTCGTTTTGAACTTGAAAACCGGAGTCAGCAGCAGCCATGCACGAGCCATTTCTGCCTGGCCAGACTGAGGGAGCTTGAGCGAAGCCCACCTGCGTGTTTGCTCACAAACCGCAACACAGAGTGTTTCCGAAGGTGCGACGCATTCGATGGAGAACAGGTCCTTTAGATCCACTCTTTGGTGACCGTACCTTTTACAAAGTCGCAAGACATCACACCAAGTATGAAGTCCTGATCGACGAAAGAAAACATTCCTCCGCAAACAGTCTCCCATTTTGGTTGGGATTGGGCATCACACGTGAGTAATTCCACCTCAATAGCGCATTCATTATGTCAAGGCATTTGTTTCTCAGAGCAAATTTAGAATGACAGCTTTTCAATATTGCTGCCGAACAACACCTTCGTCCAAAAGCAATCTATATGCTTTTGTGATGTTTATGAACGGTAAGCGTCAAAGATGAGGTCGAATCCTTCCAGAATTTTCCGGGATATAACATTGTTCCACCTGACGCGAATGTGTGGGCACAACGCTTCGTTCAAGTCACTGGTTGTCAACTGACTTGACACCCAGAGAGTCAAATCACGAAGTTTCATTCCCAAAACAGACAAGTCCAAATCTGTGGGTGCGTGTGTGTGTGTGTGGGGGGGGCTGCTTCTGAATGGCATTTTCGCGTCTTCCAATGATGGGCCAAACCAGACAGTCCAGAATTTGGCGAAGCTTTTGTGAATTTCTGTCCACTCGTTCTGTGCGGATACCGCATGAAAGTGAAACCAAATGTGTGGAATCCGTTTCCAAGCACCTGATGACTCAAGACCAAACTTAAATTAAAATTGAAGACTGAAATGGCTTACAATTTGTCGCACAATCCTCCAAACGTGTCCTTCACGCTCTGCACTTTGTCCAAAACCGAATCCATGGATGGAACTTCACAAATCCAGTCAGCCGGCGCACCGGCACCAAAGAAGATTGCTCCACGAAACCTCATTCACAACATTCTGCACTTCAGCAGCGTCAAGAAAGTCCGAGTCCGTCGACGAAGATGCAAAGGATGTTGACTGCTCATGAGTGTGCACTTTGCTGGAAGACTCTTCTGTTCGTCAATAGTACTTCCTGGGGATAATCCGACATCTGACAAGTGAAATATTGAAACGTCAGTCGTTCCTACTTGAGATGAGCAGCTTGGAAAGAAGGCACTGTTGGAATCTCAAAAGCCGAACACCACACGCCCGTGTGTGGCTGAAAGGCGCGGCAGGCAAAACTTTGTGTTGATCGATGCACCGAGTTCCTTTGAGAGCGACGCCACGAAGCAGCTTTCCCTGCGGGCGACTTCGGCCGAACGCCGGGATTGGTGGCCCCTGCACCGGGCGTCTCCGGCACCTCTCCACTGTACATGAACACCCAAAAGCAATTTCTCGTCCCTTGATTGAAAATTGAAGTCGCGCGAGCGGAGCAACTTTGGCCTGCGTCGCCAGCAACAACTGTGCCTGAGTGAATTTCCACCGATTCTGTCTCTTCAGATCTCGTGGCACTTTTCTGTTTGACAGATATCATTGTGGACAGAAGATCGGCTCAGCTGGTTTCGTTTGATCATGTCTCAAAGGCGGCATTTCTGTTCAGCTTGAAACGAAATTAGCTTCGAAGCTGCAAACAGCACCCAAATTCCAACAACTTCTCACCAACGACTTATGTGATAGGAACCCGACACCCCACAGGGCAATGTCCTGTGTAGAAAATTTTCAGATCTTGGAAAATGATCACCTCTTGGGGCCCCCCATGGGAGGCCAAGACTTATGGGCCTGACAGGTAAAAAATTTTGGAGAATTTTTGCACAGCCCCCAAGCATTGCAGCAACTTGGAATTTGGCAAAAACATTCCTCAGGGGCCAGGCTGTGCAATATGTATTGGACCTACAGTTCATTTTTGGTGGAGCTACAAACATAATGACATCTTTTTCGAGATAGTAGCCAGAGTTTGGGGGGGGGTACAACACCCACAATTGAACTTGACAACCAATGATTTCACTGTCTGACTTGCCAAAAATAAGGGCACAGGAAAACTCAAGTTATGGAATTCTGACAGATATATACTACAAGAAACAAACACGACAATCACCACGCTCAAAACAGTACATCCCGAAACTTCTGGTTGTAAAACACGAATCGCGTGGCAGCTGTTCGCATCTTGTCGCCGAACAACACCCCAGAAACTTACACAGCTTGCAAAGAAACTGTGATCGATGTCACAGAGTTATTGGAATCTGGTGCCTGCCATTAGACACTCGAAGTCCACAGCGAGTTGTCCCTTTCAGACTCTGTCAGTTCACCTCTTCCCTGTGCGGCGATGTGTCACTCAGTCTCAATCTCCATTCACTTTTCTCATGCATCAAGCCGATTCCTAGCAATGAGCGCCCAATGGGGAAAACACAGCAACACAAACACGGGCAACAGCTTGTTCCCTGTGCATTGGACCTGAGTTGTGCTCACACGAAAACCTCAACCCGGGAGAGATTCTCCACACAAGAACGTCCGTCCGTTCTCAAAAAGGACCAGGAACTTCAGAGATGAAAGAAACTTGCTGAGACTGAACAGCAATCTCCAAACCCTTCGACTGCACTCAACCCTGTTCACTTCCTAACAGACCCATCCACTTCGAGTTCCTGTCCTGCTTGCACGGAAAGGTGTCCCCCCCCCCCCCCAAAAAAAGTTGCATCTCTCGAGACACCCACAACAGGCCCAAAATGAAAGTAGCCCCCCCCCCCGACCCAAAAACATGTGATTTGACCTGCTCAAATTTGGGTTTGTTTTGAATCCGAATTTGAAACCCGAAAATAACATGCAGGCAGGCAATTCAAATTCTGGTGCCAAAGCAAGTGGTCAGGTTTTTTGGTCCAAATTTTGGGCTCAATAGTCCATTTGTTGTGTTTCAGGTCCAAAATAATGCCCAATGTCTAAGAAGAATAGAATGTCTTTTTAAAGTTTCAGTGCAAAAGGTTTAGAAAAGCAAATTGAGAATTTTTTGACACGGGGTTCTATTTTGGGCTGTATCTTCAATGTGAGCAATATTTGATCAAAATTGCCTGAACATTATTTTCAAGAAAACGGAAGGGCTTTCAGGTCAAATGGCACGCCCGAACGCAAAGCCGAACTGTTCAAATCACCGCGAGGTCCATGGGCCTTAATTTTTTTCGTACAACAGAACAAATCCCACAAAACCCACACACGACCATTCAAACATATTTTGTTTGCTGTTCATCTTCCCAATTGAAGCCACAACTGACACAACATCCATATTTCACCGCCTCCTTTTTGAGGTTACCTCCCAAACATAACACAACCCAAATCCCAAAAAATTTATATTTTCCACGTCGGACGAGACCTGACAATCAAAACTGGAACCTCCAGAGGACCGAAACGAAATCCTCCAAGCTGGAGACGAATCCAGAGCGTTGCAAGCATAAAAGGTGTCATTTCAAGGACGCAACACCAAAGCCAACCATCACTGGACAAGAGAACAAAGTCGGCATGAGAAGACGAACAATTTTGAACCGCAGCGCCGTGGACCATAATGCGTATCACAGCCCAAGTTTCATAGGCAACCGTCTTCAAAGCAGCGATAGCTTGACAAGATCGCAGAAAAGCTGGAGCTGACATCTGCGAAAACCTCTTGGCGCAGCTGCATCACAACGTTGCCTGCGGTACGATTTGCCACTTATCGCAAAGTGAGACACTGCTTCGTACATGTTGAAATTTACTCACTTGTACCAACAAACGCCGGCCACGACGAGTCCGACCATCCCAGCCACGGAGCAGCCCGCCACCACCGCTGCAAAACAAATAAAATGTCACAAGTCAACGAAGATCTTCCACTTGCATGGATTCCCTGAGACGAGCCCGGAGACCTCCGCTTCAGAAATTTGCACCTTCGTAACTTTCCACCAGTCTTCTCGTCAACACTGCGCTTGGAAAGCGAGGTCCTTGACATTGTGTTGAATTCTGACCGTCCACCAAATTTCTTTCAAAGGCTCAAAACACGTTCAGGAAAGAATGATATGTGATCTTTGTTGAAAACGTTTGAAGACACCCCTCCCTCTAACCGCCACAATGTTTGAAAAACGGCCAGAATAGGAATGGGTCTTCGTGATAACTTTCGATTTGACAAGGCTTCGCCTGAAAAGCGCCCGGTTCCCAGCGATTGGCACAGCCAAAATGACTCCTTGGACAATAATTTCTGACAGGCAATATCGCACCCAGCATTCATATGAGAGAAAGCCAGAACTTTCAGCCAAATGTGTGTGTGTGTGTGTGTGTGTGTGTGTGTGTGTGTGTGCACCAGCAGTGCCCACCCATGCCAAGCCCTGCCCCAACGCCTGCAGAAACAAATACAGGGAAAATCTGCAAAAGGCCAAGTCGGGTGGCGGGGAAAATCTTACCCAACAATCAGCTGACATGGAATTTGCCATTGTGGCCACATTTTGAAAACAGGCTTCGGGTGGGGAGAGGGCCAGCGTGGCGCTTATTTCTAGATCCCCCACGGGCAGTATTGCACACACACACACACACACACACACACACACACACACACACACATGCACACAGAGCGATGGTGATTTGACCAAAAGCACGCGAGGACGCTTCCTACGAACCGCGCGCTCAAACATATAAATTTTTTAAAACTGGTAGGTGACACACGCATCCTCCTGCACGATACACCGATAGCGCCACACGCTTGAAATTACAATAGAAACAGTACATTTTTGTCATGCCCAACCAGGCGGGTTCTGAAACAAAGGTTCAATCCATGTTCTTATCTCTCAATACTCCTGCTTGGTTATCAGGTGACGTCACTTGACGGAGTCACGTTACACTCAAATGTATCAGGAAAGCACCAAAAGAAAACCAACAAGCAACTAGAAATGAACAAGCAAAGACAAGATTCCTCTTACTGTTCACCAAGTACTACGTTGAGACAGCTAAGCTGTGAGCAAAGAAGACAAACAAGATTGACAAGGTACCCTCACTGGTCCCTCGTTTCCTTGCACGGGAAGTTCAGACGACCACGAGGAGTACCAAATTTGAACGTGTGACACAGCATCGGCCTTTTTTTCGCGCACGTTTCGCAGTTTCCTGACCTGCGCAGTTCGATGCGTGTCAAGACAGCTCGATCACAGACAAAAAGTCGCTTCCAATGATCCCATGCCACAAGAAGAGATTCAGCGTGCAAGAGCCACATCCTCCAAATTTTCAGTAGACAGTCTTCATTGTTACTCTGTGCATCCAGTTCCAGAAGAAATTGAGGCAAAATGCTCGTGGACAATCTTCCACCACCACCTTTGGACACTGCAAAGGCACAGCCTCCATTGCTTCACCACCGTGTCCTTCAAACATCTCACGTGGCTCCTACCGTAGAAGACGGGAGCGTTCACAAGACCGCTGGTACTCGCGCCAGCTCCACTTTCGCTCCCACTTGGCGCCTCACGCACCTCAACTTGTGCACTGATTTCTATCAAAAAAAGCAAAACACACGCACAACATTAACACCGCACTGCAACAACAAACAACACTTCTGTCCCTGGGAAAGGGACATTCTCTCACCCAGGAAGTAAATGTCGGCCATGGAGGTTGCCTCGACAATGGCGCTCGACCTTTTCTCCTGGCGGATGGCGGCGGGCACAGGCGGCGCCTCGAGACGCCGCGTCGTCGCGATTTTGTCCGCGACGTTCTTTGCCTGCGACTGGACGGTCTTGAGCTTCTCGCTGTTGGAGTGATGCTCCACATGGTTCACCTTGTGCACCGTCACTCCACCCTCGTTGCGATAATTCGAGTCCCGGTAGAGGTCAGATGATGGTTGTATGAATTCTTGGAAAACGAGACATTTCTATTCAGTACCCCAGCTTCTTCGGCAGTAAAGATGCCTTGCCTGGTACGCACATCTCGACGCTTGGTTGGTCAGCCGTTTCTAGAAATTGTCTCTCCACAGGGAGGTTTAGTTGAAGCTGATTACTGCATGTTGGGAAGTTTTACAATTTTGGAATTTTCCTTTACACACACGAATCTTACCTTCATTCAGGGTCGGGTTGTCTTGAATGTTCCGACTGGCGAGTTCAGCTGCCTGATCGATACTCCGGTCGTCTTCTGGAAAAAAAACCCAAATTTTTTCAAACCCGATTCATTTCTCTTTCGTCAAAGTTTCGGTCAACTTGAAAACAATTCCTTTGCGTTCTTCGTCACCTGCCAAGAAATCGATGTCGTAAGTTTTTGTGCGGCCAGAACAGTGAAGGCGATCCATTGAAAACTACGAAACTTGAAACCCTGGACGGGAGTGTGCTTGGTAATCATTTCTCGTTCCGCAGACGTCAGAACCGCCGGAAGTGCAGGATTTAGGTTTCGACTCATTCAACTGGATAAAAGCTTTCAGAATCACCACGCCCACGATTGTCTCCCTTCAAATCTCTTGCAATGACGTTTTGTCGTCATCACAGGTAGATGACAGATTTTCGCTGGAGAAAGACACACAAGGCCCTGCTAAATATTTTTGTGCATCACACAAGCCGTTGTCTTCAGGAATTCCCTTTCACCCAGCACCAGTGAGACCCACAAGAAAAGTCATCTTTGCACTGGAACGCGGTGAGGGTGTCTCAAGCAAACGCAACGAATCAACAACCTTCTGATGGTTTGCACTTTGCTTTGGGCACAGACACAGGACCTTTGAAATTTACAATAGCACGGCTGTTCACCAGAGAGAGAGAGAGTCAAAAACTGGAAGTCCCTTTCAAAGGATTTCATATTTTCAAACCCTCTTCCTTCTTGCAAATAATTTGGAGCGAACGGCACTTGGAACTGACGCAGCTTATAACTTCGGCATTTGGTGACTTTTCCCGAGCTGAAGGACGGTGCTGCGCTTGTCACGAATTTTACGCCCACTGTGGAAATGTAGAATCCGAGAAGCTATTTCATACGCAAGCCAATTTCAACACGAACATTTTGTTTGGTTGTGGGAACGTGACTTCTTGGCACACTGGACATGACTTGAAGCAAGCTGAGCTAGGGACTCGAACCCTGCCGGGAAACACGCTTCGAACAAGTGCGTCAATGTGAAGACGCAACAGACGTGCGCGGATCATTCAGACGCACAGAAACACGCATCCGAACTCGTACATCGTACCCACCACCAATGGTCTTGACATCTAAATTTAACAATAATTTCCGAGGACCAACACGACAGGAAGTCCGTTCTGGTCAAGAGAATCTGAAATGGTCGCAACACGCGTACGCCCTTTCGTGATCTGTCCCTTGAGACCTGTGAAGACAACGACGCAGACTGTTTGACAATCTGCGCATTTCCCACCCTGTCAATACTTATGAGTTCCATATCAGTGAGTACTCACGTAGGTCTATGGGAGAATCGAAGTCCGACAGGCAAAGGCCAACTTGAAAAACGCCGATGACGACTTTGAAACATGTCAGTCGCACAAGCATGCTACAGCAAAGCTCTCTCGTGCACACCTGGCTGACCCCAAATCCAGAATGTCCACTCTTCTTGGGGTCCTCGAGATTCACAAAGAAAGCATAAAATACGCCCCTGATTGCATTTATTGCTTGATTGCAAGGCACAGTCGGTCCAGCTGTTGCACTTCTGTGAAAAATTTACAGCTCTGTGAGGGGACAGCTTCAGCTTCAAGCAGTGAATGACCACGGCGGAACTTGATAAATGCTTTGCGTCACCAGGACACAGGTGCCACGTGAAACTTATCAACACAAACATTTGAAAAACGGTCAAATAATTTCTCCGATCTCTCCGGATTTAATTATAAATTCGCAGTTTTCAAGTTCTTCGAAGGTTAGATTCTGCTTCGCCAATGTTTGTGATATGATGTTGATGTGAGGCACAACATGACAAACGGCGGCTGTCTGCAGCTTTCAAGGGACGATCGATAGAGACCGCCAGCTTCTTCAGTTGTCAGTCTATTGCCCGTGTTCTGCACATGATATGCATTTCAACAGAATGTGTGCAGCTCATAGAAGCCACGATTCACCCAGTGTTTTGGTTGATTACGGTACCTCACTGACCAAACACACAATGAAGTGACCCGTGTTTTTGAGCACGACAGCTTGGAACGTTGTCCCGAAGCGGTAACACACAGTGTTAAATTCGTGTCATTCTCGAGGACAATAACTGTGTATCATACTGGTTTGCATCCGTTTTCATCGAGTCCTTCCAAAGCTGCACCATATCGACTCCACCACCAACGGGACGCTCAGTTCCATGTTGAAGACCGGCACCAAAATCGCCCGAGTTCAAAACTGCTGTCTCTTTTGGGCACGCCAAACACGTAGGGTGTACCAAAAGAGGCCGATCACCTCAAATTGGTGGACCGGTGTTTTCTCCTGTTGTGCAGAAGTTTTTCCACCATTGTCAATGCATAAACAGAGGTCGCAGAGAGCTTGAGACAAGAAACTTGCACAATGTGGATCACAAACAAAAGATGGGATGTCACGGACCTAGCAATCTGCGATTATCGGTTTCTTTTGGTACACCCCTCGTACGAAGTTGAGCCGAAGAGGATCGCCACACGATATGATGAACACTTTGAAGCACAGAACTGTGGTCACTCACTCCGAAAGCTCTCTTCAAACCCCAGAGAGCTTTGTCAGCTTTGGCAACAGTTATGACCATTTCCAAACAAATTCAAGGCCTTTCCAGCATAAAGCGGACCAGAAATACGTGATTTGCGTCAACAGACGCTCTTCAAACCGCGGGCCAGCAGACATAAATGGCAGGTAGCTCTTTTCTCCCAGATTTTCGCAAGCACCGAAAGCAACGCGATTTTTTCAGGGGATCAGGGTCTTCTGGTGTACTTACCGCCCAAGCTGAGTGGCTCGTCGCATACACATCGTTCAATTACTTCCCTGATTCGAACTTTTCGACAGCCTGCTTCACAATCTGAAAAAGAATGACACAATCTCACAACATGTCACTTGACGCCATGAGCGACTATCCGCTGCCAGAAAAATTCCTTTCAATTTGGTGACACAACCTGTTTAACTTCCAGGAAATTACGTATGGTTTCAAGAATCAGATCCAGCGCCCGACATTTTCAGAAATGCTAAACTGCAGAATCAAGGCAGATTAGAAAATCGATGGTCAGAAAAGAAACAGAAACAGTAAATCGCAGCGTTGGGTGATGAACATTTGTTTGGTGCTTGAATTCTTCACCCGTACATTTCCGTGTGTGCTCACCACATTTTTGTTTCAACAAGAAAATACCAAGTTTATTGCAAGCGAGATCAAGTTTCAAACTGAAACGAGACACACTCAACTGAAAATCAGCTCGAACCGAGTGCTGGGAACAAGGGAATCCTTCCACGCAAAGCATTGAACTTGATTGGCAACACCAGGTCCTCATGCCCAACACGACAGCACAAGGAGTAGATCTATTTGGAAGTCGTTGCTGCTGTCCTGGTCAAGTCGAGCGTCGGACCTCGGATTGACCATGACCGCAGCCAGATCTGTGGGGGGGGGGGGGGGGGGGGGGGGGGG
>JAAUXT010133820.1_pt1 | contig 14965 bp, 9 predicted proteins | sample 7278171 | NCBI WGS metagenome assembly JAAUXT01 (sample SAMN14350112, study PRJNA611818) | marine sediment metagenome | isolation source: surface marine sediment (1.8m) | place: French Polynesia: Moorea | collected 2018-08 | reverse complement strand
CACACACAGAGCAGATTGACAGACAGACAGACAGACACACACACACACACGCACACACACACACAGCAGATTGACAGACAGACACACACACACACGCACACACACACAGCAGATTGACAGACAGACAGACAGACAGACAGACAGACACACACACACACACACACACACACAGACACACACACACACGCACCCGTGGTACATTTGTAGTTTCCAAAACAGACAAACAAGAGCAATCTTGTCTCCAGCGATCGCAACAACAAGGTGGGAGCTGCGAGTTGCACACACACATCATTCACACACACGCACATGAGTGAACTTTGAGATGCTCGCACACCTCAATCACACGCACACTTTTACATTTGCAGGGGATTTTATTTTATTTTTGCATTCCAGTGTCTCTTCATGTCAGACAGCATGGGTTGGTTTGTCAGGTGGCAGGGGACAAGAGGTTGAGCTGAAGTCAGGGTGGTGAAGCTGAGGTATAACAGTCTTGGGGGGACAGGGTGGGGAGAGGGCAATGCTGGGAAGGGCACAAAAAGGCATTTTTGTGAGGTTGGCAGAGGTAGCCCAGTGTGGTTGTGCAGGGGCAGAGTACAGGGTCAAAACATGGTTGGTGGGTTGGGGATGGGCATAAGTAGGGCAGAGGCAGGGGTAGGGGCAGGGCAATGGCAGAGGGTAGTGGGCATGGGGCAAGGGACAAGGGGTAGTGCACAGGAGGCAAAGGCAGGGGCAGGGGCTAGTGGGCAGGCAGCAATGGCAGGGGGTAGTGTAAGGACACATGGCGGTGCTTGGTGATAAGTTGTAACCGTGGCCAAAACCGTGGCCGTAAGCAATGAGTATCGTAAGCAAATGAGTTATGATATGTAAGCAGAAAGCCTGCCAATGAATAAAGCCAACCTGGAAGTGCAAGTGCCCAGATGTAAGGAAGCTGCTGAGGGTCCAAAAAGGTACTCACGGTGAAGAGTACAATCTCCTCCAGTTGTGCTGAGAGCTGGTACAAAAACTCTCTGTGTTGAGGGTTATTGCACCTGCACACCATACTCAGACTCTGTCACACTCAATGTGACAGCGGGACATTGCTGTAACCAATTCAGTGCGCTTAGTACAAGGAACCCTGTACTATAGACCGACTGGACTTCACGCATAAAGGGACAGAACAGTAGGGAGAAGGGGCAGAGGAAGAGGTGGGCCAGGGGCAGGGGCTGGAGCAGGGGGCAGGGGCTGGAGCAGGGGGCAGGGGGAGGACAACAGGTGATGCCCCAAAAGACATGGTAAAGTTGAGCAGACCAGGGCTATCAAGTGGGTACAAAGAAAGCAAGCCTCCATTGTGGTTTGTTGCACTGCACCATTGCTTGTAGGTTTTCTCACATGGAGCTGATGATGTCAGTTGTTTGTTAACCGAGAATTACAGATTTATGAATCTTTTTGCTGTCTGGACTTTCAGTCACTAAAAAAATACAACAAATACCTGATGGCACAGCAATCATTTTATTGGGCAGAAATGAATTGGTTTTTTTTCTGCTTCTTATTAAGTATTTTCTTCATAGTTGTGAGAAGAAACACAACAGGAATGATCAATGAATTGATGGGAACAATGACTATTGCTGTCCAGAAGAGCAGTTCAGTGGAAAATGTTTCTGTAAACATACAAATTAAAAACACCAGGCTGCTTGACAGCCAACAAAGGATGTTTGAAACTGCAACACACACAAGTTGAGTTATTGGAGAAACATTTGATTTCATTTTGGACACATATCCCTCAAGCATCTTCTGTGATTTTCTCAGTTCCAGTATAATCTTGATGGATACAACAACAATGAGTATTGCAAATGATATTTCAAGCACAACAACAGGCCATGTGATGCATTTAATGGATGTGAATGAATGGGTGAAATCGATCACTGGGGAGCACAGGTGGTTGGGAACCACTTTATCATAAAATGTAACAAACAAAGTAATACTCACAGAATAAAGCAAGCTACCAGCAAAAATTGCAAACACATTCTTGTTGACATATTTTGTTTGTGTAAATTTTGTCTTGAGAGGAAACATGACCAGCATAAGTCTGGCACAGGACAGAAACCCAAGAAAAAAGGGTGAACATACCAGAAAAAAGAGTAAAGACCCAAAACATGCAAAGCATTTTGGACTAGTTCTCCAAATATGTTCTTCCAGAAAATAGTCGTCACCAAAAGAATAATCTGCAATGCATAAAAGTATCAGTGGAGCAGCACAAGTGAAATCTGTTGCATTCACAGAGATAGCAATATTACTAAAAGCTGATGCCTTGTCTAATCTTTGTGTGATGATTGATAAAACACAACACACAACAATTAATGCAGACACAGTGTAACAACACACCTTTACAGATGTATTGGGCAACAGATTGTCACAAGACATATACCATGCTGCTTGTGCTGTGCACCGAGAAGATGCAGGCGCCAAGCAACAAACCTGATATTTTTCAACCACAATAAATTTTACGGTTGAAAACAGGAACAAGGTGTGTGATATTTTATCCAGAGAGTTATTTGTAAGCACCAAAGACAACATTTCTTTGCTGACTGTTTGAAAACTGAATGTTTGAAGACAGTTGTCTGAAAGGTCTAAATGTGCTAGTTCTTTCAAGTTGGAAAATGCTTTTCCTGCAACATGAGAAATATGGTTTTTGTTCAAGGAAAGTATTCTTATTTTTGATGACCAACAAAAACACTGAGAATGTATACATTGTATGATGTTGGAATTGACATCCAAACTTAAAATTGCACTTGAGAAAATTGTTGAACATATTTCCTTTATTCCTGAACTTGTTGCAGTGAGAATCACAACAGATTGAAATGTTGATATTGTTTTCATCACAAAATGTTGATGTTGTTTTCTGAGATACACAAATAAAAATGGAAAGTCACACTTGTTTTTGACATTGACCTTGGTGGTCAAACAAACCATGGCATGAAACATGCAGGAACAGTTAGTAGGACAGTACTTGCTTCCTGATACACAAGGAAACTCATCATCCCCTTCATAACAATCAGGAATCCCATCACAAACATCATTCAAATGAATGCATGTTGCCATTTTGTGACATTTAAACATGTTGTCACAATATGTTTCTTCCTGGCATGAATTGTCTGTGTTTTCATCAAAACCACCAGGACAGTCCCATTTACCATTGCAAACATATTTCCATGGCAGGCAGTAGAAAAATGAGCAGTTGAATGTGCTGTGACATTGGAAAGAAGTACAATCTTGTAAATGATCTCCTGTTCTGCATGGCTCCAAGAGACTGTGCTTGTTCAACTTGTAAGTGCATATGTCTGAAACATTGTAGCATCTGACATGACCTTCCCTGCAAGGAATTTCCCCTTTCTGCCTGCAGGAAGATTGAGCTGCATTACTTACTGACTGTAGTGAGAGGAAGACTTCGTCCTCACCCTCTGGACCACAGTCGGCTATCAAATCATTGAGCAGTGTGATATCAATCACAGCTCCATTTGTGCATTGAAACTCATTCCTTGTTTGTGTCGTGTGAGAAGCAATGGTGTAGGGATAACAGCTGCGATTATGGGCAGAATAATAGAAAATTGAACATTTCTTAGTTCCAGTGGTGTTTATCAGGTATTTACAGTTGTGGCTTAGGGATGATGTTTCATTACAAATACATCCTGACTCATCTGCACCATCAATGCAGTCCTTTCTGTTGTCACAAATATATTGAAGAGATATTGATGTGTAATTTGGGCATTTGAAAACGTCATGTGTTGCTTTAGTTGTGAGCAAAGTTGTGTAGTACAGGTGCATGGCTGTTTGATCAGCTTCAATTTCAGAATAGTAAACATATCCTGTGGGAAACTTTTTGTAAGTCATGATTTGTGTCTCCCCAGCTGCTGGATGCACCACCACAGGAGGCAAAACTTCACTGGTAGCATTGAACAAAAATTCAAACTGTTTGATGTGATGTTGTTTTGCAGGGTGTAATCCACAGACATCACAGCAAGACAGGAATCTCTTCTTCCCCTTTGTAGTCCAAACAAAGTTGAAGCATAAAGTCCCAGAAAGAATGAATTCCTTGTGGCACCCTTTCAGACCAGATGACAAACTTTTGTTGCACCCTGCAGTGGCATGTTCCAAGTGGCAAAACACAGAAGGGGACAAGGGTTCACTACAGTTTACCAATATCCACCTGTCTGAGATACTTAGTGTCATAGCTGCACAAGTTGGTTCATTCAGATTGAATATTGGATGGCTGTGTGCAATGATCTGGGACAAATTCAGACCAGGAATGTTATAATAACCATATCTTTTAATTCCTTTGGCACTGTGAAAGACTTCAGCAATGTACCCAAATTGCTTGGACTCGTTTGGAAGATTCCACATCAGCCAGTTCTGATAACCAACAGGATCTTTGTTGGGCCAAACTGGAACTCCCTATCACAGAAAAATGATCACTTCCACAAACGTTAAATTGCTGGGTAGAACAAACTTCAGTCAAAACAACCTTGACATTGTGTGTTCAAAACAATGTTGTTTTGGAAACAAAAGTTGAAGATAAGAAAGGACAACATTGTTGAGCTCACCTGGATGTGACTGTGCAATCCCAGAAATACAAGTTCAATGACAGAGAGACTGGTGTTCAGTTGAACCCTTTTGACAACAGCAGTCAGGGCATTCTGTTCCCTTTTATTTCTTGCAATTGGCAGATTCCCTCCAAAACCTCCACATGCTTTCAATGCCATATTCCAAGATATCAATGAAGAACTGTGTGACTGCAGCAGTTCTTTCATGTTTGACTGAGAATCTTTTGAAATATCTACAGCAAATGTAAACTTGTCAAGAAACAGCAATTTGATGGGGAGAAGAAAATGACACTTTGTCAGGTTTATATGGAGAGAACTGAGAGAAACCTGCACATCACAATCATTATCATTGTTAGGAAACCAATAAACCAACATTGATGATGAAGTATTTTGAGTCATTGCAAGTTCTCCCAGCAGTTCAGCAGAATGGGTTCTACCAACAGTTTGAATTACATATCTGGCATACTTTGTGGAAAGATTGAAGAACATGGTATGCTTTATTCTCACTCTATTCAGTCTCACTCTGTGTGCTTGCTCGTGAATCCTGTCAATTATGGAGGTTATGTTAGCTTGAAAACAAACAACAATCTTGTGAACCTCACAACCAGCAAAATGCAGCATCAAGACAGGGTGAATATAGCCTGAGTGCTCAACAACTACCAGATGATATTTTGATTCAAGGAGTTTGTTCAAGGCAACTATTTCCTTTGGACCCTCCAGGGCAAATTTGGGCAGAACAGCTTGTGTGATTTTGTGACTCCTAATGTTGATTTCAATCCAACTGTTGAAATTTGCTCCACCATAATGCACTGCCACTCCTAAACTACGAACAGATGCCAGTATTTTGTGCTTGAAAGTAATATGTGTTTGTTTTCTGTGACTTTTTGCACCAATGGAGAACCCAGCAAAACACAAATGTTCATCAAAATCTGCAAAACAGATAATACTGTTCAGAATGTCTCAGCACATTTCAAGCACACAAAAAATTTCAACAGTGATTTTCTTCACCAACCCAAATAATTGTAACCCAGAACACAATCGATTTTGGAAAATTCATTGCAAGAAGATTCTGTTGTTGCATTGTCCCAGAATTCTTCTCGGTAACATATGGTTTGTCTTTTGGTTGACACAATCACCTGCAGTCCATCGCAACTTCCTAAAAAATGGACATTGAAGAAAAGGTAAAGTTTGCAAACAAGCACAGACAAGAGTGTAGTGCAGTGTCATTGTTCCTGTGACCAGACTCAGGTTTGCCACAGACCCAAGCCCCCTTGAAGTAGAGCACATCTTTGAATGAAATATTTGTCAAAGTTTCAAGTTGAATACCAGTGGGCTGGCACCCCTTTCAGATCCTGAATTCACTACACCTTACCTCTAAGAAACCCATTGATGGCAAAGTCCATCACATGGCCATACCAAGGGGTGTGCTTGAAATACAGGGTGGCCAAACAAGATATGACATCAGACTGGGTGTAAGTACTTTGCACCACATAACACTGCTCAGTGTCTGTGAACACAACCATGTTGGCATTTATTGTCCTTGTTGCATAAGGACCCCGTGGGTTTTCTTTTGCAAGTAGAATTTGGGGAATGTTTGAAGGACTGCAAGCATTGATCAGAATGGGTCTGCACTTGGTGATGGAGATACTCATCTTCACACTGAAAGAGACATATTTTTTGAAGGAGAAAATCACAAGCAGCATTCTGTTCCATTGGGAAAAAATGTTTCTGTATTTCTCAAAGGTTTCATTTTTGTCTTCATAACGTTTGATGACACACTGTTCACTGTTCAACATTTGGCTCCTGCCAATATCATATGCAGCCAGTCCTGCATAGAAACAGTGTGGATTGTCATGACCAGACGAAACCAGATCCTGTACTGAAGCATTCACATATGAACCTTTCCTTGAAAACAAAAGCCACATACACACTTCTTTCTCTTGACAGGCTTGGCCAGGAAAACTCACAGTGATGTTGGTGTGAATGTACTCGATTTGCTTTGGTGACCACACCTCCAATGATGAGTATTGAATATAATTTCTGTGTGCATGTTCCAGACAAAGAACAACACATTGAAATGAGGATGTGCCAAAACTGACACTGTTTGAGTGAAAAGACACAGGAGGTCTGATCGAAGGATATTTTACTCCTGGGCCATCATGGAAATTTACAAATGAAAGAACAGGCCTGAAGAGCTTGATGTTAACAATTTTATAATGTTCCACTTTGACATGACTGGTATGTAATGTACTTTTGGTTTGGATAAAGAAGAAGCTCTGCTGGGTGGGCAACAACAATGGATGCTTCCTGAGACTCCTGATCGTGAGACTGTCAATCAAACTAAAAATGAGTGACATGTTGAATTTCACAAAGCTCTGATACAAGGGAATGGTGAAGATGATGGAAAGTGTAACTGCATTGTTTTGGGGAAAATGGAGAACATTTTCAAATATCCCACAATAAGAAACTGAAAAAATAGTTTTGTCATTTCTTGAAGAGCTGATATCCAACCTGCCAAACTTGCACTTGGATAAACTGTGTGCAGAAAAGTAAATGTATTCAAAAGAAAGATTCAGTCTCAATAGAAGATTTGTTTCAAAATGGTAATGTTGTGGTGGCTGTTGATACACTAGGGTAAATTTCTTACCCTTGTACCTCATGTTCTTGCTCACAGGGGAAATTTTGCCCACTAATTCTTTGATAAAATATTTGGCAGAATACTGTGAAGTGATCCACGTTTGCTGGTTGTCTTTCAGCATTCTTGAACTGTGTGACAAAATCTTTAGTTGATGAATTGCAAAGTTGCTTGTGTAAAGCTTAAAAAAGGATATTGTTTTGATGTTCTTGTGCAGAAGCTTTGAGATGTACTTGTGCCAGTGCTTTGGTGTGTTGGGATAAACATATGTTTGCAAAATATGTTTGGTCAACAATTCCTGTTGAAGAAATACTTCAGACACACACAGCATCCACCCAAAACACCACACTTCCAACCTTGTGCCTCTCTTGGCCCTGGGTTGAAGATTCATCAGACAAACTTGTCTTTTCACTTTTCAGTTCTCCATGAAATTCTGTATTGCTTTTCTCATTTCTGCTGGTGTCCCTTTGGTTGATCAAACATGAATATCAGGCACATTGTTTTGATGCACAAAAAGAATGCTGTACCAAAGTGGAGCTTGTGATCACATGACAAAGTTTTGCATTTCACAGATGTTCTCACAAGTATATACAGGTGCAATTGGATGACTCTGTGTGTTTGCATTCACACACAATGGATAATGTTCTGCCCTCTTAAGTGTGAAACCAGTGTCGTCGACTCTTCGTGAGTTAACGCAGTTCAGTTAAATCTCTAGTGTCCGGCTGTCACACGTCTGTGACAGTCTTCCGAGTCGGTGCGGCGGTACAATAACCAATGCAGACTTTTTGTGCCATGCTGTTGGTTCAACCAGAGGAGATCCTGCTCTGCGCCCTGAACAGTTCCTTCACCCTCAGCAGCTTCTTCTCATCCAGGCATTTATATCTCATTCACAGCTTCACACATACTCATCATTGAGCTATTCTTACTACATTTGTAGTCTAATTCTGTTGAACATACACCCTTGCAACGCATTCGAATGCATTCCGCTGATGCATTTACCAAGTAGGGTTTGATCCCTGGAAATACAGCACCTCGCGCTCTTGGCGCCACCGTTACATCAATCAACGTCTTCAGAGTATGTTATTAATACCGACAGAACAGACTCTCGATTGTACATTGCTTTACCGAGGCATTACAATTACCACCTCCACAGTCCTTGCAATAAACAGAAACATGAAGCAGATTGTGTGTCCAAGCAAACTGCAAGTCAAACCTCCAACAAAAAATATGGAAACGAATTGTCCTCTCACAGGTTGTGTGCAATTTCTTGAGTTTTAGTTGTTCACAAATTTAGCAATGCTGGGAGCATTTTCAAAACTCAGTGGTTGATGCGAACAATATGCTGAATTTCTTCTGAGTTTGAGCATGTTTGGAGACATTGCGAAAAGCTGTTGCACTGTATCCTTCTTCAGGTCTGTTACCGTTTGTGTTTGAAAATACTCATGAAGTTGTTTTTGGTTTGTTCAGGCTCAAAAAGTAAATTGTAATCATGAGGATTCAGTGTGAAATCAGTTTAAAAAGTGATATAATCTGACTGACAACACAGGAATAAATTGCTGACTGAAAAAACCTCCTGCAATATTATGTTTGGGTGATTTCATACAGTTGCTCAATCATTTCAGGTTGCTCCCTTTCTCAAGTGGCTGAAATTAAAATACATTATCTTGTCATGAGGACCAGAACACAAGGTGCCCAGAGCACATAGTGACCGAAATGCAGGTGTAGTGTAGCAATGGAAACACAAAGCAACTGGAAAACAACTGAACAGCACTGTGAGTGGATTGGGTCAATATCAAATTCCTCAAATCACCTCAAGCTCCATGGAGCTGTTGTTTGAGTGACGTTGGTGATATTCATGACATTTACTTCACCAAAGTTTCATTAAAAGCCAGACACTAATGTAAAGGAGTTGATCAAACTCCAATGGGAATTGAAATGTTTTATCTTTCAACCTTAAATGAGATTTTAACTGCCTAACTTTTGACTTTTGTTCAAACGGGTGTCAATTTCAAAATTTCATGGGTATTCAGACACAGGAGAATGCTGAAGCTTGTGTCACACAAGAAGGGTCTGGTTCATCTTTCAAATCTGTTTTGTTTTTGTTTCTCCCAGACAAGCAGCAGCAATGCTGGAAGCATTTTGAAAGTCAACAGATGGCAAGAACAATGAGTCAAAACTGCTTCCATTTCACAGCATATTTGGAAACTCAGAAAGCTGATAAGTTTTCCTGAAACCTTCTTCGTGTCTGCAACAGTGCTGTCAGAATATCTCACAAAGCGCTGCAGATTTGCTCAGCGTCAAGAAATGTTTTTATTTGATTCCTTAAACTGTGAAAAAGTCACTTCACATTTCAGTGGAATAATCTGGCAGACAAGATTAGAATTTTTCCACAAGCTTGGCAGATGAGCTTTCACTCACAGCAAAATTATTCACTGAAAAAAACTACCAAGGAGTGATACTGGTGATTTCTATATTTTGAATCCCATGTTGCAAAGCATACACAGGGTGTGTTTTTCCACAATAATATTTTATTCTTGATGTCAGGGAAGAGTTTGCTGGTTTGTGTTCACATCCCTTACATCCACAATAGCCCACACATCATTAGTCGACGTTTGCGAAACAACAGCAAATATACAACTCGCGCTAGCTGAGGCACACACACACACACACACACACACACACACACACACACACACACACACACATGAATGAGCGCGATGTACGAGCCTTTTGCGAAAAGACGACAAAGAACAGCAATCTTGTCTCCAACGATCGCAACAAAGTGGTCCAGCGGATTGCACGCACACATCCCTCACACACGCACATCCCTCACCTGATGCGATACAAGACAATGATCAACTTCTCAACAGTCATCACAACCCTGAGAGTTGAGCTGCACGCACACCTCAGCCACACACGCACGTCTCAGTCACACACGCACACCTTGCACACACACACACACACACACACAGTCATCACCTTCTGCAGATATATATCAGAGAAGATATATATATATATCATTACCAATACAGGTGGAGTTGAGCTGCATGCACACCTCACCGACACGCATACCTCAGTCACACACACGCACAATCCTTACCTTGTGCGGGTACACCACAGCGATCATCCTCTCTATAGCGATAAACACCAGAATATAGGAGCTGATTTGAGGCAGATAAAAAGTTAAGAAATTCCCCAAACTGCAGTAGATATCCGTGTTAAACACCCTGTCAAAATGTCCCAGCATAGAACTGATGGTGACCAGCCCATTCGTTGAAATGAGAACCAGGCTATCGGAAACAGCCAATGCGATGAACAAAATTCGGATATTCAAATTTCTAAATTTTCTCCTGCTCATGACAAAAATTGTCAAAATATTGCCAGGAATTCCAAAACACAGAATTAAGAGACGTAAAGATGTATTTATTGCAGAAAACTCCATATTTGGACTGTGCTTCCCAAAAAAATCAACACATTTTGAAAGGATTGTCAGTCTCTGTCTCTCTGTATGAAAAGCTGGGCTCTGATCCAGGCGCGGCAGCCCTACTGACTTCAAAAAGTCCGCCGTTGCCTTTTGTAAGGTCTGAGGTCTGTGACACACTGGATGCGTCCTGCATTAGATCTCTATGCTACATTGACTTGACTGCTTCACACTGCAGGCGTCATTGGGCGCGTTCGATTTATGAGTGCGACCAAGACCAGCGAGGTGGGGCCACTTCGGCCCTTGTTAGAGACAGACAGACAGACAGCCAGACAGCCAGACAGACAGACACTTCAGCTCACTGGGTTGGCCACACACGTAAATCAAACGCGCCAAATCCTTCCTTGCGTCGCTGACAAGTCGCCAGACGCTGCGTCAACCTGGCGACGCAACGTTTGCAGCGAATGCAGCCCGTGACGCATCCAGTGATGACGCAGCGTCTGAATAGTGGCGCAGAGCAGGATGCATCCAACAAGCAAAAATTGACCACGCCGACGCAACTCACTGATGCATCTGGTGTGAAACCGGCCCAAACTCTTTCTGAAGCTGCAAATGGCATTGTAACCACAGCAACCACCCAGAGGAAGGAACTCCACACCTCGGGACGCCACAAGCCAAAGAACTTGGGTCCGTTTCTAGGATACGGGGCATTAGATGCCCGCAGGGGGGCAACCTTGTGTTGTGCCATGCTTCTTTCACACTGGACGCGTCAGACGTCAGTGCGTCCCTCCCAACAGGAGTCATGGAGCACTGGTTTGCTCTCCTTTTTGCGGGATCAAATCATCACAGGGTTGCGACGCAGAGAAACGTAAACTTGCGAAGCAGACAGTTAAACGAATACCGTATCCACCCGTGTATAAGACGCACCTTTTTGTCCCGAAATTGGACACCAAATCTGAGGAGGGGGGTGAGACCTGACGTCAGAAAACCAGGGCAAAAGTTTGGGGTGCGTCTTGTGTTTGGGTGCGACGTATACACGGGTGAATACGGCGGGTTCCAACAAAACACAGGCGCTTGACGTCTGGGAGGAGTGAACGTCCCAACAGGAGAACAATCTTGGACAGATATGTGACCAACCTCTGTGTCACAATGCAGGCCAATCGACCCATGATGATTTCTGGGATCAAGGCCATGGCCTGCAGCCAGCCCCATGTAAGATCCAGTGAGGGGGGCTGCATGTGTTTATGAATCTATGTGGTGACTCTGACAGGAAGGGTCACATGTGCCAGAGGGGCAGGCAGAGGGTGAAACTGGAGTTGTTGTGCTTTGTGATTGACGTGTTGAGTATGATCATGGTGCTTTGATAGTTTGTGGGTGATTTGAGGAGGCACTGTTGTAGGTCACAAAAAGCGACCAAAACAGTCTGATCAAATCACCTTCAGGCAGCGTCAACCAAAAGTATGTGTACAGCAGTTTCATGGACAAGATAAATTTCAAATTTGGGTCTTTTGGGGGTTGTAGAATTTGTACGGGTCAAGGACAATGTGCGAGTCAGGAATTTGTCAAGTGTGCATTTTTTAGGTTTTTAAGGGCAAAAAGTTCAAATTTTTAGGGTAACAAATGGACTTACATTGCATAAATAAGGCAACATCTCAGAAAGTATAAATATTTGATGAAGGATATAATTGATGAAATGTAGTTTATTGATTGGGCAGCACTGAAATACCTTGGTACTCAACATGTTTGAATCCTTTCCCAAATGCAAATCTTAGATGGGCACTCATCCTCATGTTCCTTTTGTAATGTTACTCAACATGATGTCTATTGTTCTGAAACAAGTACCAATCATCAAGAAACAAAATAAGATGACATCTTTCTACACTTTGGTCAATTCAGTAAGTTCTGCTGAACTCATTTATGGTCTATATTTGGTGATATTGATTTCAGGTGATGGATTTTCCAGGGTGTTCTGGCTTTCAAAGAAGCCCAATGAAAATCAAGCTTTATGTGTTTCATTGCTTGCAATTTGGTTTTATACAAAGCATTCTGTCCCCAATTCTCATCTGCTTTTTGGCTCTTGTTAGACTTTTGGCTGTTTTGTACCCATTAAATTCCAAATGTAAGGAGAATAGATTTGTCTTCAATCTTTGTGGCTGTGTTTGCTTTTCCTCAGCTTTGGTAGCAAAAATGCCAGTGACAATTTTCTAGTTTTTGTATGGTGGTGCTCCAGTTGCTATCTGTTCTCTTCTGGGCCCTTTCTAAGTTTGCTATGGGCAGTGTAATCACAATACAACTCTCTGCAATTTGTGTCATGAGCCTCTCATACATAGTCCTCATCCATTCACTGTATAAATCCAGGCAGCAATTTGCTGCAACTGTTGCTGTCAAAAAGTCACACAGTATTCTTTTTGTTCAAACAGCAATAATATTTGTTTCAGCACTTGTGAGCTGGATACCAAACAGTGTGATGCAGACTATTTTTCTCTTGAAATCAATTTAATCATTTTTTGTTATTCTTTGGATGTCCAGCTTGTTTCTACCTGTCAACTTAGTTGTCAACCCAAGTGTGTTTCTGTGTCTGACAATTAGAGAGCTTATTCGAAGGAAGAACAAAGCCACATGATTCCACCCAGAGCGACACAAATTGTCAAAAGAAGGAAATGCAATGTTACTCAATGAATCAGGCAAATTAGCACAGGCTGCAGTATCCAAACATCCAGGTTCAAAGGAAGTCATCTCAAGAAGCACTTTACCTCAGCACTTTTTAACACAGGATAGATGAAACAAAGAGAAGGGCAAAAGTTGCAGTAAGATTCTTCAATACAATGAACATTGGACCAACAGATATTTGAGAAGTGCAGCTGCACAGTTTGGACTCAAGTACAGAGATTCAGCCTCCTTTTATGTGGATAGATGGGATGGGATCTCCATGCCAACCCACCAGACTGTGTTGTGTCACAGAAGAGGTCACCATTCCAGAGATGGCTCTGCTGAACAGCCTTGTCAAGTAAGTTCACAGTACATGGCAAACCAACATGCACAACATTGCTTGATGGCTGAAAGCTTTGTTTGTTGACTGAAAATCACTGTTGCCTTGTCAACCTTTCGCCATGCCATGATTGATTCCAATAGCAAAGACAGATTAAGAAATGCAGGCATGTCTGTGCATTGTTGTTTTTCTAAACATTGTTGTGTTGTTGTTGTTGTAACACGCTTGCACCAGGTCAATGGGTTGACACTGATTTACAACTTCCTCCAAAAGTGTGAACCAACAACACACAAAGTAAAACATACTTGTGTTGGTGCACCAAAACTAGTTTCCCCTCATGTCAAATTGCCCTCTCCACAAACCAGATTTGATATTAGATGCCAAATCTTTCTTTTCCAGAATTGTTTTTCATGTTTGTATGCTCACATGGAGGTTTTGTCAAGCTGCTCACACAAACACAAGGGAATGGTGTCGTTTCAGTGAATGCTGCGGGTCATTGACTGTTTCACACAGCAGATATACACGCCACAATCAACATCCAAAGATCTAGCGCATGCGCATGTGTTCATATACAAAAGCTGGGCCATTACTACAGCTTCACAGGTGAGTGGGAAGGAAAGAAATTTTGTGATCAGATCAAGCATTGATCATCAATTACATCACACTACAAGCAAATCCAGGATCAGGCCAGGTGAGCTCAGGACAGACAAAATGGAGCTCAAAATTGTGCAGCCTGAAAATTATCTTTGGTATATCGTCAGTTGAGCAGTCTTGACAAAACAACCACAAACCAAAAGAACTCAGACCCTGATCAAACAATCCAGAATATACAAAATTTTAAGACAACATGTCACATGAATTTGCCATGATGTTGAAACATTTTTGTGCATTGTCCTGATGTTCAGAGATACGCATCTTCTGGTACAAGTTTCCAACTGCCATTTGTGCTTGTTGTGCGATGTCCCTTTAGGGAAGAGCACTTAGCAGTGTGCTGAAAATTTTTTTTGTACATATGCCACTTTGGGGAAGATGTCCCATCATGTCCTGTCAAGTCATGTCCCCCCTGTGGGGGCTATTGGTGGCTATTGGTGCTGACCTGGGACAAATGGTCTGCTCAAATGGTCCACCAATGTACAAAAGTATATGGCATATGGGCCAAGATGTCCCATCACATCATGTCACATTATGTCCCCCCCTATCTCAGCAACTGCTGAAGGTACAGACTTGATCTAGGGCTCGTTGGAAAGGTCTTTAAATCCACATTTCAAATTTTGAAAAATGGAATCTCCATGGCAACCTCCCTAGCAACCAGATGCAAAACTCCTTAGCAACCAGATGCAAAT
>JAAUXT010091131.1_pt1 | contig 14967 bp, 14 predicted proteins | sample 7278171 | NCBI WGS metagenome assembly JAAUXT01 (sample SAMN14350112, study PRJNA611818) | marine sediment metagenome | isolation source: surface marine sediment (1.8m) | place: French Polynesia: Moorea | collected 2018-08 | reverse complement strand
GAAAATTTTTAACTTTCGTCACTGATTCTTGGTGGGTATGAAAAATGCAATCTTTGAGATATGGTCTCGGAGATTATGAGTCAGGCATGTGCGGCTAACTTTGCGTTGAAATGTTTATATAGTTCGAATCACCGCAACGTCCAAATTTTTGGACGTTATTTTTTTGACTTTGGTCTGGGAAGGGTCCCACCAGTTAGTCGAACACATTTTTGCCAAGAGGGAGGGTGAGACGGACGAGGTCAGAGACCACGATCCCTGAACACAAACCAGATGAAGTGACATCAGAGACGCGAGTTGTCAACCAGGCCTCAGGTGGAGACATTTGGGTTGAAAGAAATGCAAGCCAAGCAGGGTGCTTGTCCAGGAATTTAGTCAAGGAAGGGCTGACTCAGAACTGCGGTTTGGTAGATCTACAATAAATTTGGATGTCCATTTCGTGTGGTATGTGGTCCTCTGTCTTGGACCTGTGTGTGGATCAAACTCAAGCAGAACAAGTTCCTTAGCTCATTTGCAGCTCTTCCCCAAAAGGTGAAAGCCAATTTCTCCAGTGGATCCAGGGGGTTCCCAAAACCCACAAAATTCTTTCACCCCGCCCTGAGGGTGGTTTTACCGAGGACGGGCCACCACATCCTGGATCCTCTCGCCTACAGGTTCAACCCTGAGAAATATAGTCATCAATTCGCCAGCACCATCGGACGCAAGGCTTTTTGCTCTCACTTGGAGAGGCACCGCGTCCGCAAGGGAGAATTTTCTGCGCGTTGAAAAATTCTCGTTCGGTGTTGCGAATGATGAGTCACGTGTTACAGGTGCGCGGTAATTCTGAATCCGAAAACAGAAAAGTGGTTTCTCTCACAATTGAAGTGTCTTTTTGAGTTGTCGTCCAGGTTGAACAGGCGTCTTTTCCTGCAAAGGGTTCACGGTTGGGTAGGTGGAAGTCTGCTTGGTTGTGAAGACACTTGATCATGTCGATCTTCGGTCTGGATTTTGCTGAGAATGACGGGGCCTCAGGCCAATTTTCAGGAAAACTTGTGTGTCAAATTGCATCTGGATCTGGACTTCTGTCAGCAGACCAGAGGAACTGTGGATCTGACAGTTAGGTCTACTTTGATCCACATGTTGGCGTGGACAATCCGACGGACCCAGGGGGCCTCGGGTCTGGGGCGAGCCCCTTGCACCCCAAAAATTGATCTCAGACATCTGCCTTCAAGACTCCAGGTCATAAATTTCCCCTCATAGGTACAAAATAGAATCTAGAGTCTGTTTGCTTTCTGAACACAAAACTGGAGATTGAAGTTTGCAACCCCCTCACCTCAATCCTGATCCAAAAAATAAATTTCATTGAATCTCTAATTTGTAGCCAAATGATTTTCCAGCAAGCTTTCTTTTCTGGGTGACTTAGCCAAGTGACCTAATTGGGGAGGTGGGTCATGTCACCCAGATAATTTTCAGCTCAGAATTTGACATTGACCATTTTCCAACCTGGGTGACTCCCCTCCCCCAACAGTGGATCTGTCAGCCTGAAAAACTTCTTCAAAGAAAAGGCCGAAGGCCATGGTACAGGGTGGAGCTTGGAGACCAGGAGTGTCCTTGGCTGAGAAGTGCCAAACTTGGGGTGCTGCTGCAGCAGCAATTCTGCCTGTCAAATGTCGGGAAAAGAGGGAACCCTGTTGTCGACAAAAGTGACATTCAAATTTGTGGCAACAATCAGGAGGCCACAATTCGTGCAGTTCACTCGCCCAAGAATCGTTCGACACACTGCACGAGTACGTGACCCCACGAGTGGAAATGTTCATTTTCACGCTCAAATTTCATCGAGCGCACAAAGGTTTTGTGTAATGTATGAAAAATCTGGATCTAAACACGTGCATAACACACCAACAGATTTGTGGATCCCTTTTCCGCGAAGTGTGGAAAGCGAGTTTAAATCTCGCAACACGGGAAGTGTGCTGGAGTGGATAAAGTCTCTTTATTTTGGTTGTAATCCAACACAAACTGTATCTCGGAGCAATAACGCTGCATATGACGGCAAAACAAGTATCCTCAATCCTGATAATGAGGTGAGTCAGAATAGGCTGCCGAGCTTTGATGTTGCCAGGGGATGTGTTTTGTGTGTGTTGGCGTAAGTCGGTGGTCACTTGCTTGAGGCGGGTCAAGCTTTATGCACTTCGTGCGAAGGTGTGTCACAGTGTGCTTGTGCACCGTGAAGTTGATGTGTTTTCGATTGGATGTTACGAGTATAAAATGTTGTGGAAAGGCCGTCGAATAAGATTGCCTCGTTGGTGACACCCAACGAAATTGGGCATGGCACGCGACACGTTGGTCTGACCTCTGATTGAAAATTGAAGAATACGAACACATGAGTTTTCATGTCGAACATCATCGCTCATTTTTGGATAAGCCCTGTCGAAGAGAGTGAAGGTAAGTGGTCCCTCGGGACCAGACAGCCCCTCTTCATGTACGGTGCGTCGGTGTATCAGTCAGATGGAGAAGCGCCTGCTCCAGATGGTGCGTCTGTCTGATTCATACGTGCGACTCCGTCCAGGGGCGTCCATTTCTGCGCTGCTTTTGTGAAACAGAGGCTCAACGTGCGTCCAAAGATGCGCTTTAGTGATGGATATTTCTTCTAGTGATGTACACATCCAAAATAGCACCTCACCTGAGTACACGCCAGAACACTGCAGGCAACACGCTGCACTTGGTTTGCTGTTCTGACGCACAGCGTGGAAGCGAACCTGAGAGCAGCGTTGGAGAAGGTGCAGGAAACTGCTGGTGGCTCACAGTGAAGACCACAGGAGACTGAGAGAATGCGAAGCTGTCGAGAGAGGCTCTCCATGTACTTGGTTCACTTTTATGTTGAGGCAAATTTTGATCGTGGCTTCCACAAACTGGAAAGATTGTTCGGTGGCGCAGTCTGTGCTGCAAACCATACTACAGCACAGCTCGAAATGCTTCTTTCCAAAGTATGTGTACGCGAACAGTGCACGATGCTTGAGTTGGACGCCTCCGGTTGATTTAGGTGTGTCTGGTGAAGTGGTCTTGTGGTGATGTTCGCGACAAGCGGTGCCAGTAGGATGTGACCCTCGAAGTTTACAGGACAAGCATCACATTTGGATCAACAGCGAATTTGATACAGCGCAGCAGCGAAAAGTATTGACAGCCTCTGCACAGTGCAGGGCTCAAGTATACACCCAAGAAAAGTTCAACAGGGCACGGACACAGCAGGATGTCGAATGAGATAGGGCCTCCAGCTCAATTCATGTGCATTCCTCGCAGCTTAGCAACCCTCAGTCATCACAACAAGAAGTCTGTGTTCCCGGTTTGAATGAAGTTGTTGGAGAGGTGAATGCATCAGGACCACAGCTCCAGCAGAACCGAACAAAACGTGAATGTGTCACGAATTCAATTGAGGAAGAGCAGAAAGTTGTGTTGTGTGAAGGACAGGCACACCCCCTGCAGCGCTGGGTTGGAAGGCGCACTGCATGGGGATTGCATACAGAGGGCTCGCAGCTCCCTCCTCCCAAACACATACATTCCGAGGTGGCAAGGAGTACAGTGCTCTGTTGGATAGGAGTTAGGGGAAATACGTTCAAGTAAGTACGTTGATATTTATCAATTGATGTTTGTGATTTACCACTTGGTGAGAGTGAAGAAATTGAGCAGGTTGGGAGAAACACGTGACACGTGAGGTGCTCTGCATCCACGCAGCTCACGCACTCCCCGAAAACTAAATGAAGCAAAAGGAGTGTACAGTTGGACAAAGAGAGTGATGAGGATTACTTTGCATTTGTGTCCCCGGACTGTTGTGTGTGATCAGGTAGGGATGGATCAGATTGACTTCAAAGTTTACTTCTGTCTGGGATGAATGTGGCTTCAGTGTACACTTCCGCATGAATGGCATTGCCATGCAGCGATGATTTCAACTCAAGCGCAACGTTCCTTGATGTTTATCATTTGCTTGGTGTATTTTGAAAAAAATAAGACACTGAACGCCTGTGTTCAATCGATGCCTTGGGTGGGACAATGTGCAACTGAAACTTGTGGTTACATTTGGTGTGTTTGAACAGAACAAGCAACTTCCTTTGCCTTTCAACACGCGATTGCCATATGCGCACAAGAGGAAACGGTTGCTGCTCCAGGTGGGAGAGCACCTGTCCACGAGAGGAGTTGGGAATCTGGAGGGTCGTACACAGCGACTTGGTCGAATATCGGATGTCGCTCCGCCGGACACAGAAATATTCGTGTGAATGTTGTGACTTTTCCCAAGTCTGCAGAGAAGGATACTCCCAACACTGATGCGTCGTGTGATTTATCAAAAAGGTCAGGGTGCAATGCAGAAAAGAATACTTTTCACTCAGAGCTTCGATTTGTGATGTATCGAGGTCTGGACGGAAAGCGTTTTCGTTGTGGGCTGCTGATTTGATGGACTGCGCCAATGTAGGAATGCGAGGCGTTATTCATTTTCGTTCGGCTGTGCAGGTGCATTTTCGTGCAGTTGCTGCAGACTGAAACGAGGGATTCACAAGATTGATAGTGCTTGAGAAGCCTTGAAGCTAGAATCTTTTTGCAAGGATGCTTTTTTCAGCGCGCACGTACAAATTTACCGGGACGTGATGCTGACGTTTTTGCACAGGTCGTTTTTCACGGACTCTCAGAGTAAGACGTTCACCGCGGGATCCAGTTTTAGTGTGAAAACAAACTACCATGCTCATTTTGCTCACTAATGAACAGTAACGTGGGTTTTTGCGTAAAGAGAACAGCAGGATAAGCTGCTAAGTGTTGCTCCGTGTTGCACCAGTTCTGTGCGGGGTTCCGACTGATTCTGTAAAATTGCTGAGAAGTTTGTCGTTCAGAACTGCAGGTTTCTGTCAGGTCGCTTGGTACTGCTTCTTCACAATCACGACTTCGCTGGTGAAATGGACAACCTGTTTCTCTGAAACATATTGTGGGAATTCGTGGGTGTGGAGATCTGGATAATCTTGACGGGTACGTACGAGTAAATATTTCCACCGCTTCAGGTTTGAGCAAAGTCGAAAAGTCTTGTTCACGTTACAGGTGAACAGCTTTTCAGACGAGAGAGATATGATGTGGATATTATGACTTGACGGACACCCTGGTACCAATATCGTTGCAATGAATATGTCAGATGCAGTTACAATTTGCAATTTACATGATGAAGGATTTGTATGTGTTGTGTCTGCGTATTTCATGGTGTCTGGTGTGCAGTCGTACTGATTTATGCCTGCAGCGGGATGTAACATCTGTACACAATACAAGATAATGAGATCTGCGAGAACCGCTGATTGGACTTGGACCAAGAGACAAGTGGATGAGATTTTTACGGCAGTCATGAAGAGTCCTCCTCCGTCATTTTTGTGTGCAGAATAGTTTGGCTTCTTGGTATGTGTGTTTTTGCGCAGATGCGTCCTTCAGAGCGAGCCTCTTCTGCAGCAAGTGGAGGCGTCACCCTGTTCACTACAAGGGGACAAGGAGATGACCACTCTATTGGTGATTCTCTGCTCGTAGACACTCCATTGTGATCAAGGTGACAGCAAGATGATGGTGAGGTGTCTCTGCTGCAGGTATATCTTCACATCACATAATTATCAGGTCCATGTCCTCATCATGTGCAACAAATACTGAACGGACAGTGTGCAACATCAATGGTGACAATGAAAAGGCGCTGCGAGGGTAGGCGCGAGTGAATACTGGAGGAGGAGCATTCTGCGCGCATTCTGTGTGCATTAGGTGTCCACAGAAATCTGTGTGCACAGCAATCTGTGAGGATCTGAGTGCACAGAAATCTGAGCATTCTGTCCATATTCTGTGCACACAGAAATCTGTGCGTATCTGTGCACACAGAAATCTGTGGAGGTGATGTGACAGATTCACCTGGATACACTTGGAGTTGGTGGAGATGATGTGACAGATTCACAAGGCCTCGTGAATCTGTCACATGATGCCTCCACCTCCAGGTTTTGTGTGGAGCTTCTTCTGTGGAGGTGAATCTGTCACATTTCCTCCACCAACTCCCAAGTGTATCCAATGGCTCTTGGATTTTCTTAAATTTTCTTCAACCTTCAGTGTGGTATCCACCAATATCTCCAAATATCCATCCAAAAATATCCAAATGTGCACAGAAACCTATGTGCACAGATTCCTTTTTCTATCCACACAGAAACCTGTGTGCATGGATTTCTTTTTCTGTGCACACAGATGCGCAAAGATTTCTGTGCACCCAGATGCTCACAGAATTCACACAGAATGTGCACAGAATGCTCCAGGATGCTGAAAATAGCACAGCACATACATGTTGCTCAGGCTGTGGCTCTGCAGCAAATGATGCTGCAGTGCATCTGCACACCCAGTTTGAAGCTGCAGTAGCCAATCAGCACCTCAATCCTTTAATAGTTTTACAAAGTGACTGGTTCCTGAGATGTTGCCTTGGCAACAAGGCAGGCACTGGTGCGCACAGCAAAGCATCCCTGAGAATACCTCCAGTATTCAACAAGATGTTTGCTGGGGAGAGGAGAAGGGGGTGACCCTGACATAGGATCACTGCAGAGTCGTTGACACTCCCTGTCCCCCCCATGGACACGGTGCTGGCAGTTTGGTTCCCTTGTTTGTGGGACCACATTTGTGTCAGTTCAAGACTGGTGTGCAGCAAAACTTCTGAAGTGGTGATTTCAACGTTCTGCATGTGCACGATGTTCTCGCAGGGCAAGATGGTCGATCTACGAAGATAGGGATCGCACAGCGCAAGTTAATTAACAGGTACCGGTACGTTATGCAACGGATAGCCACCGCTACCTGAGTCTGATGAAGGAAAATGAGCTTCAGATTTTGCAGGTGCAACCAATAGAGACTGCAGACTCCGTGCAGACATGTCCGGTTCGAGTTTACTAGGATCCGCTGCGTGCGGCGATGTAACGTTTCCTTCAGTTCTTCAGAGGTAACCAGTGGAAGAACACAAAGGGACGTCGCGGAGAGACCAAGAAATTGTCCCTTGTTTGCAGGGAGTCAGATCAGTCTTGTTGGATTGGAATAAAAAGTTGGGAAGATACGTGTTCCTGAGAATCTGGTCCTGACGTTTCCTCTGAACCGCCTCCTGGCAACAAAAACAGTTTTTTCCCCTTGTTTTGGCAACGTAGATCTGTGCTCAATTGAGCTGAAGAACTTCAAGTGGCTCTGCTCTCATTTGAACTTGAAAAACACCATGACGGAGCGAGTTGAACACAGGGGAAGAACAAGATCAAGAGTTTTGTGCGAACGCCCCTGCGGGAAAAGCTCAGGTCCTCAGTGCGCAGTGTATCAAGAATCGTGTCAGAGCGAGCAGCGGCTCGGAAGAATGGAACTCGATCCACGCAGCTGATACTGGAAAGCGAAACAATTTACAGAGGCAAAACTATCAAGTGCAAGCAAATAGTTTTTTCGTTTCCTCGAAATCCAGGGAGAAAACGGAGGTGATAGGCAGCACAATGCTGTTCACACTTTCAGGAAGCACCAAAATGGGTTTCTGATTCAGAGTCGCAACTGCGCAGTCGATTTGTTGTGTGAAGCACCACAGAGTGAGACTTTCAGGACCACGACCAATCTGTCTGTTGTTTCCAACCCTAATTGCTGGAAGCATTCAGCCAATAGGGGAGGCCACACCATCCATTGGAGAGAACCAGTGGTGTCCACGACCACCACGGAATCTACTACCATGGTAAAGCTCGATACCCTGCAGGTCATCAACGTCTCAGACTCATGGTCGCTGATTCCTTTCGTTTTCAACTTTTGGGCACGAATTGCACGACCACGCCCTGAGTTGCAGACGCCGAGTAGATTCTACGAGATTCAGAGCAACAGTGCAGCTCCTGTATCAGTTGTCAGAGCAAGGGACAATTTTCTCCCAGGGTGGTGGGTCCGAGCCCCACGCTGGGTCCACCTGCTCCAGCAGACTGTCTCCAGAACATGAGTTTCAACTGAGAGAATCTGCAGGACATTGAACTCAAATTCTCCTGGAATTTTCGAACAACGATTTGCTGCTTGAGTGAGTAAACAAGAATTGCGCTTCCCCTCCGAAAGAAAGTGGCCTTGTGTGACGCCCCTTTCTCAGTTTGGAGGTGACGGACGGACGTGCGATCGTGCTGGTCCAAGTATCCCACTGCCCGATTTTCCGGGACAAACCAGCTCAGGTGTTCCACAGAGAGGAGAAGAGCTGGGCCCTGGCTCACGTCGTGGAGCAAGCAATTTTTTGACTTGGATCTTCGCCCGCGTGTTTGAGGAAAGACCTGCCGCGCATTTTCAGCGCGATGTCAGTATACATCCCGTAGTACAGATGTTTACTTTGTTGCGACTGATATTTATGAGAACCTGTTACTCTGATCAGAAGAAGGTAAAATGAGGTCAAACGTGTATCTCAGCGGAAGACAAATGGCAACTGCAGTGTGGGCTTTCCCACTTCTGATATTTCGACACTTGCAAATAATTTGTACCTGACTCCGACGCCTTTGTTGTTACTTTTGCTGTAGAATTGTGTGCAGATGTGCAGATGGTCACAAACTGCGCGGACCGAGTTGGCTGAATCGCGGGTGTCTTGGTGTCCTCCGAACCTCATCCTCAGGAAAAGAAAGAACCCAGTGCCCGCTTCAGTTTCGAATTGGTGCGCCAAACGATGCGTCTCAGTCTTCGTAGTTACAGTGAATCCTTGGCCACCAAATGTCATTGACTTCATTCCGTGGCCTGCGAGAGTCTTTGTTTGTTGCAAAAAATCGTCATTAGATCAATTTTACTGTTGTTGTCCCGGAGTTTGTCACAACATTGTAAATTGTGTGTTCTGTAGCCACGTTGCCACTTGGTTGCAAACAACGGCAGATGAATTATCTTGCTCTTTATGGCCTCTTGAGTGAAGCTGATCCCAATGTGAGGTGTGGCCTTTCCCAACAGACCCTTCCAGTGACCTACAGACGTGAAGACATGGTTCAGTGTTGGGAGACATGAAAGAGCTGAAGGTTGAGCTGCATCCGTGTGCAACAAGCTGTTGAGAACAAGGGTGCTTGGTCCAACTCGTGCTGCAGCCTCCCTAATTCTCTGTCGAACGCCGTCGCCGAGTCAGGAAGCACAGTGCAGCAGAAAGGAGCCTTGCACGACACAGGAAGGATCAGTTGCCCTCAGATTCTTGGACATGCAGTCGAAATGCAAATTGAGTATGTGGGGTATCTCGATCGGAAGAAAACCACACTTGTAACAACAGAACGCAGACCCAATTCATGTACTGATATCTGCAATGAAAACCGCTTTATCCGCAGTGTTTGCTGCGGCAATGCAAGTACTGTTTTAACCTTTTCGCTTTGGCACTGCAGGTAAATGGGTCAATTAATTATGGCAATATTCGGGATCTGGGTTTTGTTACTGTTACGTGCAGTACTCGTACTGCCTTGGTGTTTGTGTATTTTGTGTGCAAGGAGCAGCTTGCTCACAGAATGGTTGGAATGAACTGCCTGGAATTCTCAGCGCCGCTTTGTGCTTCAAATTGTCCAACGAATATGAAACAAACACAAACCACAAGCGAGCTGAAGGGACACCGATATGACTGGAGAATCAAACGCACGAGCTGAGGACACCAAACTGAAGGTTTCAGGTAGATTCTTCAACCAAGCGAGGTTCAACCCGAGGTGCACAACAAACTCGGGCTTTTGAGTTTGCAAACGAAGGAAGTGAACACTCGAGCGTTTCACACAGACGTTCGCGTTGAATGGGATCAGGATCTTGGTGCATCTCCGTAGCCTTGGGTGCTGGATCACGTCTGTAGATTCATTCATGAATCACCGTGCTTTAATTGGAATGCTGAAACATACTCGCAGACTCAGCAGAAAGCAAGATGGGAGCGATTGAAAGTCTTTTGCACCTCGTGTCACCGGGAGTGTATTGCATCAAAACACGCAGCGGTTCCCAAGACTCTCAAAGTAGTCACTTTGCAACTGAAGCCCGCACGTTGCGTGCAATCAGAATCTTGAGAACTGCAGTTTCAAGTTGCTCGAGTCTACAGTAATTTGTGGCATTATCCGACGTTGGAAGTTTTTCCAGTGACGACAGGGGGTGGAAAGGGCTCGAGGTAAAAGAAAGCAGGAAGCACACGGTAGCTTCTACTGTCTGTTGAAAACCTGACTGAAGCGCACATCACCTTCCCTGGTTGCGTGATTTACTCGTTCTTTCACTTGTAAATGTGGCAGTGTGTTCTTGCTGAAGCTCTGCAAACACCCCCGGGAACAACCAAAGCACGTCCAGGTTGAGAGTATCTTTTTCAGGTGTATTGCGCATTCTGTTACAGGCTGGCCCTTTGTGTGCTGGGTCGTGTTGCTCTTGTCTGTCCGCAGCTGCAAAAAATCGAAAAGTAAAACTGAAGAAAACCTACTCGGTGTGAATCTGTTGCCTGTGAACTGGGCATGCAGGAGATGGTTTGTTGCGGTGTGGTCTGGGCGGCGAGCTGGATCCTCCATTGATAGAATGTTACAGGTGAGCCTCCTCCCTGGAACCGCTGCTCATGCTGCAGAGCGAGTACATGCACTGGATAATGCACCACCTGGGATGCAGGAATGAGTATCATGGGCACACTGTAGAAACAAATCCAGTTTCTTGGTGTTGAGAAAAATGCTCAAGCCGTTGTCTTTTGGGGAAAAAACTTGGAACGTGAAGGTGGATGTAGATCTCGATGGAAATCAAGGAGAGTACTGTGCTGTCGCTGTGAATCTGCATACAGTCGCGTTGTTCAGCCTGCCGCCGCCAGACGCGTTTGGTCACAACGGAGAAGCTGCGGAGTCATGGCTGTGGAACCTCATCACCTGCCTGGAAGTGTTCAGGAATGACGCGTCATCGCAAGATGTAAGATTCTGGGATCAGAGCAGCAGATCCAGTGCAGAGCTTGCCAACAAATTCGCTCGTATCTTCGACTTCAGGTCAAGCGTGCTGGTGTGAGGCATTTCTCTGTTCTTTGCCAAGAGTTACACATTGCTCGCGTGTTGTTGAAAGTGGCCAGGAAACTGAAAAATCAGAACAGTGCTTTCCTGCTGAATTGCGAAGAACTTGTGCGGTGTCTGCAGGTGTGGCCCGCCGTTTCATTGGCGTCCTGCATTCAATCGTGCAGACCCAATGCCAGACCACCACATTGTCGATTAGACCCTAATTATGCTTCGTATAAAATTCTTATCCAAATATTATGAAAATGCCTGTGGCAAAAAAGAGCAGCACTTCAGCCTGCCAGCACAAACTGAAGGGTAACTGGAGTTGCTTGGCGTTTCTGCTACTTTGGAATAACATTACCTGGGGTGAATGCTCAGAAATCATTGCCTCTATCATGTGCTGCGCTTTGCAGAACCTCATCATATCGGGGGATTTTTTTTCCTCTCTGGATGTTTTGCCAACAGAGGCTCTGGAAGTCTGATAGCGTGGCTGGGAAATCAACACAGTCCCCCAGAATAGCCGTGAATCAGGTACACTTGGCTTCAAGTGCGCCGTGTGTACCTCGTGTCAGCGCGAGGCTGCAGGATTTATGGGGCGGTGGGAGATTGCGAGTTCACCGCGGAGCAGCACACTGGACCCTGTCCAGATGGCTCTGAGCCTGTTAGCAGTGAACCCTGCATGTTGCCCAGTCAGTGAATGTCAGGTCAGTTGGAGTCTGCCTGATGAGGTCGTATCGACGGGTGCTGCCCTGGAAACTCGATCAGAGATCGTTCGCCCCAGGTTTGTTCGACAGTTCTGAAACATTTTTGTTCAAATCTGTTCGGTTTAGCATCAGTTTTGTGTTCTGAACTCATTCCGACTCTGCATGGTGTGAACAAGAGTTGACGCTGGCTGTGCTGCACAAACACCGAGTCTGGTCTGAAGTGGATTCTGTCAAAAATCCGCTTTTCGCGAGCTCACCGAGACGAGAAAATGCGAGTTTTGTTCAACCTGAAAGGTTTTCTTGACCCTTCTACTGAAAATGTTGTGTTTAAAGCCCAGAGCGACCTTTTTTTGAGAACACTCAGGTTTGTTTTGAACTTCTCGGGAACACAGAACCACTTCGATGGACTCTCCAACCACCGCTGTTTCGACCGAACAAAGTTGACCTCGCTGTCGAATCCAGGACCACAGAGCCGAACCCCGCCTCGTTCAACTTGAGACTTTCATGACTCTTGGGACTCCAACGAGCATTGAAAGTGCACTTGGTGCCAACATTTTCTCTCACAAAACTGAATTTCAGAACCGTGTAATCCGATACCAATGCACGAAGAGAGCTGTTGTGACTTGCTGAAGCGGATGTTTTGCTGATTTCATGAGACTCTGAGCTCATGCCGAGTGCGACAACGTCTCGTGCACGTCTCACTGCAGCTGTCAAAACGATGATGAGTGTCTCGATTCACAGTGGTGTGCTTCTCGTGGCGCGGGACCGTGCAGAGTTCGAGGCCAAAAACAAGTAACTTTGAACTCAGTTGGAACAACGATCGTCAGCACAGTCCCGACTCGTATTTCTTCTGACGTCGACGGTGAATGGTGAGGGGTCTGTTGTCGAAGTTTGTTTGTCTCATTTTGTTCGCCCAAATGTTTCCGTGTTTGAAAACACAGACAAGGGTAGTTTTTGTGTTTTACGTGGGGTGCTGGAATGTTTATCATTGGAACCAACTCATTTTTGCTGAAGCGAATGGAGTGGAGTTACGTTCTGAATCGAACTGAAATCCAGGTCTGCAGGAAGCTGGCGGTTCTGAAGGAACGATGCTGCTGCTACCAATTCTGTGAGAATGAATCACCGCAGAAGAGCAGTTTCATGCTTGTCAATCACCTGGCTTGTATTTTTGCAGTGTGAGGTCTGTTTGTTTTGGTGCAGACATTGGTCCACTGAAACGTTTCCTCTTTCTGAGTGTTTTGAGCGAAGTACCGTAAACAAGTGAAAGTCTGGCCAACGTACGAGGAAACAGGCCTTCTCCCATTCGGCGTGACCAACCGTTGTAATGACATTTGCTTGGGGGATTTGAGGTCAACGAACCACGTCAAGACTTGTTTTGTGATTTGTTGGAAACCAACCATTTTCTGGAAATTGTGAATCAGTCTGCCGGTCTCGTCAGTTCGTTCAAAAGTGTTCGAGTTTCAGCCGTTGAGAGCAGCTCACCAGAGGTGAAATCTGTGATTTGACGGCGAAAAACTGCTTTTTCTGCCGCAGCGTTTCAAGCCGCGTGTGGTAGTTCCTGAACCAAGGGAAATCTGACTGGAGTTGCGCAGAATGGACTGCAGCTCGCAACTCCAGGTCATCGCGAGCCATCTGGCAAATACTTCGCAGTTCTTCCACAACTCAGACCAGGATTCAACAGCAAAACCAAGATTAAGTCCGCTTGACTTCGGTCTGCAAAACAAAGAAAGGAATATATGAACAGAAGGTTCCAAGTGTGGACACAGGCACACGCAAAATCGGGACTCTAAATCACCTGGATTCAACATCTGCGTGTTGCTGTCATTGCAGGGCGGAGGTGGACTCAACAAGCAACAGCAACAAACTCAGCAAGAGGATGCGGACCACAGCAAACCGCGTGACTCCGCCTCCTCCTCGCAGCAGAAGAACCAACCTCCCGGCGGCCCGTACGTGATCGGACCCGGCTCGCGCCACTATGACTGGAACAGCTACCACTTCTTCCCCGACGTGCACGACGTGGACACGCGCGGACTGCGCAGGCGCCGCCAGCGACACACGTACCGCAGCTACGCAGGGCACAGCGTGAACCTCGACTGGCTCGACATCCGGGACAACGTCATGTACGACCGCGCGCCGGGGCATCCGAGGAGGTGCGTGCAGCTCGCCAAGCTGCGCATTTCAGGGTTTCTTCTAAACTCCAGGCCATAAAGAAGCACTTGTGAGAGCAAAGCGATACGTCTTGGCCATTCAATGGTTCGGCTGTAATGCGTATCAGAACACAGACGTCCCCGAGGATTGCTTTATCGCTCTGGTAAAAAGTTTCACGAGCTGTAGTAAATTGGTCTGCATACTTCTGCGATGACTAACAAGACCATTTTTGAATTGCGTTGGATTGATGGAAGGAGGAATGTGATAAACCGAGACAAGTTGTCATATTTATCGTCTGAGAAATGACATATTCGGTCGGCGTTGCAGGCACAGCCAGGGCCCGTACAGAGCGACTGAGTACGAATCATCGGACGAAGAGAATCAGCCTCCAGCCAATTTGCAGTCCAGAACCGCCTGGAACAATGCTGTGCAGGTGAGCTATGAAAGAAATATGCAAATTATGTACCTGCGTTGTTTTGGTTGATGTTCACTTTCAGTCAACGGCCGACCGCACCCCGCAGCGCCTGTTGGCGACAAAACACGCAGATTCAGTGAGGGTGCTCACGTGTTCGGATTGCACTTCGGCAAAAACTTTTCAGAAACCCTGGTCTCGTGGGCACAAACAAGTTCAGCAAAACGTCGCCACTGTGTACTCAATTTCAGGAGTACCAGCGACAGCAGAGGCAGGAGCAGACGAAGCGCTCCAACGGCCGCAACGGGCGCTTGGCGGGCAAGAAATACATTCCTATTGACGACAACGGTGACACGGATTCCGGCTCGGACAGCCCCAAGCACTGGCAGAAGAATCCGCTGTGCGTGCGCAAAACCAAGAAGCGCAGTAACGGCCGACCCTCGTCCGGGGAGGTGAGCAGCAAGTCTTGTTGTCTGTTCAGTAGATGTGTGTGCTTTTCAGGCAAAGCCAGGCAGCAAGCAGCTGCTCTTGCAGGAAGATCTAGTGCAGGCAGTTGCACTCTGAAGTAAATTCAAAACACAGAGGGAAGTAATTCTCTTGTTTTTAAGCGTGTGGTCGCCCGGAGGGCCGTGTACCACACGCTTAATGTAATCACCATCAGTCTGTATGTCCGTCCGTATGTGTAAAGTGGGTCTTACCAGGGGGGGGGGTTGGACCCACTTTGGGAAAAATGGTCAGTGAGCATTACTGATCTCATTTCTGG
>JAAUXT010004382.1_pt1 | contig 14970 bp, 9 predicted proteins | sample 7278171 | NCBI WGS metagenome assembly JAAUXT01 (sample SAMN14350112, study PRJNA611818) | marine sediment metagenome | isolation source: surface marine sediment (1.8m) | place: French Polynesia: Moorea | collected 2018-08 | reverse complement strand
CGAAGTTCCAGGACAACATCCTGGAACTCACCACATTTCTCTCGATTCCTGTTCATGGGATGCACCCACCACCGTCTTGTTACCACCTCCGGAGCTGACAAGACAAGTGTTATCAGAAGAAGTAAAATCCTGTGTTTCCGAGGATGCAAGACTCACGCTCTAACAAAAGATCGACGAGGAGTCAGCTTCTTCATTCTCAAGGCACGCGCCATTTTTGTGGAAGAACGGAAGTGACAAGCAAAACTCAGCAGTTTGAGAACAGCTTGAATTTATTAGGAATCCCGCAACCAGTGACAACGTCGTGCGTCGTGCAAATTTTTGGGGTCGAAACCCAAACATGATTGCGCACTACGCACTCATGCACGACGTTACGCACTGTGTCTGAACAGGCATGCGTGACACGCACCCGGAAAAGCCGCAGCGAACCAAAAACTGCAAATTTTGACCCATGTACAGAGCATGTGTAACGTCGTGCGTATGTGCCAGCGCACCCGGTGTGAATTGGGGGCTATACTCATGCCAGGGTACATACACAAATGGCCTAGGAAGAAGCAAGAAGCAAAAGTATCATTTTTGATTCTAGATGCTAATCAGGCAATATCTCTTGCTGAGGTAATTTTGGTGCTGTTTCTTATGAACTAAGTAGTATGGTATGGGCTCGAACGGACTGAACGGCAGTTTGTCTTTAGTGCACCTTCACACGCAAAAATGTCGGTTTGGCTTTCTGCGCTGTGGCTGTCTGTTTTGTGCATTGCTCGTTTTGTCCCGTCACACGAGAACTGGTTTCAAGACGAGTTCTTTCGTGCGTGGGAAAATCGTGATGAAGCCCCAGAGTGAATGTTATCATTCGGTTTTCCATTTCGCAAAAGTTACCCGTCATGACACTGGCGAGCAACCACTCATTTTCATTCCGTACGGTGTCGCAATTCAGAAGCACCGAAAGCCAAAAGTGCACTGAGAGTAACCAAATGATTCTGTACCACCGACCTGGCAACTGGGGTGCGTTGGCGGTTATGTGATGGGTGACAGTGAGTCACCCACACAGCTCACTCACCTGTCACTGTCACCTGCCACCCTGTTATCCTGCACTATCACCACCACCCATCTAAACTGGAAAACAATCACTCCTCCCCCATGACAGCCAAAACTCTGAACAAGGAGGGGAGGGGAGGGGAGGGGGGTCCAACCAGTTGCTCTGACCAATTGGTTGAACACCTTTCCCCCCTCCCCTTCCTTTTTTCATTTCAGCAACTGATGTTGCCCCCCCCCCGTCCTTGGTGGAATCCCGCTAAATCTTGAGTGACCCTGGGGTTGCGTACCGAACATCCAGTGTTCAGTGACCCGGGGTTCTCACACAACATTTGAAATTTGTGAGGTCAGGTGACATCCAAATCTGTCCGTGTGATCCTTGGGGTGGGTGAGTTGGCCAACATTTGACATTTGCTGGGATCACCAACAATTGAAAATTTTGTTGCCTACGCTTTCTGTTGAGCAGCAAGCACAGTGCAGTTCTGATGGTCGCTTTCCACTTGGCCGGTGTATGTGTTTTTTTGGAGTGTGTGACAGTCGTTTTCACTTGCCCGGTGTCTGTGAACTGTTTTTAGTCGCGCGAAGCGCGACTATTGCAATGAGGGTTGATCTCTTGTTGTTGTTCCCTCCCCCATAGAAGATCCCGTGTGATCCCCCACCTCCCCTGCTCACACAACTGTCAATGTCACCTCAGAGATGTTGTGTGACCGGGGGGGGGGGGGTTCACGCAACATTTACTCTCAGGTGAGATCTACTCCCAAGTTGGTCACCTCAGAGTAGGTGTCACCTGAGAGTAGATGTTGCATGACCTCCGGGTCACACAACATCCACTCCAGAGTTGGACTTTGACATGTGCAGCATTGGTGAACTCACAATGCGTCTCAATGCCCGTGGTATTCTCGTTTTGCAGTGTGTGTGTGCGTGTGTGTGTGCAAAATGAACCATACAGTTGGTTTTGCTGTGTGGAGAAAATGAATTGTGGCTGCCCCCATTAATAAAAACAACTCAACTGTTGAATTTTCTGTGGACCTGTAGAAAATTCAACAGTTGTTCTTTTTCATTGGTAGGGGGGGGGGGTACATCAACCAAAACCAACCCTGGCACGACCCTCTGGTAGATAAACACTCAGAATCACTTTCACAAGGTCTTAAATTTTTCTTGCTCAACTGAAATCTTCAAATCATCTTGAAGAATTTCACGCAGGAGCCCACACCTGCAAGTGAATATGCCCTGCCCCTGGAAAATTGTTTTTCTTTGGAAATAGAGATGTTATCAACAGGGATAGCTGCAAAAGTAATCAGATTTGAACAAAAACCCAGACCAAAACGTGTTTCTACCATGATGCTGGACTCCCTCAGTCAAAGGTAAACCAAGCGAAACCCCCTTGAATGCCCCTCATTTCAACAATGTGGTGGGTATTCTTGCTCAGGCACTGAAGGGAAAACACAGTGGCACCCATGTCAGACAACCTGACAGGCTCTGGACAGGTCAGACAAGTGATATTCGCCTGAATTTGGGTGCTGACAAGTTAGAGGGTGGGCTCATCCATTGTGTTTGTGTTTTTCCAGTGTGCTAAAAGATTGTTGAATGTATTGAACTGGATAAAGTTATGAAGTTCATTGGTTAAATGACATAAAAGCAGAAACCAAACACACAGGAATGAATGCAAATCTGGAACAAATTCAACACGCGTGTGTGGAAGTATGAATGGTGCAGCAAAATGCTGTGCAGGAAAGACAAACATTTTCTTTCGGAGGGGTGTTTTCAATTTGTCAGTCGGTATCTGTCTGTCTGTCTATCTGTCTGACTGTACACACCATGACGTTGTAACCGGGTGAGCTGCTATGAGAATTGAAACCTGTGTGACCCCCCCCCCCATCACAACGTCATGGAAAATGTGAGAGTCACAACATCATGAAAAAGTTGAGCTGCCCTGAGAATGTAACCTGTGTGACCCCCACCTGTCACAATGTCATAGAAAAGTGTGAGGGTCACAACATCATAGAAAAGTTAAGCTGCCCTGTGAATGAAACCCTTGTGACCCCCCCTGGTCACAACATCATGGAAAAGTCAAGCAACCCTGAGAATCAAACCTGTGTGACTCCCCCCTGGTCACCATATCATGGAAAAGTGTTAGGGTCACAACATCACAGAAAAGTTAAGCTACCCTGAGAATGAAACCTTTGTGACCCCAAGTCACAACATCATGGAAAAGTTAAGGCTGGAGTTTGGACTCAGAAAAATGTTCACCACCAGCTGGAATAAAGCCTGTGTGACTACTGCCCCCCCCCCAGGTCACGTCATGGAAACTGAATGTTGGACTTCGAACATGCGGATGCAACTCAACGCGCGACACAATGCCAGGGGCATTCTCGTTACCACTCTTCCCAAAATTGTTGTCTGTTTTGGTTTTTGTTTTGTTGTTTTTTGTTTTGAGCGGGGGGGGGGGGTGTTTGGGGGGTTCTATGTTTTGCCTTGAGGAATTTCAGATGGTCGCCGCGGTCTTACTTCGGTGGTTCTTGACGATCACGCGTCCTTGTTTTCTCTGAGAACGGGGATTCCGAATTGCAAAAACGACCAAACACAATGTTCGAAAGCTTGTCGAGTCCTGCAGTGATGTCCTCCAGCAGACCAAATCCTAATAGAACTTGTGGCTTTTCACCAGTTTACCGTTCGCTGGTATGGCTTCTGTTTGATTCGGACACGACCTTGTCAGTCTTCGGCGGGTCACAGTTGAGAGAGTCTCCTCTCGGCTGCTCGGAGGAGAGCACGGAAGCGGAAAGGGCAGTCAGGGACAAGTTCAAAATCTGTGACACAAAAACAACTTCAACTGATGTGCGAATGTCGCGGTAATGTTTTTCCAGGTTTCCACATTGAAAGGCTAATTCCCAGGTTTCCTGGCTTTTGCATCCCCCCCCCCCCCAACTGTGCAAAACTTGGAAGGCTGGCTTCAAGGTTTCTGGATTTCCAGGTTTGTGACTTTCCAAGTTTCTGTGTTTCTGACTATCCAGCTGACTTTCCAGGTTCTCTGGACATCTGACTTTCTGAGTTTCTAGGTTTCTGTATTTCCAACTTTGTGGGTTTTTGACTTTCTAGGTTTCTGACTTTTTCTTGGTTTCTGATTTTCTAGGTGTCTGACTTTTTCTTGGTTTCTTACTTTCCAGGTTTCTGATGTTCTGGCTTCTGACTTTCCAGGTTTCCAACTTTCCAGGTTTCTAACTTTCCAGGTTTCGAAGTTTCTGTGTCTCCCCCCCCCCTATGTTTAAAAATTTGTAAAGCTGGCTACTCATGTGAGATGAAGTGGTATACCGCCGATGTTCTCGTTCTCTAGCTTTGTGATTCTACTTGAAAATCTGGAGGCAAACATGAACTGGCAAACTGTACAAGCTGAACGCATGTCCGGAAGGAAGATCAGTTCTGCCCTGAACCAGCTCCCCCCAGCCTCGCCGTCGGAGCACGTGGTTGACGAGTCTTGGCAAAATTTAAGTTGCGCTGTTGGTTGTTTTCTCGCTTCTCGCTCAGTGAGCACGAATTGAATGAAATTGGATCTCTGTGACGACTACACTGAGCTCGCTCCCCTTTCACAGGGCCTTCCGTTGGGAATCAGCAGAGTGTGACTTTCAGTGGTGTTTGATTTAAACGCTGTCATACTGTGGGTGGGCGGGGCCCTTTTCGCTTACTGCCTGCCATGGAATCGCACACACTTGACACTTTCTTGATGCAACGTTTTGCTTGTAAGTTTTGCATTCCAAAAAGCTGGAATACTACCGTATGCCAGGCAGAAGGTGAGCGCCAAAGGCCAGTCACAGCGGCGGAACTTACGAGTACCTCCAGCAAGCATGATAAACAAGAGAGTTTTGAAAAGGACTGACTCCCACCAAAATTCACAGAAAAAGGTTGAGTCAATACGTGACGGCCGACTCCAACACCAGGTGGAACATAAGGGACCAGATTCTCTCCTGACCCTGCTGTGAGTGGTGAGATTTGCTTTTGCCCAGCTTTCCTCACGATTCACCAAGAATTTCAGTCACTGTGAGTAATGGCAAAACTGATTGTGTGTGTGTGTGTGTGTGGGGGGGGGGGGTTGTGATATGCTATGGCCTTGCCTGTTCACCACACACGTACAAGACACTGTTCTTGACAGGAGATGCAAACCTCTTGAGTTTGAATCTGCCCAGGCTGTGCCAGGTGAGCAGTATCTTGTTACACATGACCAGGCAAGTCTCAAGTTCCTCAGTTGAAGCTCAGTTCAAGGTGGGTGTGGAAGTTTCTACACCTTCCAAATCTGTCTGTCTGTCTGTCTGTCTGTCTGTCTGTCTGTCTGTCTGTCTGTCTGTCATTGTTCTTTCTGTTTTTCTGTCTGTTTGTCTGTCTGTCTGTCTGTCTGTCTGTCTGTCGTGCACAGACGCATTTCCTGATGGCCAATGTGAATTGTGAAACGGTGGGAGAAATTATTCACGTAAAATATTCGTTCTCTTGTTTGTACAAACTCTTGAAATTTTAAGAGGCGATTTGTGCGGCTTTACGTTTCTGGTGTGTTTGTCTGCGCGTAGATCTATTGATTTTCCGTGTCCTTGGCGCTCTGCAGTCTTGTAATTGGCCACCGAGCACGTGACACTGTGACAAAAAGCGGCAACTACCTTTCGTGTCAAGAGTGTTTGCTGTTAGTACTGAAACTTTTCTGCTTGAAGCAACAAGTGTGTGTACTTTGTTCAGCATTCACGGTTTGGACTGACACGCGGCTGCGGAGAAGGAGGCTGAGAAGATCAGCTGGACCACAGCAATAAGCAAAGAACTGAGCAACTGCGATGACGTCCACCGCACGAGTCTGGAGTTCGTATGTCCTGCTGATTTTAGGTGAGTGCAATTTTGAACTCGAGATGCAGAGCCAGACGTGCTGCAGCAGACGTGCCTTGGCTACAAGGACGAACTTGCACTTTGTCCGCTCCGTTGATCGAGTAGACGCCACATGACCGCAAATCGAGCGACGCAATCAAACAACCTTGTTGCCAAACCACACTGTGTTATGCACTCGTACAAAAATAGATATGTTGCACAGAAGTGACACTGGACAGTGTGCGTCATAAGCTCACCTGTCCTTTCCTTCGTGGACACTCAAGTTCGCTGTTCGTGCTTGTTGGGGTGCACCCCGCGATTTACTTGGCCATCAAAAAGGTGTGGTTTTGTCAGCGACTGAGCGCATTTCGGGGTTTGTGCTTCAGTAGTCCCTTGAGCATCGGAAATCATCCAAGTCAAACAGAATACCTGTTGAGCAGGTTTCTCGTCTGCCTATCGAATGTTCCTTCCATACGAGCTCGTCAGAACCTGTCTGTTTTTGCTGTTCTTGTGCGACTGAACTTTCACGTGTGTGAAGTTTCTTTCCCCCTGTAGCTGAAGGTAAGAGCTTCGTGGTGTCGCAATCGAAGTGGGAAAGACTGAAGTGGACTCTTATGCTTTTCTCTGACAAAAAGTAAGAATCAGTGTGGCTTACGGTGCGGCATGGACCTCGGAGAAGTCGCTGGAACGAGCAAAGTCACAGATGACAAGACAAATAACCCTTGTTGATTTGGGTGATCAGGTACACACACAGTATTGTGTGCAAAAAGATGTTCCACTGATTTGGCAGGTACGTTTCGGAAAAAAGGAAGAAATGAACCTCATCTGTTATCAGATATGTGTTTGCTGTGCACAATGAAGGTCACATCACCAAGTCGCTTTTTGCGTGTCGTGTTCCAAATCTTTCTGAAGTGACTTGAAGATCAGATGCCATATTTTAGCCCACGACATTTCGCCGAGCTCCGGGCCAAGTACAATCAAAAGTGTTCCTCTGTGTGTCTGTGAACCGTAAACCAGGGGGGGGGGACCAAGAAACCAACCGCTTTGGCGCTAAAATTGTTTTCGGCGTGAGGCGGCCTGTTTTTCCAGATAAGAGGGGTAACTCGGAAATACTGACGTTCCAGCTCATGGGATTAACTCGGAAATTCCAATTTTTTTCGTTTTCCAGGGTACCCCCTCCCCACCCACCCAAGCGCAAAAACCTGGAAGGCAGGCTGCTGGGGCTTCTGGGTTTCCGACTTTCCGGGTTACCCCCCTCCTCCGAAATGGGCGGCTTTTGTGTTGCCTTGCAATTTCAAGTCTCCCGAGTTGCTCACGAGGCTGCAGGGAACACTGAACCTCGCACCTGAATTTGACTACCGGGCGCAACGCGACTCAAAGTTGTTCACACACTGAACATTTTGACGAGGAATTTCACTGAGCAGTTTGGTCTCCACGTTGTGCTCACGGTGGTCACATATGTGCCAGAAAACTCGTTTTGGTCTGGGAACAGTGACAGGTCCCCCTCTGTCCCCACCCGCCACGGTTTCACTTTTGCGTGAAACTGGGAGGTTTGTGGGTGAAGAGCCCAGATGCAAACTGTCACAAAAATGTTATTATCACCCGCGCTGATATTGGTTTGCCCCTGTATCTGACTTTGTGGGTGATCAACTGTCATTCTGGGTGTGGAAATTTCCGGATAACCCCCTCCCCCTCCAAAGGTTTCTAGATCTGGACATTTGCATTTCCAGATTACCCCTGAACCTGATTTGCCTCTGGCAAATTGGAAAACTTGGTCAGTTGGAAATCCTGGAAAGTTGGAAAACCTTGAAAGTTGTAAAACATGGAAAGTTAGAAAACATGGAAAGTTGGAAAGTCTGGAATGTTAAAAAAAACCCTGGAAAGTTGGAAACCTAGAAAGTTGCAAAAACATGGAAAGTTGGAAAACCTGGAAAGTTAGCAACCTCCAAACCTGGACTGTCACAAACCCAGAAAGTCTGAAACCTGGAAAGTCTGCAAAAGTAGGAACCTGGAACATTGGAAACCTGGAAAGTTGGAAACCTGGAACCAATAATGTTGGAAACCTAGAAAGTCAGCAACTGTGAAACCTGGTCAGTCACAAACCCAGAAGGTAAAGTACCTGGCAAGTCTGTTTCCCAGAAATTCTAGATCTGAAAATGTCCAACTTTGTACAGCATGGGGGGGGGGGAGCTGGAAGTGGAAATTTCCACATTTGGACATCCAGATCTGGAAATTTCCCACTTCCGGATAACCCCCCACGTACACAAAGTTGGAAACTTTGTAGATCATGGAAGGCTGGGAGCTCATGAGGTCACCCCGGAGATCAAGTGCTGTACTGCCGATGTACGCAGCACACGACTGATTCTCTGCTTGAAAAGTCCAGTTGACTGCTATGCCTGTTCAATTAATCAAACAGAAGCACCGTTTTGTTTTGTTTTGACACTGGAAGCACTCTTCTTGTCCATCATTTTGGAGTTCATTTTGGGGCCTGGATTGTTGCAGTGGTCTGGTGAAACGAGCCCAACCAGATCTGGGTGAACTGCTGCCGTTCACGACGTCACACTCCTTGTGAACGCGAACGGTTTTGGCGTCATGTTGAATCAACGCTTTCTTTTCCATGGCAATGGTATTTTGACATGAGAGAACACGAGAATTTGGACGTGACTGGCAGCCATTTGGTTCAACGCAAAATCGTGTCAGACACAAGTCCATGAGGTCTTCACTATTGCGGTGCGTTACCGTGTACCTGATACAAGATGAGTCCGATAAGACCAAACAATGCGTCACTGTGCTTCGAGTGGGCAAGTCCCAAGTTCAGCCGATCAGTCAACAGGAGAAGCAGCACTTACTGGCTTCGTGAAAGCAAACGAGGCTGCATGGAGTTTCGACACACTCATCAACTGGTCTACATGATTTCTGACAAACTCAGCAAGCCGAATCTGTCAGACTTCACGTTGCTCACGCTAAAAAGGCATATCGTTGGCTGTTGCTCTCGCTGACGCGAAAGATGAAGCTGTTGCAGAGCTATCGCCGCTGATTCCTGTGCCATGACCAACTCTTCCTGTTTTCGTGTCCGCGTCGTGCTGATTCGCTCGTCAACAATTCTGTTCTCACTGTGATTCCGTGTCCATTTTGTTTCTGCAGGTGCTTGTGTGCTGAACAGCAATGCACAGGGTAAGTGTTTCAGTGCAAAGACCTGAGACGCAATTCAGGTAGCTCAAAGTGCACCTTCGTCCCCCAAAGTGCGAGACGTATTTTTTATAGTCTTCTCAAATTCATAACCCTTGGCGAAATCTTCTCGATGTCACACATTTGCTTTCGCGCTCTTGACACTCATGAGTTCCGTTCTTCTTGAAAGGTGGAACAAAGAATTTTCAATTGACAGTCGTGCATAGAAAGTGCGTGTTTCGGGTTCTTTTTTCACTTTTCTGTTCACACCAACGGAACAACGTTACCTGGAAATTCCACCTGAGTTCAGATCTGCTGTCAGCCAACTGCCACAACCTCTAACCACGTTTCGTTGCAACATGTTGTTTTGTTGGTCACTCTCCCGTCAAAAGGCAGCATGCCTGGCCTTGAAGCTGCTAAAGCAGTCAACTTTAGCCACAAGCGTGTTCTTTTTGGGTGTTTGCACCTCCATACAGTGTTTTCTGTGGAAATGAGCTCTTTCTCGCGGCGAAAAGGCTTTGACGTTGTCCGTGTGCTTCTTTGAAAGCCATTCTTTGTGCCGTTGTTCCACAAATAGAGTCTGTTGCAACAAAAGCTTCAACTGATTGTGAAACGTGTTTTTCCAGGTGGCCGGTCCGGCGAGCTTCACGCTGGTGAGTGAGTTGCATTTGTTCTGTGCCTCGTCGGCCTCACGTCGCCTCGACCCTCCTCTTAACTTGAGCTGACACTTCTTCACATTTCTGCTCAACCTCCCACAAGATTTGGTTCCCACCGAAGTTGGCCCAAGCGCTTGCAGAACAGTCTGCCTGAACGTACGCTGATATCAGAACTTGCTGGAAATCTTTGTGTGCATCGTGCTTCGACCATGACCGCAGAAATGGGCAACACTCAAAAGCAGCACATTCCCGTCAGATCAAGTTTCACACACCATTCATCCGACTGGTTGTCAGTGTTCGGGGCGCTGAGTGTTTCGGTATCTGTTTTAGTCGTCAGTCCCACCGACCCGTACCCGCTGGTCGGGGAGACGCTGGAACTCAACTGCACGATGCAGGAGACGTCTCACCGAACCCCGAACGACGTCCACCAAATGCGCTTCAAGCGCTCGAATGGCAAACCGATGACGGACAGCGAGGTGGTGATTCTGTCGAACGACAAGATTCAGCTGCGGTGGCACAACCTGACGGAGGACGACAGCGGCTACGTGTACTGCTACATGGGACCGACCCTGCTGCACGGGGCCGACGTCACTGTTGGGGGTGAGTGGACTCTGTCTGTTTGTGTCAAGAACAACAATGAGCAGTGCGCAAAGCAACTGTAGGTGCGATGTGCCAGTGTTTCTTGGCTGAGATGACATTCTTCCCTTGTAACATAAAAAAGGATATCGTTTTGTGGTCGAAAACAATTCGGTCCACAAAAAGAAACCAAGGTTTTCCTCACCGGAACCTTAGATACTCAAAAATAATGTTTTCCCAGTTTCTGCATTCTTCCCCAGGAAAAAGACTAAAAATTTAAAACTCTACGGTCTCAGATGATTCCAACAACAAAAGAATCCCACCTCAAAAATTAAATTTGAAGCTGCTACCTCATGGTCACAGATGATTCACAGGCAAAACATCTAAGCCACTTCTAGGGTCAGGAATTCTAACACACATTGTTTCAACTGGGGTGGATGGACTGAGGGAAAGTTGCTAATTTGCTGGAGGTGGATCTCAGTTGTGAGACCACCCCATATGGCTCACCAGGGCCTAAAGCGAAAACAGTGGGTGCCTGGCTGGCAGCCGAGTCTGCACGGTGGAAAGGCAGTGGTTGTGGTGGATTTGGAGGGTTTGCCCTGGGGCAGGCCAAGAATCAGAAAAAAGAAATTTGGTTGAGTTGATCTGAGTGACAAAAAACCCCAAGTTTCACCGAGCTCCAAGGGCCCAGGAACACAATATCAAGAAAGAAGAGTGTTTCTGTGGCAGGAGCATTTTCAAGTTATTCAAATGCAAAATTGAATTGAATCTCTGTCTCGCAGATGCTGAGATACAGGTATTTCGGACAATTCGACGTGTCCACAATTCGACTTTCACGTAATTCGACTTTTGTTTCAAAACATGTTTCGACTTATATTGCAGAGACAAGGAATAAAATTATCAATTCAACATTTCTTAATTCAACTTTTATATAATTTAATTATTTTTTCTGACCTTAATTTGATATTGAGGACATACTGAGCACATTGTGCAAAAAGTGAGCAAAGGAAACCAAGAAAATGAGAAAAAGATGAGTATATCAAGCAAACATATTTGTGAAAATGAGCAAAACTAAGTATATCCAGCAAAAGTATACAAGAAATTAGCATAGAATAAATAATGTAAAGAAGAAAATAAGCATAAACATTCAAAAGATGAGCATATCAAGCAAAATAACCACTTGTAGTGCACATTTATGATGTTGCTCATTCATACTTGATATCAGCCACTTTACACTCAATATTATATTTCCTGAGTGTGTGCTCTGTTTTTGCTTCATTAAAATTAGAGTCACACCAAATGCTTAGACAGTAACAAGGGTCTTAGCATTTGGTGTAACTCTAAAATGAAGCAAAACAGCACACACTCAGGAAACATGTTGAGTGTAAATGAGCAACACCATGAAAATGAGCAAAATCAGCAAGACCCTTTTCATACCAAATTTTAAGACCCTTGTTGCGCATAATAGTCACTTTGCTCATCGTGCTCTTTTTTCATGATTTGACTTCTGCATAATTTGACTTTTCATGGGCAAAAAGGGTATGTTGAATTGACATAAAATCATGCATACAAGACCCCTTCACCCTTTTACAGTGGCAAAATCAGTGCAAAGCCACTTTTTTCACATTTTCAGGAAAATTATTTACACTGCAAATTTTAAGTTTTTCTGAATCAAACCCCAAGAAATTCCTCTTTTATTCTTACTCCAAAAGCACAAATGTACACTCCTTTGGCAAACTTTTTATTAATTTCCTTATTAATTTCCAGGCTCATTCTTTATCTTCTTATTCTTTATCTTCTTATCCTGCTCTCTTTTGAAACTTTACTTCCATAATTCTAACCCTTGACTTTAATCCCATCATTGATTGATTATATCAAAAGTCAAATCCTCATGTTTTAGACCACCCCCCATTTTTGGTGTTAATTTTTGAGCACCAAAAGGGGGTCTTTTACGCAGGATTTTACGGTATCCGAAATCGACCTGTATCAAAGAAGCAATGGATTTCCTCCCTTTATGCGGTTGATGTGGTCAACTTTCAAGTTGTAAGATGATCTCAGTGACACCAAAATCAAGTCTCTATAATCCAGCAGTTTTGAGACAAGGGCAAGAAAAGATAGGACACAGCGGACATGGGATATTCCAGGCTCAGATGCCACGTATATTAGGTTCTTGTGTATCTATTTTGTGCATGCAGGTGGGATAGGATAGAGGCAGGGGCAGTTTTGGTCCAACCCCCTTGCACAGGGAGATGGGATGTGATGGGACATGGTAGGACACTAAAAACACAAAAAGGTCTGTTTCTACCCTTTTGTACTGTTTCCCTGAAGGGACATGGCCACCAACAGCTGCAGATCAACTGGTCGTGCTGAATTGAAAGGTTCAGCGGCTATTTTGTGCTGTCTGGAAATCTCATACACAAGCGGGCTGCCCCCTCCTGTCTCAGATCACCAACCCCAGCTGTGTTCAGGTGTGCCCCGTCGGTAAGACCGAATTTCGCAAAGAGCTGATGTCACGCATATTTTGGTGATTTTCAGAAATAATGATGCATTCATAATATCCCGAGCTACTTTGCGCAGAGACTGGCCACAGGCCATGGCTGAAGTGAAGAGGATTATGAGCGGACCTGTTCAGGCCTGCGCTCGGTTTGGACTTCGAGCAAAACGCTTCCTTCTCGTTCACGCTCGTTTGAATCTGAACATAATTTGTCCGTTTCGTTCATTGTTTCTCTTGATGCAAACAAGAAGCTCCCTGCACCGCACGCCGTGAAACACAAAGAAGTCTGAACATGTCATTGTTTGCACTGGTCCATCATTGTTCTCCCACCTGTGGAAGTGGGTTTCAAGTGTAGATCCCTGGATTTTTATGTGGGGATTCAGTGGAGACCCTGTCCAGGCTGCAGTTCCTGGTATGTGAGCTGAAATGTGTGTGAATCTGAGTGGAAAATGCAGATCTGATAAAACAGTTGTGGATGCACAAAAATTTTGACAAGATTTTGTTGATATGAAAACAACATGGGACCGCAAGGGACCGCAGCTGGGAGAACATGTGCACTTGAGCACACACTTGTTTCAAAATGTTGGAATATTTTGTGTTTTCAACATTGTCACGACGCGACCGTGTCTCTGACAGTCGATGTTTCAGCGATGTGAGAGGCGTTGTGCCACCCCCAGTTCTTCCTGCTTCTTGAGGGGCTTCGTCGATTCACACGATTTTCTCTTCCGTGTTTCTTGCTTTGAGAACCAAAATGATCGAATTTCTGCAAGAGATCTGCATTATCAGCATTTCTCACACAGGGATTGCATGTATGTGTGCGAAAAACGACACGGCCAAGCTTTGTGTTTGCGACCTGAGTGACACACTCTCAACTGTGTGTTTTTTTCTCAACGTGGTGTTCTTTTCTGGAAGGTTCTCATACCCAAGAGAACTGCTCGGCACAAGGAAATTATGGAGAAACAGCACGTGTGTGGACAAAAACCGTGGTGAGCGTACCAAATGTGCAGGCTGTTTGACTCCAGTTCAAAACTTTTCTGGAACGAGTTACGCTACATTCCGCAGAAAACAAAGCGAAACAAGATTCTACTCGAAACACACACGGTCAGTTGGATGCTGACGGTTGTTGTCGAATGCGCTTCAGTTATCGTATGTATAACGCTCACACACGGACGGCATCACTGCGTACGTGCGATCTCATAGCTGTCGGTCGGGCTTTATTGAGACAAAGCGAAACTGCAGGCAGTGAGGCTTCTCTTAATTGCAAGGGACATCGCGCTCGGTTTTGTGCAGGCGAGCAATGACGTGCTTGTTCTGTATGTAGTTGGCTCGTCCGTGGGTGCTGCTCAACACAATAGCACTCGGCTCCAGGCGTCCTTGACCCTGGGAAAAGTCTTCAGCAGTAGCACTTCAAACAGCGCTGTCTGATGTGCCCCGTTCCATGCGTGTTTGCTGTTGCTGGAAAGAAATTTTGGATTTTTGGTCTTTGGTGAGGGGGTTTTTACACTCGCCACAGGCGATGTGTGTGTGGCAGGTCTACCGGACCGCCCCCCCCCCCGAACCCCATTCACCTCAGATGGCCTGTGACATCCGACGCCCTGTGGCCGGGGAAGGGGGTCACGTGCCATCTAAAAAGTTGGGTGGTCAAATATTCCTTGGTCTGTGAGATAAGATCATATGGTACGTAGCGTAGCAGTGATGGGGGTCACCTGCCATCAGGACGGTCAAATTGTGAGATGTTGTGTGAGACTGACGTTTTAGATGGCCTGTGACATAAGTTGTTTTGTGGCCAGGGACGGAGGGTCACAGGAGGCCATCAAAAATTTTTTTTGGGGTGGTCAAATTTTTTTTATGTCATGTGATGGTGAATTTTTAGATTGCCTGTGACCCCCCCCCCCCAGCCACAAGACATTTAATCTCACATTACATCTAAACCTTGACCACCTAAATTTTTAGATGTCATTTGACCCCCCTCTCCTGGCCACATGACATGTAATCTTACGTGACATCTGAAATATCTGAAGATTTTAATGTCGAAACTACTGGACTTCGGTCCGGTGAGTGTTCCATGCTGACAGTACGCCAGTTTGAGTTTTTCTTTTTGCTTTTTAGGTGATTTGAGATGGGTTGCACGATTTGAGCCAAATCGGTGCGAGCCAAATCGAAGCACCTATAGGCAGCGTCTTCCAAAAGTATGTCAGCAGCAGTTTCATG
>JAAUXT010126752.1_pt1 | contig 14971 bp, 16 predicted proteins | sample 7278171 | NCBI WGS metagenome assembly JAAUXT01 (sample SAMN14350112, study PRJNA611818) | marine sediment metagenome | isolation source: surface marine sediment (1.8m) | place: French Polynesia: Moorea | collected 2018-08 | reverse complement strand
CCATTTCTGCACATACAGAGCCCATTCAGCCCTCAAAATGGTCCACACAACTTGTACTTTGTGATGCCTGCAAAATTTCTCACCTTCTGACTCATTGTTCTTCATAAAACAGCTACGAAAACAGCAGACGTACAATTTGCGATTTCTACATTTCCGCGTAGCGCAGATGGCGCGAAATTCTACGTTATGACGTCACGCAAGGGGGTTGCACCTTGAGTCTACGTCTACGTTTACGTTTTCGGCTCTACATTCTGTTTGCCGAACCTACCTACTGCCTGCCTCCGAGGCGCGCAACCACAGACACAGACGACCGTGCAGGAAACAAGAATTTGATCCAACAGCATCCCATCTTCGCTCCACAGTCCACCCCGAAGGTCTCCCCCGCCGCCTCTGCGAGGAGACGCGCAGATGAAGCCATTTACATCCGCCGAGCCGACGTTGCCAGAGCTTCTGCCATGTTGGTCTTACAAATGACCTGCGCTTCTCCCAAGATGACATTTCCACGAGTTCCACGATTCGTATCATTCTCACTGCTTCGAATGTGTGGACGAATGTGTGGAAATCGGTTACTCAGACCATGTCAGTCGACACGGCTTCCCTTGCGTCCAGGGTTCCCCTGACCCAATCAAGGATTCAGACTGACTGGCCGATTGACCAACAATTTGTCACAACAGAAAAACAGATAGTCCATTTTGATGTTTTACTTTGAAACCTCAACAATTTTTGAAAGGAACAACAAAAGTTAATAATTATGAATTCAACAATTCGTGTCGTGAACCAACGTGAACATAACAGAAAACATCAATGATCAAAAGCCCACGGCACTTTCACGTCCATCGGGTTGCAAGGTCGTCACAAGAGAATAAAGCTCCGAACAATTTGACGAGGAACAAAAAAGAAAGCGACCGATTGTGTTTTCAACAATTCGTGCCGTGAACTAACGTAAAAATCAACACCGAAGTACAAAATTGTCGTTTTGAACACAAGCTGAGTATTTACAGGTGTCACAAGCAATGATTTTTGACGAGATTTTCGCGCGATTCTTTGAAAACATTCACAGGGGTCTTGCTGTGTTCTGCATTTAAGACGCGGTTTCATGAGCGTAAGTTCTGCGCGCGCCCCGTGTGGCTCAGGCACAGCACGCGCACCCCGGTTCGTCAGCTCCCCGATTTGTCACAGCCCCACAGAGAACATCATCACACCTTTATTCCTGGCAAGTTCTGGCTGCTGTTGTATAGCATCAATGTGCAACTTCAAAAGACATGTATGCACGGGAACAGCGGCTGCATTTTTAAATCGTGATGTTGGCACGTCCTTGTTTTCACTTGTCAGAGTCACCGGTGGCGTCGGCGTCACTTCGCTTTCGAGTGGCGAATCGGCGCTCCGTACGCAGCGCCTCCTCGAGCCGCGCCATCACGGCGAGACACGTCTCGTCGCGCCACGGCAGACTCGCCACCTGCACGTTGACCGGCAGCCCCTCCGCGCCGCGCATCGCACTCTGCGCCACGCGGTGCCACGGGTCCCGGATCTCGTACGGCGCCTGCGCACATCAGAAATAGGAGTCGTGTGTCCAAGAACGCGCATGGCAGAAATGACCAAAATACGCAACCGGAGAACAGCATCACTGAACGGTACCTCAAGGTCCTGAGGCTGCACTGTGGTGACAGGCATGGATCCGGCGGGGAAGTTGAGCATGTTGAATGCCGACGTGTACGTGAGCGCGCCCATCGTGTACTTGGTCCAGCCGAGCGGCAGCGGCGTGCAGCCCATCGCCGGCGCGATCACTGCGTCGAGGCCGAGGCGCTGCCAGTCGCGCACCACCTCCTCGCGCAGGGACTTCACCAGCTCCACCTGGTGTCGGAGGTTATTTCGATGAGACAATGTGTCACGTGAATACGCAGTCATTTTGCCCAGCGCATTGCGTTTTTGTGTTGTCGTTTTTTGCAGGCAGCAGCAGAGGGACATACCTGACGCCACCAGGCGTACACTGAGTCGAGTCCACCCATCTGAGCGATGTTTCTTGCGAGTTGCGGCCACCAGGGTCGCACGACGGTGGCGATGGGTCGGCGCAGCCAGCCCGGCAGCCGCAGCATGTAGAGCACCCCGGCGACGGCGTCGTCCGTCGCGTCGCCCTGCACCTCGCGTCGCAGCGTCTCGCCTCGATCAGCGAACACGGTGCGCGGCCATTCTGGCATGAAGCGTTCGCAGTGCTGAGCGAAATCCCACTCCACAACCTCGTGGCCCTGCCGCCGCAGCGCCTCCACAGCTTCTAGCACTGCTCGACAGTTCGGAGGCACCGGCTTGAACAGACCATCGTCGATGTAGTAGCCGATGCGTAGTCGTTCGCCTTTCTTTTCGGTGAACAGCTCTTCGTTGAACAGAACGGGTGGGATGTAGGCATCCAGGTTGAACATGGCTGGAGACAGCAGCGCTTTGGTGCACTCGATGAGACCGTGGGCGTCTCGAGCCAATGGCCCACTGCTGTTGGGCACACACAGCTGGCCCTCCGCGGCGAACCGCATGCCGCGAAGACTGGTGCGGCCGCCGGTCGGTTTGAAGCCGAACACACCGCAGCACGCCGCGGGTAGACGGATACTGCCTCCCAGATCGCTTCCAACGCCCAATACGGACCCACCACCGGCGATGAGAGCGCCCTCTCCCCCCGAACTGCCGCCTGGTCCCCGAGTAATGTCACGTGGATTCACCGTGACGCCGAAGATGGGGTTGGTGTTCTCCCAACTCAGCATCGTCTGCGGGACGTTGGTTTTGGCGAAGGGAATGGCGCCGTGCGCCTTCAGCACCTTCACCACGACGCAGTCCTGCATGGGCTGGTCGATGTGGTGGGAGACCCCCACCGTGCTGTCGTAGCCCTCGACGCCGAAGAGGTCCTTGACGCTGACGGGGACGCCGTGCAGCGCCCCGCGCGGCCCAACCTGCGCGTCCGCCTCCCGCGCCCACTGCTCCGCCTCCGTGATCAGCTCCACGAGGCAGTTCGTCTTCCCGTGCACCTACGGAGCAGTGAAAGGAAAGTTATTTTCGTTTGGCACGCAGACCATGTCAAAAGTGCAACTCTTCACGAATGAGGTTGGAATTGCTGGTGTTGTTCAAAAAAAAAAAAAAAAAAAACTGTCCTGAAGGTATCGTATTGGTCGGTGTCACTTGCCTCAACTCTTGCGCACAGGCCACGAGATTTCGGTGAACTACACAGACGTCACTCCGCGGACACCAGAATTGTGTTTTTTCTTCTGGCGCCGTGAGATGAACGGAACTCTGGTCACTGTCTCTCCTTTACCATGATTTTGAGGGGTCCTCACCTCCAACGCCTTGCGCTGATAGGCCTCGAGCGCGTGCGCGGCGGACAGTGCGCCGGTCTGCAAGCGCCGCACGAGCTGCTCGAGGCTGAGCGCCGTGATGTCCGCCACCTGCTTCTTCGTCAGGACGCCGCCGCACTCCAGCATCACCCGCTGTTGCTCCAGGGCGCGTGCGCACTCAGCTCGCTTCCGCCGCCGCGACACCGCCAGCTGCAGCACAACACAAACCAACACTGGCGACACCCGTCTGTGCACACCCACGCGTCGCAGTCCGAACCTTGCCAGTTTCCATGGTTCTCTCACCTTTCGACGTCGCCAGAGTTTCGGTGCTGCCCAGACGGCGACGACAATGCATAGCAACACGCCGAAAGACAAGCACCAGGCGGTGAGGGAGCTGGCGGCGCCGTCCTCAGGGTCAGACTCGCTTCGGAACTGCAGCAAGTCGCTCAGACCATCAGCCGCAACTCCAGCAAAGTACTGCAACTGTAGGTATGCCAGTTAATGCCTCATTCTGACTCTTGAACACACGGGAAAAGTGTACCTGACGACCCCGCCAATATCATGCTTAAACGCGCAAAAAGATAAATGACGAGCGAATGCTTTGTTGGGCTGCTCCTCTGCATTTGTCGGGCCCGTAACTCACACTGCAAAATGCTTTTTACTCACTGTCATCTTTCCCAATCTTCCAAGCAAAACACAACATGTGCAATGGAGGAACGAAGGGTTCGTCGTTCCGAGCGTTCGACTACATCAGCTGAGTGAAACGCTTCCTAGCTGCCCTGGAACAGAAGTGTGTCATGCAGCGACTGATGCTTGTTGGTCACGCTGCTTTTTCTCGCATTTTGGGGGTGAATTCTGTGATTCTGTGATGGCGTGAAGACATTTGTGATGACTTCGCTTCGCCGCAACTTCTGCTTCCCACCCGAAGTGACGTCATCGTTACCTACACACAGAGAAGAGAGGATGCTGCTCTGAATTACAACTCGATTTCTCCTCTGTTTCAAAGGTTCACAGCAGAATGGGGTAAATTCAGCTCTTCTGACCTTTCAACAACACACTTGGAATATGTGAGAGGAAAAATCGGAATGATCAGAATGATTTCGAAGTCAAAAGGCGGAAGGAAAGAGAACGACAGAAAACAGCCTGTGGATGTAACATGGATTCCCTGACATCAGTTCGTGACTCACTGCCGCTGATGAAAAAGTCATTTTGAGACAAAAACGGCGATCACAAAAAATATGGCTTCGGTTAAAGTGGCTGTGAGAGTGAGACCTCTCAACAAAAGGTAAGTTTTCTTCGATTTGAGGTAGATTTTGCAATTGATCCAGTGTGTTGATGTCGTCTGAACCTGGAGTGGACCCGTGCACGGGCAGACCAGCTGTGTCCTCCGGGAACGTTTGGTTTCTGAACCATCTGACGAGTGTGACGTGAATCGTATCAGGTCTGCTTGGTACTGTGAATCGTCGAATCCGCCAGAGACGTGAAGAATCATGGAGGGAAAGGTCTGGGTGGTCAGAAACAAATGTTGCAGTTACGGACTTCAAAATGTTGCAAAACTTTTGGCTAAATTGTTGCAACACAAGAACGCGTATCAAAAAGTTTCTTCCGTCGCCTCGAGATTCAAGATCCGTTCCTTGGATCTACAGCAGCAAAATTGCTTTGGCCTCCAGTTTTGACCTTCATCTACAGCTTGAGGAACAAAGCATGCAGAGAAAAAGCAGGTGCTCTGCATTTCACATTAAAATGCTCGCACATGTGCACTGAACATGCAGGCCCAGATACGATATCACTCACTGCTTGAGGCCCAGTGGCTTGCCAGAAGTCAGCCGGATTTCTAACATGTCGGGAGCTGTTTATTTTTGGTCCGAACAAGGGGGAGAAATGTGCAGACACCTTGAGAAGGTGTGATGCAGCCTCGGAGCTGAAGTGAATGGGAGAGCGGTGAACCTGGCGCCCCGACCTGTCTAATTGAGCCCCACCTGTAGCACAGAGGAAGAGCAATGGGTGCAAAACGTCTCCGTCGAAGTTACGAGTACGTTGGCGAGGCATGCCGTGTGTTTCGGCGTTTCCAAATATTGTGTGGGCATTCAGTCAAATCTTGTCGCGGTGTCACCAGCACCAATGGCCAGACACAGATTGGGACATTCGCTCGCCTCGCCCCCATTCACATTTGTTTCGTCTGCTGTCATTGAACGCTGGTTGAATTTCATCGGTACGCTCTTGTCAGGAATTGGCTTCCCTTGTGCCTGTTGTTTCTTTTTGAAAGCCAAATTCTTCACGAAGCAGCCCAGACATCACCTGATTACGAGGGCAACCTGTCGAAACGACTTGTCCCACAAATCTTGTGTTTTTGCTTGCAGGGAGATGGACATGCACAGCGCCTTCATCATCAACATGGAGAAGAAGATGACCTTCATCACCAACGTCAAGGTACGTGACTTCCTCCGTGCCGCAGCTGCACAGTGTGGCCAGTCGCCTCCAGAAACCAAGGGGTACCCGGCTGCCTGGCGTACGAGCGTGTCAGGGAACTGTGTCAATTTCACTGGTTGTTCCTGTCAAACAGACTCGTGCAGTTCCAGCAGGAATGAATTTCAAAAGGTGGCAATGACAACCCTTGCACCTGTTGTTTCTTCATGAATGCTGAGTCTTCACGATCGTGTTTCTCGAGTTAATTGCTGTTGACTGTGAGTTGTGAGCTCATTCCCAAGGTGTAATCAGAGAAAGGCAACCCACGATGAAACAACTCAATTCAATTGAAGAAGATTTGGACCGTGCACGGATCAGCAGAACAGACTTTGTCAGTTGTCTGCTGCTCCTGGCTATGGAGTTGACATGACGACAGCTTCATGTTGCTGCCATTTCTTTGTGGATTGTTACATGCTGCAGTTCTCCTGAGGCACTTCTGCTAGAGGCACTGCTGCTGTTGCACTTTTCTTCTCCTTCCTGCGTTGATCGAGTCTTAAGTGGTCATGTCCACGCACTCAGGTTTTTCTTCAATGTTGCCATGGTTGCTCGGTTCACCCAGGACCCTGGAACACTTCTTGTGGTGCGCACTTGTGTCTCCGCGCAGCTCATTTGGTACACAGGAATGGTGTGTTGCCCGGTGTTTTTGTTCAAAGGACGCAGCACAGATGTGCCATGTTTGGCGTCAAAAGTGATTATCAAGTGCAACTCTTCCAAGGGCGTTTGTCGTCTTCGAATTGATAAGCAGTTTGCTTCTCGGTGATACAGTTCAAACCGACCAGAGACTTGCGTGATGTGGGTGGAGATTGAGAAACTGGAACAAGTGGTGACTCGGCAAAGGGTGGGGCTGTTCATTGCTCTCCCGGCGGAGTTGCAGACAATGAATTGGACGGCCTTGCAGGGAATCTCACTCGATGGAGTCAGCCGAGGACAGCGATTATTCAGACATGCACACTGTGTGCCTTGTTGCAGCTCGAAAAGAACCGAGGGTCCCTGTAGTTTTGGTCAGTTTCCCTTTCAACACGAAGTGAACCACTAGGCCTTGTGCACAAGCAGGAGCCGTGTGAAATGCAGGCAGATTGAGTATGGAGCATGTCTCTGACAGACTGGGGCTCCAATTTCGCCGAGGCTCAACGGCTTGCCGTCCATCAGTCGGTCCAGTGTCAAACAGACCTGCGAGATACCTTTGAGCTGCTGTCCTGGGTGGACATGAAAACAAGGAGCCAAAGCCTTGTTCAGGGAAAGAAACTTCCAATCCAGTTAAGTTCATTGTGGGTCCGAACGGGAAAGTACCAACAACTGCGCAGTTCAGCACCTCGTGTCGCGTGCTGGCGCATATGGGCCCAATGATACTGAAAAGACTAATCGGCCTTTGAAGAATGATGAATAGTACAATTGGACATGTGTATGCAGTACCAACACTGAATGATGTATTGGGCGCCATTGAGTTTGCGACAGCTTCCTGAACAGTCAAAGCTACGTTTTAACATGTTTCACGTCGACCCCCAGATGTGGCGTGTTGAACCATTGATTTTATTTCTTGTTGATTTGGTTGTGAGTGTCTCTGCAGGGAGCAATTGGTCAATTGGAAAGACCAAGAACGAAGCAATGCGCTGTTGACTTTGTTCTGGAGAATCAGTGCAGGTTGTTCCCATGGTGGTGGTGTTCCCATGCTGGTGGTGCTCTCCTGGTTCAGAGTGAAGTGTGCATGTAGGCTCACAGACCTTCGGCGATGGATCACTGTGGCGGATTCAAAAGGACTACGAATTTGGGCCTCTGAATCCAGAAAAACTAAAGTCCCCCTTGAATTTGAGTCCGTGTGGAGTCTGCCCTCCTAACCCCACCCCACCCCATCCTGAGTCCGCGAGGGAATCCTCTTTTCAGTGCCTCTGGTGTTCCAATTAAGGAGAGGAGATTGCATTGCCGTTGACATAAGAACGTGGATCTCCGTCTGCTGCAGAACAACACCGGCCCCCTGTGTCGATGCTGGAGCTGCCTGTGCTGACATGTTAAAGGATAATTAGGAGTAAAGTGAATGCAGAAACACACGCCAGCAACTGCAGAACCTTGAGCCCTTTGAATCGAATATCAGAAGGTTCAGTCATGTTGGTGAAATTTCCAAACATGGAAAACGTGGGAACTGCTTGTTAGATTTGACCAAGATACAAACAAGTGGATGATAACACGTTGGCAAACACAAGGGACCAAGAAATATTTTTACTGGTCAAGAAGAAGCAGCCAGAGCGTCAATGAAATTTCCAAACAGGGAAAACGTGGGAACTGTTCGTTAGATTTGACCAAGATACGTACAATTGTTGAATCGTACAAAACAAGTGGCTGATGACTTGAAACGTTGGCCAAAGCAGGGGACCAAGACATTTTTTTTGCGGAATCATCAGCAAAAAGACGAAGAAGCAACCAGAGCGTCAATGTTTTGACACTCTACATTGCCGGCAGTGAAGGTCTGAGGAGCAAACGAGCAACACAAACAAGCAAACGGACACAAATTGCCCTGGGGCTGGAGACCAACACACACAGCAGACGGGTCCTGCTGGACCAACGTTTATGGAGTCTGGCCCATAAAAAGCTGACAGAGCAAACAGGGAAATTGGGCGTTGTTCGCACTGCTGGTCTCTCAAAGAGTCCGCAGTGAACAGTTCGTTGCCTCTCTATGCTCAGTTTTTGCAGAAGCAGTCCTTTTCGACTGTTCTTGGTCAAGCCGAACAGAATCTCAGCAGCCCTCAACGGTTCCCGATAGTGAAATCTACGGTGGTCCAAATGACTGTCACACGAGAATTTCAAACTTCTTCTTCCTTTTGTTTGTGTGACAAGTGGTCCGCCCAGAAAAGGCGTGTTTGGAACGCCCTCTCGACTGGGTGTTAAACAGAATGCAGAGGTGCGTCGGACAAAAGCGGTTCTCGAGACACATTTGTTGGAATCGGTTACTTGTTGAATTTTCCATCAGCAGCATCGACTCCCGATCGACACCTGCTTGCAGCGTTCGCAAGGCGAATGGGTGAGAATCTTCAACTTTTGGGGTGCAAGGCTTTGTGCCAATGAAAAAATTTGTCTTTGTAGATCCAGCCAGAGGGCTTTTCGAGACTTTACCACAAAGTAAGAATCAATCGAGTGTCCATCAGATTTCTCAGTTCTGTTCACGCGAATCTGATGGACACAGGAGCATCACGGTGTTTGCGTGGATCTGTTTGTGTTGTTCTGCCTCATGTTCTGTTCCCAGCTTCAGTTGGTTGCCTCCTGACGAACTGGTTGTTTTGGGACATCGCTTTCGCGCTTTGACATCCCGCACTTTGTGGATCTACTAACCTTTCGTTCCTTGTGTTACTTTCCTTGTGTGGTTTCCCATAATTTCACCAAATCTCATGTGACGCACAACTTGTTCAGATCCCGCATTCAATGGACTGCAGCTCCAGTGTCTTCACGGAGCCTGAAGCCTGCAGCGACTCGCGCACTTGGAGACGGATTGTGTCGACACTCCATGCTCCTCCATCACTCCAAATTACAGTTCCAGCCTCGGTCCCACTTTGTCGCATCTCGGCGACAAAGTCTCGATTGGGCGCCAATTGGCTCTGATGGATGAAACCTCGTCGTCTCCTCGTTGTGTTCATTCACGCTTTCTGCTTTCTCCCAGCTTTGATGGGTGAAAACCAATGATGCACAAGCGTGCATGCTGAACACTGAAGCAACACTTGAAGTTTAACGGCAGATTCGGCCCTTCTGGCTCATAGAGATGCTGTCGGCGCTCGAAAAAACAGTCGTCGTGTTCATCTGTGCAGAGAAACCGCGCAGGACCTCTACAAATTGTTCAGAAAATTTTCACCAACACCCAAAAACACCCTCAGCAGAGAGTACCATCAGAATTCACACGGCCACTTCAGGAGGCCTGTGTCAACACAGGGAAGTATTTTTATTCACTCTCCACCTCGACAAACTGCAACAGGAATATCTCCTGTGACTGTCACGAAGTGAAAAGGCACTCGTCAACCCCCCCTCCCCCCGTTTCCTGAAATTTTGAAATTTGACCCAAGTTGACTGGGGGATCGGGGGTGGGTGGGACCGCTCTGCAGGTCACGTCATTGTTTGTTGAGGTTTCTTTGCCGCATTGCAAAGAGGACCAGCCTGTGAGATCCACTCGTTTTGCAAAATTCACGAAGTAAATCCAGCTTTTCATGTGTGGCCTTTCAGTGTGTGTGTTTTGGCATCTGGTGTGGCAGATGATTACAAGGAAATAGAAATGTATGAAGAAGAAATTATCAGCTGTTGAATCTGATGTGCCGACTGTCCGACGAAGCGACAGCTGGTCCCGCAGAATGCGCGCGGAATGGAGTACGCATTGTTGGTATTGTCGATCATTACTCCGATTGTGGTGATGATTTGCTTGTTCACAACACTTTCGTTGATGCAGTTGTTTGCATACAAAATTTAATTGTTTGAATAGCGTTTTGAGTAGGGTGCTGAGGTTACAGCTGCATGCACTCCATACGTGCGCTCTTTCTCGGGTGGAGTTGGATACAGAAAACTGTTGAACTGTGCGTCCGTCTGCAAAATGTGTCGTCAAAAAACGAGTGTCAAAACCTGTCAACTGCGAACGTTTTTGCTTGTCGAACCATTTCAACGCGACGCGTTGGAACATCTTCGGTGCGGTGGCGTTCTTGTTCAGTCGTCTTTTTGTGGTTACTCAAGTGCGTGTATCCAGTTGTTCCGTGCCACATCGTCAACTTGACGTGACTTGACGCTGTTTCTCTTCTCTCCCGCAGCTGCCCGTGACGTCTCCGCTGGGCGACCCGCTGCTCGGCCGCGAGCGCGTCAAGCAGTTCACGTACGACTTTTCCTACCCGTCTCACGACCCGGCCAAACCCGACTACGTCTCCCAGGAACAGGTACGTCACTCACTCAGGGACCTGAGGGCCCAGGGTCGGCAAGTGGAACCAACAACCCACAGATTTAGCGGAACGCGGACCGATCTCACTTCAGCACCTCTGGAATGGCTACAAGGTGAAAGAATTCCTATGTCCAGCAAAAGACGAGCGGAGGTCATCAGTGACAAGTTTCTTCTTGTTTTGCTCAAACATGGCCATTGCAGACAATCTACTTCAAATTGTGCTGCGGCTGAATCCTAAATTTTCTCTGCCGCCTCTGTCCCAAGATGAAGATTTTGTTTTCAAGGAAAGAAGGAACATCTCATTGAAAAGGGAACAAAGACGCTTGATCTGTTTTCCTTCTTGCCGCTCCAAAGGCTTCACAGCCGCCTGATATTTCCTTCCCTGATCCGTTTTGAGCTGTTGCTGCGTGAGCCATTGGATTCCTGTCAGCCTGAGTGAGACGTTGAGGGAATCAGGCTGTGTCGCATCGAGAATTCTTTAGTTCTGTTTCAAACTGAGCTTCTGCGGCTGCACGGGAGTCCGACATGAAAGGTGCTCCTTTACTGACTGGTTTCAGCAGTCACACTGAGTGGACATGTTGCAAACATTATCGAGCCCCATGGATGCTGAAATGACTGAACAGCCAAACAGAGCCAATACATGTAAGACCAGGCCCACGACACCAAGCCCAGTCAACAGTCCAGTCTTTTCGGACGGTCTGTCTCCTGAGCTGCCCAGTCGGGTGTGTTCGAGTCAGTTTCACACATACACTCACACACACACACACACACACACACACACACACACACACTCTCTCTCTCTCTCTCTCTCTCTCTCTCTCTATCTCTCTCTCTCTCTCACACACACACATACACACACAATGGACAACAGTGCACCATGGACAAAAATCAAACGTTCGAAGAAGGATTCAGTGTACGAAAATGAAGCCTGTCTCTGCACTGCTGTTCTTAGTTCATCGTCCCCAGTACGAAGCTGCTCGTTTTCTTCAGATTGTAGAGAACGCACATTGTCTGCTCTCATCATGGTTGTGTCCAGGACCAAGTATGAAATTTACATTGATCGTGTCTCCCTGTTCGGCGTCGTCAGGTCTGAAAGGAGCACAAGATTGAAAGACTGAGCTTGTTGCAACAACGTTGTGCTGTACAAATTGATCTTGACAAATTCCTTCAGCAAAGCTGAGCTTCCAGCGCAAGTTTTTTGTGGAGATTTCATTGAGAAAGTGGAGAATGGCGCAACGCAATGTTTCACCAAGCCGCGAACACAAGCCGTCATTTTGCACGCGCCAACTTGCCACAGCGTTGCATGGCGAGGTGTGCGACGTCGTGCACGTCTGGAACCAGGAGGTGTTCTTGTTTTGTCACCTGCTGACTTGCAGTGAACAAAAGACGCACGATGCTTCGTCGTGTTGTCGTTTCCATTCGTGGAGGCTACGAGGCCGTCATTTCGCCTTGAATCCGATCGACTCGTCCTCACAGGTTCCTCTCCACCGGCTGTGTTTTTGTTCACATATCTGCTTTGATACATTCTCCAATAACGAATTTGTGTCATTTGCTCTGGGCGAAAGGCTGAGTCCGTCCTGGATGCTCCATTGACCAGTGGACTTCAACCAAGCCTGTGGTTTGCTTGGGTTTTCTGGGTTCTGCAAGAGTCCGTGCACTCGCACTTCAAAAATGATTTTGGTGGCCCAGGTGGTTCCTCACAAACTCAGCTCCTGTGATGTTTTCACCTTGGGCTGATGTGGACTCCGAAAAGTGTCTTGGGTTGGTCAACACACAGAGCACAGCCGAAGACTCTTCTGTCTGGGGTCCTGTGTGACCTACTTCCGTTTGGCGGAATGATAACTGTCAGACAGACCGATTTCTTTGTTACTTTCTGGCACAAATCTGGACGGTTTATTTAGAAACTATAATTTGTAGGTGACAGGCACAAAACGCCAGTGTTTATCGGAGGACAACAGCAGCTGGGTGTATTCCCTTGGTATTGTGTAATAACAGATAATGGCGGAGGCTGGAGCTGAGGGATTGTGTAATGCACAACGAGTGGGGATCAGATGGTGGGAGATATACGTCTGTTGCCAGGGCTCAGGCTGCAGCGACAGGTGCCCTGCAGCGAACAGGGTCTGAATGAGCTGCAGTGGCGGAGCCTTGGGGCTCAGACTCCGACCTCGGGTCTGGGTTGAATTGTGTTCGTCTTGGGGCGAATGTGGACGTTCAAGCAGAAAAATGTCATTATCTTGCTGTCATAGACAGTAGCAAGTTCGTTAGTGTTGCACGCATTTGGCTGGCTGGGAAAGCCCTTGTGCTCGTACATCAGCCAAGCCTTTTTCGTTCCATTACCGACCGATTTCCAGCAACTACACTTGTAATTGCTGGTTCTGCCCCTCGGCTCATGCCATAGGCATTATGAAGCTTTTATGCTGGCATCAGTTCCGTCTGCGAAGGAGAGTGGTTGTAGTGTCGGTGCAGGTGAGGATAATGCAATGAGAACCAAGCCTTACGAACACAGAGGAACTTGACTTTTTGGCCCAAGAATCTTTCTCCAAGCTTGCAAGAAAAATTCGTGCATCCACTTGAGTGGATCTGTTTCTCTTGTGAACGAGTTCCAATATCTTTTGTGGAGCTCACGGCTTTCAATGTGCCGACCAGCTGCTTTTCCTTGTCCACGATGATCTCATTGCGACAAAACGGGTGTTTCGACGCACTGTTTGCAGAAGGAGAACAAAAGGTCAAGATTTTGGGTTTGGTGTACACCTGTTTTCAACATACGAGACCAAAAGAGTAGGAAGACTCCAACAAGTTTTTGTGAAGCCAAACCACGGTGGCGTGGTTCGAACGGGAACCAAGCGAGATGTGCAGTGAAACCCTGAAGCACGTGCTGAACGAATGCTCGACCTCTGCACGAGTGTTGAAACGCAAGGCGCCGGTGGAGTTGGAGGAAGTCATTGTTCCGAAGCCAGGCTCACTGCAGATGCTCTGGATGCGGAAACAAATCCCACTTCCGCGCATCCGCACGGACACTGTGAACATCAGCGCGCAACTCAAGCTGCCAAACGAAGCTCAAGTTTTCCACATTGCAGCGCTGCTGATGTTATCAGAAGCGCCAAAAGACCCTGGATGCAGACTGTTTCAGCAGTCGTTAGATCCAGTAAGCATTCGGTTTTGTTCAAAAGATCTCATCTGTAGTCGTAACTGTTTTCTGTGCAAACACCTCCACCTGCCACATTTGTGAAGCAGTTGAGACTGTGAAATACAACGTGAGAGCTTCGTGCACATCGTAAGTGGATGGTATTTCAGGTTCGCAGTCAATGTTTGTATCGAGCAGAGCCAAGGATTTTTTGGGTGTGCCATACTGAAGCTGTGTTGGTTTCTCTCCATTCGTCCAATGGCGAATAGGTCTCAAGGCGACCAATGCTGGGGGACCAAGATCCCCTGCCATCGTGGCGCGTCGGGCAACCCTTTCTTGGTCGAGTTGACTCAGACGTACTCGCAAGTGAGTGGTGAGCTGGGGTGGACGTGGGTCGGACAGGGCGTGCTCAAGTACCACGCTACTCATCAGGGAGCAGGCGAAACAGATCCGACTGATACGTAAATACACTCAACCCTCCAGACTTGCGCAAAGCATTGAACTGAATGTGGGTTGCAGCAAAGGCTGACTTGAAGAAACGTGCAGAGACAAAAAATCCAACGTTGAGTTCTCTCGGTTTCATGCAAGAAACAAAAAACACAACATTGAATCACACCAGAGAAGTTGGACAATAGTTTGTGTGGACTCCATGGCAATTGACGCTGTCCAGATTTCAATAGATCTGTTCTCGGAAAAAAATTACCAATGACCATTTTTCATCCAGCTGTAATGTCTGGCTGTGCAATGCGTTTATGGTCAGATGTTTCGTCGTCAGACGCAGTTTGACGTCTGCCCGGTGCCACTGCGGCTGCAAGAACCAGACAGCTGTCATCAGATGTCCTGACCTGTGACCCGAACTAGTTGATGGGGGACGCAAGCGCAGATCTGGAAAAACGCACAGCTCCAACTGCGGTCACGGAAGCTCAGAACAGCTTCTGCCAGCAGTCACCGTGACCATGCACAGCCCGGAGCCGACTCGTGTCTGTGCCGCAGCTCTGTGCTGGGTAAGATTTCAGGAGTGAGTGTGAAACTGAAAACAGGCAGTGGTTGCGTCTTTCTTGACTTCAATTTACACACCGAAGACTCCCAGACAATTTTTTCACAATCGTTTGTTCCCCAGGTTCCTTTGTGAACAGATCTAGACGTCAAAAAGCCAGAAGAGCGTGGTTTTGT
>JAAUXT010148924.1_pt1 | contig 14972 bp, 23 predicted proteins | sample 7278171 | NCBI WGS metagenome assembly JAAUXT01 (sample SAMN14350112, study PRJNA611818) | marine sediment metagenome | isolation source: surface marine sediment (1.8m) | place: French Polynesia: Moorea | collected 2018-08 | reverse complement strand
TTCTGACTATTTTTGCTCAGTGCCAATTGTTTGGGTCTTTGATGGTGTTGACAAACATGGCAGTCTTCTTTTGTGTCCACTCAGTACATTTTGGTAAATGAGTTAAGCACTCCACCAGTGCAAATCATGCTGTTCCTGGCAGAAAGGAAAGTACCCTCGTATCTCAGCGAACTTTAAGGTGAGTTCCGTGGTTCTTAGCTCATGTCACCCCACAGAGGAGAACCTAATAAAGCAACAACAACTTGAGGAGGGCGTGTCTGCTAATGCAGCAAATTCTAGACCCTGATTGAACATCTGACAAATTTCATCGCCAGAGAAGTGGTCCATCATGGGCGGATTTTGGAGATGGAAACAATTTTGGAAGTCCAAACTGCCAATTCAACACGAAAGGACAGGGAGGGATCTCTTTTGAGACTCCTAAAGAAAAAAACAACCCCACCCTGAGTTGCGGACACTCGTATTACGTATTTGATAGAACCTCGTGTGATGAAACAGTACATTCCTGCAGCAAATCACCGCGAAAGAAATGGAGAATTCTGCACACACACAATGATGATCTGTACCGCTCCCTGCTGGAGGCAAGAATTCCTCGTCCCGGTGTGTGAGGTTCATCGAAAAAACGGCTGCACCTCGTGCTCATGGCTCAAGTGCACCACGAAGCACACGACCAAGCAGAGTGAACTGGTGCATCGATGCAATATTGACCTTCCTGCCTCTTTCAAAATAAGACAATCGTTGCTCTCAAGCAATAGCAATTTCGTTGACCCTCGTGGGAAAACTCAACTGCGGAAAGCAGGGTTCTCACTGTGTAGTGCGTCCTTTTTCAACACAACCGAGGGCAACGGCGCCTGGTACTTTCAAAACACAATTTGCGTCAAACAAGTGATCTTGCGACGTCAACACAAAAGTTTGTCAGAGACTTTTCAAAACAAACGGTTAACTTCGACACAAACTTATTTGAGTCCATCAAAGTAACTGAAGGTTCATTTTTGCGCGAAACTGTCCCTCAGTTCTTGTTTTACGAGTGTTTCTCTCTGAACAATGCAGCTGAACTTTATGAAATGGAACACCGAAACAAGGTTCGTTCGACCCATGACACAATGCAGGAATGGATCTACTCAGTACTGAGATCTGATTTCGTCACACGTTTGCAAACAATTCAAGAAGGAACACAAAATTGCGGATGCAATGATGGTTGACAACACACACCAGTTCCCTTTGATGTGCACCACACGACTGTGATGCAAAGGAAATGAAGCCCTCCTCCTTCAAACCAGAACAATAATTTACCCTCCCTCCGGGCACAGCGTTTTCTTTGCTTTTTTACGCGACACCTTTTTGAAGAACAAGTTGGGCCCCACCCCTGACCCCAACAAACACACACATACCAACAATTTTGAGCCTCCAAGGGTTTAACTCGAGACAAGCCCCCCCCCCCACACACACACACAGAGCATGGGAAAGACCTAGATTGCCCATTCACCTCTTCTTTCGTTCCTGTCAAGTAGTGCTTGACCACAAGCTTCACGAAACACCTGTCGCAGGCATCCAACCATTGTGAGAATTATCATGTTCACGATTGGCCTGGAAGGACACGGGTGATTGATTCAAGACAACTGATTCCTTTCACGTTCTCAGTGCAGACTGGCCAATTGACTTCACCGGTGAACATGATTCTTACCATGGTTCGATACTCGTGGAACCTTGTACGTGTGCTGTTGACGGGCAATCGATGCAGGACTGCACTCACCTGTCGGGGTCAGTGTACTGGTCTCCACCGATGAAGCCATATCTGTCAGTGATACGCGAGGGAATGCCATTCTGCTTGCTACTCGACGCCCCATCCGTGTCATCCAGGTCACTGTCCATCTCTTCATCACCAATATCGTTCACTTCATCCATCTCCTGAATTCCATTCTCAGGTTCGGCGTTTGCCATCATGGGGCGGTCGTGTCGAGGTTCAGTCTACGAGCCACGTTCAAACAATTGTGAAGAAACAACGACGTGTTGAATGTCAAGGGGCATCACAGGTCCAAGATTCAAGCACGCTCGACCTCTTCGTGAAGTTTTCTGCAATTCGGTAAGACTCGAAGTCTCTATCCCATGATCAGGAAGAGGTGCAGCCCACTGTTTTCTACCGATTTGCGGTCACATGTGACTGGCGCACACCGTCTGGCACACACAAACACACTCCTTTGATCCTCCAGAATCCTTCCATCCACTTTTGCACCAAATGTTGCGAATGAGTTTCTAATTAAGCAACTAAATAATTGATTTCTAGTCCAAATAAAATTTCTACCGGAAGTTCCCGGCGCGCATGTGCCGTTCACCGGATTTCGGGCAAATCGGACAAACGCGTCACGTGGCGAAGCGGCCAATGAGAAGCGGAGGTGACATCTTGGATGTGTGCACTTCCAGCGACATCTTGGATGTGCTTGGCTTAACTCGTACAAATAAACTCGCTTTGAGTTTGCTGTTTTGCAGCAATAGGCACAAGAAAAAAATCCAGGGATCACACAGAGGAGTTTCAGGAAGAGTTTAGTGTGTCATTAGAGTGGATATGCTCAGCCTGACCAATGAATTCGAGGTCTGAAACGTTAACCATGAACGGAATCAATAGGAAGAAAAGCAGGCCGAACGCTCCTAGGTTTGTGGCAGTTTGTTCATTTTGTGTTGCAGTTACAAGTTGACAATTCCTTCAACGCAATAGGATGGTATTTTGTTGAATATTTTGGGGCAGAATGTCAAATGCAAAAGTTTGCGAAGCAGGTTGAAGTCGTGGTCTGGTCATCATGTTCACTGCAGAAATGCACACGTATTTTCAACATGGTTATCATGTGACTTCTACACTAGTGGAAATTGAGTACAAATAGCTCTGCACATGTGACTGGCTGCCTCCTGATGTTCTGCATTTTGGTGTGCGATGTGAAGATTCAAACTGGAATCCACTCTTCATGTGAGCTCTTGTTTTGGAATGCTTGGGTTCCAGCATATGGGGGACAAAATGGACCCCATTGTGCGCAGGATCCACACGCTAAGGTGACGAGGATTCTGGGAACGCAACAAACGAAATTGTTTGCTTTACCACGAAGAGTAGCCCGACAATAAATCGATCCCAAACGGATCATTGGTGCTTTCAGGCCGGGTTTTTGAAGAAAAGAGAGAAAAACACCAGATCCAATGTTCAAATTTGAGATCCAAGCTGTCCGTTGTGCATGCACCAAGGCCTGACGAAATCACAGGGGGGGCTTGACCATGCGGTCACGTGCTGTGAACAATTGAGTGGTTATGGTTCTAATGGGAGTAATTTCAACCAAATTTCACGACAATTTCTTGCACATAACCAAAGCATTTTGTTTCGGTTACTCACAACGCGTTGCGCGGGAGGCGTCACTCGAAATGTTTTGTGGCAGGTTGTTTTGGGGTGACACGTTCAACACCCAACTGAAGTTCTAGGAATTGGCGGAGGACAGACACAATTTCCTGAAGGCCTAATTGGGAACTCCTACGATTTCATGAGTCTGGCTTGCGGTTGTGTTTGGAGCAAATGAAGTTTCAACTGTCCGTTTGCTTTGCAGGGGAGGCCGAGGTTTGAGAGGAAGTGGCTTGGAGAAACCATCTTACGTAAGTTCGAAACCACCTGCGCGTGGTTTGCATTGCTTTCAGTGTTGTGCGAACAACGACCTGAAATGCAACAACATTCTTGGCTTGCAGCTGTATTGCGACCCACTTGTGCCCACAATGTTTACAAACAATTGTTTCGTGTTCCATTGAACCGGTCTTGTCTCGCTCGTGAGATTAGTCTTTGTCGTTATTACTTGTAACATGTGTCAGTTTGCGTGCATTTCTTGAGTTTTGACTTTTGAACATGAATGAATTGTTTCTGTTCAGCAGCCTGAAGGCGTGTACACCAACCCGAGATTAACTCACGCCGCTTCTTCAATCGTTGTAAGTATCTTTGACCATGAGTCTTCCAGCTCGCACACATTTCTCGTTCCTCTTCCTGCATCAAACCGTACTAGTTTTTTTTTTGGTGGGATTTGTTGCGAACGTTGCAACGACTGGACCTGCTTTGAGTGACGGCTTGTCAGATCAACGCGTTTTTATGTCTGAAAGCGTGCAAATTTACGATCGTATTTTGCAGGGATGTGTAGTTCTGGTTGAGCTGAAGAATGGGGACCAGTACGAAGGGGTCCTGCGCACTGTTTCATCAAAGGTGGGTTTCACGAAGAAAACGCATCGTGACAGTGCGTGCTGCTAGTTGGAAGACATGACATGTTCCACGTTGTCTCCCTTGCAGATGGACGTCGTGTTAGACATGGCGCACCAGGTGGACGAGTCATTTCCACAGAATTCTGTGCCCACCAAAGACCGCCTCATCGAGACCATGATTTTCCAGCCGACGGACATCGTGTCCATCAGCGCCTTGAATGTTGATCTCGAGTACGCAATAAAAGGTTGGTGACGTCCATGGTTTGAGAGAGAAACTTCGTGATTATTCGAGGCAGCGTTTCAACGTTTTGTTCATGGATGGTTATCACGAGGGAAACGCCTTGTTCCGCAGATACGTTCAGCGACTCGGCGATCAGTGCAAAGTACAACGGGCAGGCAGGAGAGAAGGAGCTGCAGCCGTGGGACGCCGAGGCGCCTGGCGACGGGTCCCTCGAGGCCATCGACTCGCCGTGCGGGATGGCGGCGGACAACTCGGTGAGTTTCCTGTTGTTGTTTCCATTCGAAACTCACAAGTATGGTTTTGAAGAGAGTGTCTTCGTCTCCAGAAAGCTCGCTTGCCTGACTTCAAAATGTATGTTTGTTGTGTCCAGAATGGTTGGGACCCGAACGAGATGTTCAAGACGAACGCCGAGAGATTTGACGTGAAGTCAAGTTACGATCCCTCGCTGTCCCAGTACACGTAAGTGGCCCGCTTTGCACAAACACACAAATAGCACTAGCATCTCTTCTTAATTTTTGAGCAGCTGTTTTGCGGAATAGCGCGAAAGGGGACTTGCAGTCCAAGGGAGAAGAAGAACACGCGAAACTGAAGAATTTCCATTTTGCTTGTCAGGACCCCGCTGAAGCAGGAGAATACTGACGAGTACAAGAAGAGAGAAGCTCATGCTGCCAAACTAGCTCATGAAATCGAGAAGAGCGACTCGTACAAGGCGCGCATCGCTCTTGAGATTGGCGACGGCGACGAGGAGGAGAAATTCTCATCCGTGGTGCGACCCGGAGACCAGGGCGGCGCCCCCGGAAAGTAAGTGTCATTTGCCGGTCCAGGCTGATTTGTTGCAAGCGTTTGTGTTTGTTTTGAAACGGGTGACAGAGTTGTTTTGTTCGCCATCGTTCGTTTTCATGAAGTTTCACTTGTTTATTTTCTGCCGACTTCCCAGTCATTTGAGGTACTGCAGGTAGATATTGAACTTTTGTCGTGATGCGTACCCGAAGTAAGACATTTGCTTTGTGTGTGTACAACACAGGGTTTTGACGAAAGTCGACGACAAGAAAGGGTTTGTTCTTTTTGTGTGTGGGACGCGGGTTTTTTTTCACTAGGATCACGATAAAGTTCAGACTTGTACATGATTTGGTTGGTGTTATCCATTTGATGGTTTGACGTATGTGTAACGAAACAACGTTTGAGTTGAACAAGATTTTTGTCCCTGGTGAAGTCGAATGTGGTGTGCGGTGACCGGTATCAAAGTGGTGTGCGGATGTTTCGACCTCTCTGCGTTTGATTGTGAAACTGACGAACGGATCAACAACCAGAAAATTGGTGTGAAAGCGTGTTTGTAACTCGCGACAAGTGTTTGTGGTTTCTTCACTGTGATGGTTGATTTCCTCGTCAGGTACGTGCCTCCGCATCTGCGCAAGAACCCACAGCAGGGGCGCGCGACGCGCACGGCACCGCAGGGCATCCCGGGCAGTGGCCGCTCGTCTGTCTCCTCTATCTCGAGCCCTCAGCCGAGCCCCACTCAGCACGCCGCGCCCGTTGAGCTCGACACCAATGTCAACGGAGGTACGAGCCGCCCGGCAGTTCTGCCGGAGTTTATTGTCGTGAGGAAGTGCTTGAATTGATGTGGAAAAATGCTGTATCCTGATTCGTTTCTGTGCAGAGAAAGACGAAGCAGAAGAAGTGATGGGTGGGTTGGTTGCTGAGAGCGATTCAAGTGGTGCTACTGTAGAAAAGGAACAAACCCCACCCATCGTCGTTAGCAAATCGGTCGATAGGAAATTGCCAACTACAACTACCGGTGAGTTATTTCGACGCCGGTCTTGTCATTGGTCGGAACAAATCGAAAAATTTAGAACGTAATTTTTAATCACTGATCGATATATAACAGTGTGTGTACATGTATTCTGTAATTTTCAGTTCGAGATGAGCAAATAGTGAAGGAGTTAAAGCAATTTAGCACAGACTTCAAGGTGAGGATCTCGCCAAATCACTGCATTGATTTGGGATGCTTTGCCAAGTGGAAGATCAAGCTGCTGCACGCTGCGTATTCTTCCGCAGTTATCTCAGTCGGAGGAGAAGAAGCGCGTCGTCTCGCCGGCGCAGGGGCCGCACGCGGCGCTGGCGTCGCCGACAACGCCGTCGAGCGCCGAGTCGGTGTCGTCCATCACGCCGCAGAGAACTTCGCCCGTGACGCCCAATGCCGCGCCGTCAACGCCGCCCGTCAGTAGTGACGAGAAAGCAGAGAAGAAAGAGGAGGACAAATACTCAGAGTGAGTAGCGTCGTCACACTGGAAACAATCACGAATACGAGACAACAGTGGTGTTGGTATTGCTTCTTTTCGTACGATTATTTATGCTTCAGCACGCACTTGTTCACGTTTCTTGCAGGACACTCAAAAAGTCGAATCTGAATCCTAATGCCAAGGAATTTGTCTTCAATCCGAATGCCAAACCCTTCCAACCAGTAAGCTTTTCCTGTTCTGTTTGTGACGTTGGTAACAGCAGTGTGTAAACGTTTTGCTTGACGTTTTGCTTGACGTTTTGCATGCCTCGCAGCAGACGAAAAGAAATGCGGCGACTTGAAAGCAGCCGCTTTGAAACCGGCTGTTTGTCCTTGCAGAAGCAGCCGCCGGTTGCGACGCCGCCTCGTCCTGCGGCGCAGCAAAGCCCCGTCATGGTGCAGCACATGCCGCCCGTGCAGGGTCCGCTCTACCCTTCCTACCAGGTGGTTCCCGTCTCCGTCAACATGACTCCCAACGTCGTGCAGCAGACGCAGCAACCACGATTCGACCATCGAAAGCGGGCTGTCGTGTCCGTGCAACCCCGACCGGATTTCCAAGCGCAGGCAGCGGCGGCGGCTGCAGCCACTGGTCAGCCTCTGCTCGCGCAGCCGACCGGTATTCAGCAGACTCCGCAGTATGTTCAGTACATGCCACCCGGGATGGGCCAGCCGGGAAGTATTCCTCAGGTGAGCAGCCTGGTCATTTTCAAGTTTTTAGTGTGACCATTTTTTCTCTGGCCTTGGGAGATGACTTCTTTGAAACTTCATTGCTTTGGCTTTCCTGCGCGTCTTCCTTGCGGATCGGGAGTGTGTGCTATGGCTCGGCAATACCTTTTGACATTGACAGATGGTTCCAATGCCGCCCACGACCATGCCGCAACGTGTGATGGCTCCCCCTGTCGCAGGCCAGCAGCATTTGGAACAGGGTATGCAACAAGGCCCAGGAGGGCAGAATGCAATATTTGGTAAGTTTGTCGCTTGTGTTGAAACAAATTGAGAATTTGCGGAAATAATTGCACATACCAAGAGATTTACCATTTATAATTTGTTTTGAGCGAGTGTTTGTCGTCTTTTGCAGTGTCACCACCGGGGCCGGGAGCAGCAGTGCAGGCAGCTGGAGCGGCGGCAGCAGCGCACTTGGGGCCTCCCCCTGGAGGGGCTGGTCAGCCCCACTCGCATCCAGCGCCGGCTCACATGGCTCCTCACCACCAGCATACTCCGCCGCACTCCCAAGCTAGTCAGCATATGAACTCTCAAGGCGGAGGGGGTGGACATGCGGCTCCGTCTCCTGTTCAACACCCCGTGACTCCGGGGCACCCACCGCCGCCTCAACAAGGAAACCAGCAGTTACACTCGCACCCGGGAGCTGGTCAGGCCCACCCGGCCACGTCCGGGACGCCGCAACCTCACGTTATTTATCAGCATCCAGTTCCCATGTCTCAACAGGGAGGACACCCGCCCATGCAACCGTCGCCGCACACACCAACTTCTCCACAGACAATGTATCCACAGACATTCGTGGCATCGCCGTTCTTTCAAACAAGTCAAGCGCCGGGGAGCGGCATGCCTCAGCAACAGCAGAACCCGCAGCAGCAGCCACCTGGAGGTGCGCCGCAGCTGTCCTTCACGCACACTCAGCCGCACACGACGGCCAGTCACGCGCACCACCAACACTCGCACATGCCTGGGCACCAGGGCAGCGGCGCCGCTGCGCAGGCGCCTGCGCAGATCGTTATGATGCCGCACAACCCGCATCCACCGCACCAACAGGTGCCGGCGCCTGGACAGCTGCAGCATCCAGGCCAGCACCTGCAACATGCGCACCAGATACCACATCAGATGGCAGGTGTGCACAGTCTTCTTTCTTGGATGCCTAAGTTCTGTGGGCAAGGGTTCGGTTCTTTATGCCAAGGACAAACGGTGGTTCTGCGTGAACTGCAGTTGACGAATCAGTTCTCAACAGGAGAGCAGTTGGTTGCAATGTGCCTGGTACCATTCAAGCGAAAAGTTGAGCACTGGAGACTTCAAGTAATTTTTCAGCGCCTATTTTGTTGCAGGGATGCAAGCTGGGCAAGCAAGTCACATGATACAGCAGCAAGCGATGGGAGTACCATCGGCGAACAACATGCCTCACGCGCAGATGCATTATCCAATGCACCACCATCAAAGTAAGTTTCCCATTCGCTTGTCTGCTGGGTTGTCGTGTTCACTTGGAACAATTCTTTTTCAAGTGAACACAGTCCTTGTCAGACGAACACTCCTGTCGTGCAGTCAAAAAGCACTGGGAAGAAACTACTCTAAAAGCCGATGCTTTTTTGGATGTTCGGCAAATTTGAGCGTGTATTCCCGAAGAATGTGGCAAATAATAGCATGGAGTTGCAACAACCTCGCAATTCGAGCGTCGGCTGCGTTTGTAGGCTGATTGCGACTTGTATCGCGAGCCTGTTATCTGTTTTGTTTCCCCAAGGAGTGCAGCACGCAAGGCGTTCTCCCCCGTGTTTGTAACTCTGCTCTTGGCATTTGTAGTGCAACAACCAGGACCCGGACAAGGCTACCAACACCAGTGATAGAATTCTAAAATTCTGACCCCACTGACACCTCCCAACTTGTAAGTGGCAGACAGGAGTTGCTTTCGCGTTAACATCGTGTAATTCCCTCTGCTTGAAAATACAAAAAAAATAATAATAATAAGAGAGACTTCGTCTTCCTCTGCGGTCTGCGAACATTTTGTCAATGTTTTGTAATTTGACTGACTGGTTCTCTGGTGCTTCTGTAGCTGCTGCGATGTCATCTGAAATACTTCGCCCAACAATTGTTCCTCTTTTGACATTGCAGGTCTGAAAACAGTGTTTTTACCTTGAGGGGAATCTTGAGCATTTGACTGATGCACCAGAAGCACCCGAAGGTGAAAACACTCGAGAACAGGGCCAACTTGAGGACTCTTCAAACACCGATCGAATTGTTCCCCACCGTTATGTAGGTAATTAAGAATCTGGCAGGGCAAGGGCTTGGAATTGATCCTCATTTCAAACGGGACAGGTGCAGGTCCCAGATGAGGCTGATTTCTGTTGTGCGAGATTTGTCCGCAAAAACATTAAAAACTGCTGCTGGAAATGAACTTGCAGAGCCTTGTTGAAAGTACAAGCAGGAAACGAAACTTCTGTGAGCAATCATGCGTGCGAAATTTTGGTCCGAAATCCTGAACTTTGTCAGGTCCTCTTTTGAATTTGTATGATCTTTGTTCTTGAACACAACACGCTGAGATGTGGAGACATGATAGTGAAGGTGGTTGAACTGCAGATTCGAGCGTTCCATTTGTTACGTTGTGATTGTTATTCAACGGAAGACGTTGGAGCGCGTTGCTGGGATGTGCAGTGTTGTTCGATGCGCATTGGAAGTGATGCAGTGGGGTGCACATGCGAGATGTGTAAAACTGACCTGACCTGTTGAAACAATATCGTGTGCGGCAAGAAACGTGAATTCAAATTCTCTCACATGGTCATCACACAGAAATTGCTACCGCAAACGGGCATTCACGTCAGACGGTTGACTGTTCCTTCGCAAAGACCAACCAACTTCTGAGCGTTTGGGGTTTCGGTGAAATGATGTGATAAAAGCGTGGACCTGGCCCTGCAGGATTACGTTCTCATTTTCTCCCCCCGAAATTTGTGTACTTTGCGTTCTTTTACAGTCCGGTACTTCGAAATTTACCGCGGAATCGGAATCTGGCACCTGTACATGCCCAAATGACGCTTTAGCGCCTCTTTTACAGTGCTGTATCAGGCAATTTTGTCTTCCGCTCGGTAAATGAGTAAAATGGAACGGACGTGTAGCAAGGGAATACCAAAGTGTTCACAATTGACAAGTTGCATGTTGCAAAGCTAAAGCAAAGTCTGGTGAATGTGGCTGTTGCGAGAGGAGCAGAATCCACGAATCTCTGTCACAAAACAGGCGCAGGTTTCCTTTACAGTCGACGCCAGTGACAAACTCCTTAGTTTTGTCAGTGGTAATCTTGAACGTTTTTCAACCCAAAGCTGCTGTGTACCCAAGAATAATCCAGGTGAGAATTGAACAGTCAAATGTGTTCATTCACGCCAGGTAAAATGCGTTGTGCGATCATGAAATTGTGAACTGATGAAGAGGTGATGTCAATGAGAAGGTTACGAACATGCATCTTGACGACTGTCGATACAGTCCGAGATTCTGAACAAGGAAACGCTCGTGATAACGTTTGTGTTTTCTCCCGAGAGTTCAGGCAACTGAACACTGGAATGTAACCGCAAACACATTGACGATGTGATGTGAGGCTGTTCTGTGCACAGAAGCAGCAAATGAACTGCGCAGCGTTCTCTCTGAACGAACGAACCGGCGCTGTTCGCCTCAGTTCCGCGGCTGTTCTCTTTATTTTATTTTTCTCCAGGTGTTTATTTTCCACACGAAAGTTTTTAAGGGTCTTCGAAAGCCGCAAGAATACGTGAAACCTAGCAAGAAGAAAAAATACGGAAAAAAAAGAAAAAAATAACACCAAATCTGCTTTGTCTGTTTTTCTTCACAAAAGGGGAAGGTGTACATTTGCGCATTCTCTGCTTGATTTGACGATTGTACAATATTGCCAGGCTCGGTCACCCACAAGAATTGGCCTTTTCGTCTCAGATACAGCTTTATCGAGAGCTCGTTCATCTGTTTTATTGATCACACTGGTCGCAGTGGTGACGGGTTTACGACTGACATCCAACATTCTGGCTGGAGTTGAAGTGCTATGAGCAAGATGTGAGGCAATAACGACGCGACACTCTTGGGAAGTTATTGCGCTGGAGTTAAGGTGCTGCAGACAACGAAATTTGGGCGTCATCGCAACAGAATGTAGTTGGTGATGAACACAACGTGGCAATGTCCCAACGATGTGAGCCCTGCTCTGTGGAAACCGTCGCCGGTGCAGTGGTGCGCGTCCCCCGACAACTTGGACGTGCACGGTCGGATCCTCAAAACACTCGTGTACACACATGATCAGCAAGATTTGCACGCGAACCCATGGATAAACGAGGCAAGTGAGGACTCTCCTTTGAGTTTCAAAACCGTTTTCTTGTGAAGTGTAAACGGATCTTGTTCTTCAGATGGAGCGGATTGGGTACCTGTACGTCGTGCCCATCATCTGCGGGTTGGGAGTGCTGCTGAACTTGTTTGTGATCGTGGTGCTGTGTAGGAGAGGTTTCCAGGGACCTTCCGTCGTGCTGCTGAAGGGTCTCGCCATCGCCGACATCGTCACGACGGCCGTCACGCTCCCCTTCGGCTTCGTTTACTGCATCCTCGTAAGTTGAACCCCTGTATCCATTTCCCAAAGAAACATCAACTGGGTGGTCAGTCTTTTCCCGTTCGCTGCTGAGCGAGACCGTGGGTCTTCAACTCCTGGTGTTTTGGTCAGGTGTGAGCCTGGACAAGTGTCCAGCTGTGTTGTTTTCAGTGCCCATTCAACCACGACGGGTACACGCAACTGGTGTATCAGATCTACATCTACGCGCCCATCACCAACATGTCGGAGACGCTGAGCGCCTGGACGACGGTGCTGCTGGCGACGGAGAGACTCGTCTCCGTCCGCACTGTGGCCGTCGTCAAGTATCAGGTCAAACTCTGCTTGCTTGGTGATTCTTGTTTGAGATGTGAGTGCTGCAGAAACTTTCTTGATTCGAAGAACTACAAGGTGTGTCCAGACTAAAACTGTCACAAAGACAAGATTAGGTCGGAGATAAACGGAAAGGAATTGAATTCATTTGTCACGGAAAAAATATACACATTGCACTGCACCTTGGCTGCGCCAGGATGAGGTCGGCTTGTGGGGAGGGACTCAACAAAATCTTAAATCCAAAGATTGTCTCAGGTAATTCCCCTTGATTAGAGAACTGTGTTCTGCAACAACCAGGGCGCATGTCGACACTGGTCGATGTTCTTGTTTGCAGGAGTGTGGGAAGATCTATTTAGCGCTCGGTGGCGCAATTCTTGGAGCAGTTTTGCTCAACATTCCATATTTCTACGCATTTGACATAGCTCCCGTTGGAACGCTTTGTTTTGAAAAGGTAAGCCTGCATCGTGTGTACGTTCCTTCAACATCAAAATTTTGGTCGAAGGTTGTGACATTCGCTTACTTCACGGACACGCATTGTTTTGATCATTGATCAGGTTTTCAGTGATTTTGGGTCGAGCGTTAGTTTCGCAGTGTTTTCGTGGACCAGGGCGATGCTGAGTCAGTTTCTCCCTCTCGTGTATCTGTGCGTCGTCAATTGTTTGCTGCTGTTTCATGTCGGACGTTCGGTGGAAAGGTCTGAAAATGTTTTTGACGTGCAAATCGAATGAAGCACATCGCGCGCAAAATGCTACAGGCGACATGCTTCTTCTGTCCGTGAATTTTCAGGTGTCGCAAGTTTGCTTTGCTGAGCAATCAGGTTCGTCGGGACAAGGCGCAAACGAGAATGACTGCCATGCTGGTGGGGACGGTTGTTTTGTTCATAGCTGGGCATGTGCCGGTGGCTTTCGCGTACACCTCCATCTTTCAGGTAGATCCAGAAGTGAACTTCCCTGCTGGTGTTTTTATTGTCAGCGTAAACTCGTGCATACGAGGTCGTATTCAGTGTGGTAATAAATTGAAGCAAGGACCGTAAATTTCATTGCGAACACATCCGGTGAGTTCAATTGACTTTGGCGGCAGCTGACAAATTTCTTTTGCCACGCCATGCAGTCGGTGTTTGGGCATCACAAGGTGCCGTCCGAGTTCTACTCGTCGTATCGCGTCGTGACGCACAGCGTCGCGCTGCTCAGCTACACGCTCGACTTCGTCGTCTACTGCGTCTTCAACAGCCACTTCCGCAACGCCATCGCCAGCATGTTCGTGCGCTCCAAAAAGGTTTCCGACAGCCACACGCCTGTGCCGACAGTGATCAACGTGCGCCCGTCTTTTGTCAACAACAAAGTCGTGCCTCTCCCGCCTGTCAAAATGTCGCTTTCGGGATTTCCAAACAAGAATGTCCAGAACTAGGATGTGAAATGTCGTGATCCATGTGCCCGACAAGCACTGAGAATTGAAAGTTGATCTGGGCAACATTGCCTGTCTAATCGTGTACAGTTTGCAATTCGATTCGACTTTTCACACGCGTGAGGCTTGCAGCAATGGCGATTTTTGTCAACCGCGAGCGCTGATATGTTGGGATGGCCACGTATCCGTGTCTGTGGCTGCTGTCTACGGACAGTTGCTTTGCCATGGGGGGGGGGGAGGTGTTGTAAAATAACCTGCCAGGGGGAGTAAAGCAACCCAGGTTGCCTTTGAAAGCAGAGTTCATTGGGACCAAACCACTCCAGGTTGCTGCTCCCCATCCCGGCACGGTAGGTCTCCTCAGGGTAAAGCAACTTAGGTCCAAGAAAATAACAATTGTCGAACGAATCACGTTCTAGTAGTTGGGCACGCGGCCAATGTACACTTGCAAGTCTAGTTGGGCGATTTTCCCGTGTCAGCGTTTCAACGAAGTTCGTGCGGACCCACCTTTCCGACCATTCTTGGATCCGCGCGTACATGCAAATTGTGTCTGTCGGTCGCATGATGTGTGAGAAATGCTGTGTGAAAATGCAGATCTCTGTCTTGTGAACAGATGTGGGCTTTTAGCATTACAAAGTTGTGTTCCAAGTTCAAAAGTCCTTTGGTATTTTTTGTTGCCGTTATGTTGTAAATTTCTTTTTGGAGCTCTGAAGTTGTGTGTTTTTCGCTCTGGAGAAGTTTGAGGATTTGTGTGGCCGAGAATAAATCCAGCACGTCACACAAAAGCCGAATGCTGAAGCAGTGGTGTGTGTTATGACCTTTGGTAAGTCTGCAGTCTGTTCTGTCTTGCGGGTCCAGCAATCCTCCCTGTGAGCAAGGAAAATATGCCACACTGTTTGGTGAAACTTTTCGGACAAACCTCATTTTCAGCTTTTCGCCCAGCTGATCGAGACAGCAGCCGCCGAGGCGCCTGTCGCCGCCAAATTTTACTGGAACTTGAAACAGGCGTGGCTACCAGAGTTCCAAGAGGCAACATATGCTACTTGGGACTTCGCACTGCAGTTGCCTTGAGCACTGCTTCTTGTTGTAGTCACCATCAGCATGTATGTATGTGTGTGGTCACTTTTGGTTGAGTTACCTGCCCCCCCCCCCCATCACAACCATCACAAAAATTCACCAGGATGATTTTTAGGCTATTTTAAGAAACTTTCATTCTTTGG
>JAAUXT010134274.1_pt1 | contig 14973 bp, 16 predicted proteins | sample 7278171 | NCBI WGS metagenome assembly JAAUXT01 (sample SAMN14350112, study PRJNA611818) | marine sediment metagenome | isolation source: surface marine sediment (1.8m) | place: French Polynesia: Moorea | collected 2018-08 | reverse complement strand
TTATTTATCTATTTGAATTTATTTTGCAAAATTTTATTGCTGTTGGCATGCATTTTCATGTTCTTGTTCTGCATAAAAGAAACCAGAATTTTACGAGCATCGGAAGGTTGTGTTTTTTTCCGGACAGAAACCGCATATTTCAGGACATCCCTCGTACACAAAATATAGAACCTCTCGGCTTGTTACGTATCGTGCTACGCCGGCCAGGAAATTACGCACCTCGCAAGTTTTGGTCAGCCTCTGGCTTGTCTGACACTCTCCGTTCTTGAACCTTGCTGCTTGCGGCACTGGCTGCAGTGGTGATGCCTGGAGTCCCGCCGGGGCCGAAGACGCACTGTTTGTTGCTCTCCTCCTTCTGTCGCTTGCGTTCGTACAGGTACCTGTCTATCTTTCTGCGAAGAAGCATCAGCACCTGGAGGAAACGTGTTAAATGGTGAGTGAATACATGCAGATGCAGGTCAGTTGACTCGAGTGACACTGTGATCAAGCCACGTGTGTGCGCACACAAAAAGTAACTTGTCTCACCTGTTCAATTGCGAAAGGTTCCGCATTGATCACTTTCATAACCACATCGTCTGCCAACTCAAAACCGAGTTTCTTGAAAACTTTCCTGCACGAAAGAAAACATTCACAACATTTCAACATTCAGTTTGTGCGAAGTTTTTTTTTCTGATTCTGACGAACTCGATACAGCTGTAACAGTTGACGTGAACATCACTGCTTCTGTGCATGTACACGTTCGTGGAAAGCAAATTGTTTCGACCGAAGGTCCTTCGCTTTGCACCGTGCTTGGTCAACCTCCCAACACCAAGCCACGCACCCACCGACGTATCAGAAGTTACCACAACATGTATTGGACAACTTTTGCTGAAAACCGGAAGACATAGGTTTGTGGTTTGGTTTGGTCTGCAGCACCCGGAGAGAGAGAGAGAGAGAGAGAGAGAGAGAGAGAGAGATGTTTTTGAACAGAAACAAACAAACAAGCAGAAAACAAAACAAAAAGTGCCAGGCCAAGGGTTTTGCAGGCACAAGCTTCTCAAGCACACGTGCGCGAGTGTGGTGTCAATCAAGAAGTGAATTTCCTGAATTGGTTGAATCAACGCACGAAAGAACACTTTTGAATCAGTCTGTTTTTGCAAAGTAATGTCCTTGAACAGAATATTCAAAAGAACAGGAACTGTTGCTGCAGACATCCAAGAACTTTGTTGATGCAGGCACCCACGGATTGATGGTCAAAGAAACAAACTGACACGAACAAGAAAACCAGAATTGCGGAAAGGCAACTGCCAAAGGAAGACGCCGAAGAAATATTTCACACCCAGCTCCAACTGTACATCAAATACCTGTTTAATATGTGCCAGTTTTCTTTTCTTTTCACTTTATTTTCGCAGCTGTTATAGTTGTGCAGTTCCACCAACCGTGGCATAAAATGCTTTGCAATCTCCGCCACCAGAACTACACAAAAATAGAAAAAAGCATGCTGCGCTTGACTTATGATTCCTGGTCAGACAATGAAGTGAAGGCTACCTACTCGTTCAACCACTTCCAGTTTTCCTTCCTGCGCTGCTTGGAATGTGCTTCTGCATAGTTATGCAGCTCCACAACTCTCGGACAAAAGTGCTTCACGATTTCTGCGACTAGAACTGAAAAATTTTCCCGATTGATGCAAATCAACAACACTTTTCAATGGAGTCAACATTTGCAATTTCTTTGCACTTCAGTTGGTCCTCGAAACTTCACTTGATCCCGCTGTAGATTCTAAACTTCAACCAAGTGAGGAACAACTTCAGATCAAAACTGCTCTGGCGCTCATAGATCTGTGATGAACTTCCACTTTGCCAAAGCTGCGAATGAACAAGGTTCTTTTGATCTATTAGAGAACAATGCTCCAGATTCTCATTGCTCCACAGTTCGAGAGTGAGCTCTGCTCTTCTTTTGATGTCGACTCACCACCATCCGCAAAATCTCTGGAGATGCTCTTCTTTTGCCTTGACAAGGGGACCTCATCCACCCAGTTGTAGAGGTCTTCAAGGTCGTCATCGTTGATATTTTTGTCATCAGGCTGCTGCATTTTGTTCTTTGATTTTATTTGTTCAAGTTTAAATGAACTTTGATCGTTTGTTATGATACTTCAGGTGGTAGAAGGAAGAAAATATCACTCCTAGACTTGTGACTTGCTACGTATCCGCCATGTTGTTTGTTGTCGCAACAACGACCCACAATGCAACGTTTCGTTGAAGCTGAGTAGTTGGCACGTCATATCCAAGCAACTAAGCGGTGCTGTGTGTAGACGTCAAAACTTCAAAAAAAAATTCACCGGAGATCAGCCGAGTATAGTGCTTTCAGGGTGCGTGCAGCAATTTCCAGCAAATAAAACAAAAATAACACAGGGTGCTGTCAACCTCCAACAAAGCAGCAAAATGAAGCACACGAGAGCACTTTTGCCACTCAAAAATATCTCCATGGAGCTCGTGGTGATTTGAGGCAATTTCGGTTTCTCTGATTTGGCTTGCTCTGATTTGGCTTGCTTTGATTTGGCTTGCTCTGATTTAGGTTGCTTTTTTCATCAAAATTCTTACTTTTTTCACTCAACATTCACAACAAGTTTGGGAACTTATTCAGCACACACCCAAACAGAGCAAATTGAACCAAATGGAACTTTCACACATTGTTTCAGAACAATATCTACATATTAACCAAAAAAAATTGCCCAATATTCATTTTTAAATTTTCTGTTAAAAATGGCTTTTCAACCCAACTTTAGCCCCACCCAAAAACCATATAAAAATTTTTAAAAATAAAAATCAAATACTACTATTCAAACCCCCATACAATAGACTACATTTCATGAATATACTTCTTTCACCAAATATTTGTACTTTCTCAGATACAGAGCCTATTCTACATCCATACCCCAAATTTTCTGTACTTCCAAATTTGAACTTTTTGACCTGAAGAACCCCAAAATTCAAAGTTCCCTGAATCCTTCCTGGCACACTGTCCCCAACCCAAATTGAACCAAAAGAGCCCAAAAGACCTCCAATTGGTCCTCATCTTGACCATGAAATGGGTGTACACATACTTTTCATTGACCCTGGCTGTAGGTGCTTTCATTTGGCTTGCTCCGATTTGGCTCGCTTGAGCCCAAACTGACAATATACACTCAACATTTAACCTGATAGGAAACTCATGGATTTGGCCAAATCTTGAAAATAGAAGGGGAATCAAAGGTGTGGATACCTCCCCACAATGCACATAAAGATTCAGGTATGGTCTGAAAAGTACAAGTTTCTCACCAAAATGTTTTGCCTCACAGGACAGGGGAGTCCATATTTTTCTTGAAGCACAATTGCAAGTACGTACCAAACATGCTTCACTTTCAGTGTGGGTATCAAAACAGCACAGCAGAATGCAGAAAGAAAGCAATTACTCAGCCTGGTAAAAATAACGCCAAAAAAGCACTGTGCGTTGATGAGGCACTTTGTTATTTTTCTGTTAGATGAATGAAGCACATGGTACGTATAGAGTGGTTGACAATAGCTTTTATTTGTCACTCACCAGCAGTAGGAATGTAGCAACCATTGCAAAAAACGCACCTTCATCAGTCTGCATCTCAACAGGAACAAGATTGCAGGTCTGTGCATTTACATCGTACATGTTGCAGCATTGATTTGATTCGTGTCATCTTTTCGTACAATTACATTTCCAAAACCAACTGAATCTTTTGAAGCAACAGAGTTACATCTCGTTTGTTTTTTCAACGAAACCCCTGAGGAACACTGCAAAACGAACACTTTTTCACTCTTGTGTCTTACCTTTCGTTGGTCAGAAATCCACAAGACATATTACTTGAAAGTGACAACTGATTGTGTTTGACTGACAATTGTTCTTGACTAACAATGATTCAGCACGTGCAGTTCTGCCACTCTTCACAGGACATCAATTCTCAGACCAGTTGGCTTTCTCCAGCTTTGGCTCAACACGATTTCAACTGGTGTCACAAGAGAAAACACCGATTTCTCACGCAAATGAACGATGAGAGATCGTGAGGAAACACGAGTTTCAGTCGCTGAACAACAGTATCAGAAAGCGCGCGGCGGCAACGAGTGATACTGAACATAATCCGTGGCCGAACATATTTTTGAACAGTTTTCGACCACAGAAAGGTCCACAAAGAAAACGTATCTCTGTAGAGGCCTGCATGTATTGATGTAGAAAGCTGGAAATGATTCCAAACTCATGAAAGTGGTTTGGACACCCCTCTCAAAAAATCTTTTGCTGACAAACGAATTGTTTTTGAGAAAGAAGACTCTCAGAAGTTGAAACGTTCAATAACAAGAATGCTACGCATAAAAAGCGTGTGGTCCATACAAACGTTCGGTGTTCACCCGAAAGATTTTTTGGCCATTTCAGAAAATTTTGAAATTTCCATGTTGAGTTTGCCAGCCAGCTCATGTTAAGTTAGTATTTGCAGGGGGGGGGGGGAGGAAAACTCAATATGGCTAAAAAATGACAAATGCTTGAAATAGCCTGAAAATAACCCTGGTTAAATTTCATAATATTGAGTTACTACTACCCCCCCCCCCTGGCAACTTTACATGGGCTGGCCAACTCAACATGGGCAAAAAAATCAAAAATGCTTGAAATGGCCTCAAAATGATCCTGGCTAAATTTCACCATGTCGAGTTGCCCCCCACCCCTGCAAAATTCACATACACAGACAGATATCCACACATGCAGACTGATGGTGATTGCACTAAGCGTGTGGTAACAACCCTTCGGGACCACACGCTTAAAAATTTACCCCTGACACAGATGTGCACGCACACCTTTCGTTGGGGAGTTCTGACACTCCAACATAGTGACAACAAAAAGCGCGCGACGACAGGCAAGCTGCGTCGCTCAGAAAGGCCACAGCAGATCTATCACACAATGGTAAGACTTCTCAGATCATAAATGGTCGCTTCTAAGATTGAACGAGATTATTTCCACAAACATGAACGGGAGCTTGCTTTGTTCCAACACCTGAAGCAAGAGCAACAGAAGGACCCTGCAAGAGCAGTTAGGCAATACTGATGTTCAAGGAACTCATTTCTGTCAGCTCAACACTCTTTCACAACCCAAGGAAAACTTGGTAACTTGAAAGAAGAGGTCACAAATTCACACGTTGAAAGGTTTTCAGGTCCACTTCAACCATCGCAAATCGACAAAACAACACCGAAATGACATAATATACTCGTAGTCGCAAAGGACTGCCAGACCAAAGCAAAACGAGTTCACTCTTACATCTCACAGCAGAAAGCAGGACAGCAAGCGAAGGACCCTTCAGGCAAGTGTCTCGTTGGAACACACGTGACATTCGTCCTCAGCTCAACTTTCCAATTTCAAACTTTTTGAAAAGTTCTGTGGCCGTGAAGAAAACAGAATCAATAATTCCAGCGACAGTGAACGTTCCACCCACGATCGCACACACCTGTGAAAAAAGAAACAAGCATTCAAAACAAAGACAATTGTTTCAAATCAAACATCACAACAAGTTGTTCTGCTCCGCAAGAATACCAAGAAAACAACGCGGGACATCCTCACCAGTAAAGTGGATAAAAATCTTTGGAAATCTATCTGTGTGAGACACATGTCCAGGAGGCTCTTATCCAAGGAAATTTTCCATTGTTTTGTCAAAAAGCAGCTTTTGTGTGTGTGTGTGTGTGTGTGTGTGTGTGTGTGTGTGTGTGTGTGTGTGTCATCCTGAGATCTCTGGCGTCCAGTTTCAGGACAACTGGGCAGCAGGCAACTGCGGCCATTGTGGTTTTGGGGGAACCAGCAGGCCAGATATGTAAATCGAGGAGAAGGGAGGTGACAAGCTCGGGCGCCGAAAATATCGCATTCAAAAGTACAGCAGCTCTCACCGTTGTTAGAAAATGATAAAAAGGTTTTCGTCTCTCCGTGTATTTGACAGTGATGGGGCTGATGTCAAACCGGAACCAAATTGCTGGCATCACCCTGTGCCCATGACCGTACTGCACGAAATCCTGAAAGCAAAGATCACAAATCCGTCGACTCCAGAGCTCCCCTTCTTTACTCAAACAAGAGAAGTACCGGTACGTGTGTAACAGAAGTACGTGTGCTACAAGAACATCTGTTGACCACTCACTGGGCCTTGGTCTGCCTACCTTGGAGAGGGGGAAGCGTCATATTTTACCCTGGTCCTGATTGTCCAACAATGCCTTTCCCTGAGAGGCATGCATTTCCCCTTCGATTATGAAATTTCGCTTGCAGTCAGTTGGTCGATCAGTCTATTTTTTTTTTTTTTGGGGGGGGGGGGAAGCAGAGGCTGGGATGGAACTGAGTTCCAAGGTGGTCAGAGCACCTTTCATTTCAACGGCACGTACGAGCATTCTTTGTCAACCAAAATGCCCGGAAGTCGAAATTTTCTTCTTAGCTCTCAAATCGCGAGCGACTTGACTTTGTTGCTGATAGCTAGAAGAGCCAAATGCGACAAGTTGCAGAGAATTTGGACAGAAGTGTTTTTGATAAGAATGTCTGACAAAATTATTCGCCGATGGTGGTGTGTGTACTCACTCTCGTTGCAAAGGTGTACTGGTAAGGGAAGGCCACGTTTCCGGAAATGTCCTCGTACACGGTTGGAACCACCTTCATGTAATAGTCGTGGGAAGATGCAGCTGTCATTGAAAGAACAAACAAGCATTAAGTCAAGAGCGTGCGAATAAATGATCACAGAAATTCCTGACCACACAAATCCGTTCTCATCCTCCACTGGTTTTGCATCGAAATACGAACAATGCATGAGCGGTTAGGGAATCACAGGTCAAAAAAAAATAAAGAAGGAAGCACTCCACACACCACATCAAAATTAATCTTTTCTTCAATTAATTAAAACAAAGACGAAAGGATTTGTTCACGGAAGGATTTGTTCACGTTCTGACAGGGATCCTGACAGGCACTTTAGTGAAACACGTGCTCAAAACTCACGTTTGGTCCTACGCGTTTTTATTTGCTTCCGTCTGTTTTTAATTTTTTTTCCCCTGGACGATCAACTGACGGCAGAAACGGCAACGACAATTGTTTGAAAGATGCTTACCCTGAACATCAGTTTTGTCAAGATCTTTCAAGGGGTTGAAAGAACCAGGAAGACTTGCATGCTACAACAGACATAAACATTTGAAAAGATAATGGCAGTGACAACTGCACAACCACAGAGGAATGAACACTTGGTTCTCAAATTATAACAAGAGGTCAAAGAGCAAAGGGTCCGGGGCTACACGCAGCCAGCATCAGTCCAAAAAAGTAAAATTGAAGAAAAGTGGGGGTGGGGTGGGTCAGAGGGCCCTTTGCATAGAGCACACACACACACACACACACACACACACACACACACACACACACACACACAAGTACGAAGCCGTGGGCAAGAAACCAGCAGGGAGACCACAACATCGTTTGGAAAAACGAAGCCTATTTCACTACCAGAAGATAAGCTACTCACCAGTACTTCGTGCCCAAACCGAACTTTGTGGACAATATGCGTCATGTCAGGATTTTCCGGTTGCTGTTTGGCAGCATGCGTAGAAATGTGAAAATTCCCTGGAACCTGCAATTGTAATTTTGTCCAGTCATTGTGGCGGCGAACATTTTCAAGAATGTTTCAAATGACAAAACGCTGGTGTGAATTCTCAGATGTGACAACCTTGTTCAGTTTGAACTCCGCCTTGAATCTGCATCCTTCCTCATTGTTGATCAGTTCTTTTTCGGTGCTGTCCACCATACCAACTTCGTGTCGACCAAGATCGTCCTGTATATCAAGCCCCAGATCTGTAACGTCAATGTGGTCGTGCGTTTGCAGGAGGCTGAGAGAACACTAACGCAAAAAAGAATTCAAGAATCTGCGTGGCCTCAAGAGCCTGTCTGCGAGTACTTACACTGACACTTCATTTTTGGCAACGTAACGTCGATGAAAACTGGAATCTTTTCCTTCTGCCCCGTTGGATCTTCCACAAAAAGAACACTCGTTCTGAAACGCACATTTGGAGTTTTTTTTTGTGGAAAGCCAGCAAAATTCCATTCACAAAAAGAGAGAACCAATCTCCTTGAGGACGTTGCGCGAAAATTAATTGGTTGTCACTCGGCGTAAAATACCAACATTTCGGGAATGATGAACGCCAGCAACTCCGAGACGAAGAGGTAAAGTATGAAGAGGACACTGCACAGAGAGATGCAGGCCCCCGTCAGTGTTGGCTGAGTCAGATCTTTCGGAACTTTCCGGTAAATGTCAAATCTGCAATAAAACAGAACATTACGTGAAACGGAGGCCTGCAGTTTACCTCGCACGTGATCAGCGCCAACATGATGCGCGCCGTCCGCCGCACGCTCCGCTCCATGCGCGCCAAGCAGAGATCGTCGCTGTCGTCGGCATTCTCACCGACAAGGAATACGAGCTAAACAGGACCAGGCCAGGATGTCGAGTTTGAGCGGTGGCGGGGGGGGGGGGGGGGCTGCAATAGGCGGCCATCTGGAGGCCATGGCGCTCACCAGACATGCCCTCACTTTCCGTCAGCTGACAGTTTGTGTTCTGATGACATGTGCAAAGGGACTCATTTTGAAGAAACTTGTAAAACTGTGACAGCTGTGACCAGATTGGAAACAAGCTGCTGCAGCACTGAAACCTACAAGGAAGGAAATGGGGAGAGTGTAAAGCCGTGACATCAGCATCACAAATCCAGACGTTGTTACCGAGCCGCAGAATGAAGAATGCACGAACCAAATGAAGTATTGCTCCAAATTGTTTCACACAGACGCGCATGCACCTTGACAGGCTGGTCGGCACGCTGGTCCAATGACACTCGACTCACAATCCCTTGCAAAATGAACTCACCTTCACACAACTCCCATTGACAACTGAGACAAACAGCCCTTGTTGTTGGCCGAACGTGAATTGTACCTTCCGTCAAAGCTCAAACAGCTGTCCCTGTACAGAACGCTCAATGCCTCTTGTTACGTCCACTGAGGATCGTGTGAATGCAGTCGTTGTTTCGAAAAAAAGATCTGAACATCCATTTGTTCAACAAAGACGAACACAAGCGCTGTATGGCCCTCAGGGGCACAGCTTTCTCCAATCAAGCGATCTGTTCGGTTTCAGAGAAGTCTACACGGCCACACGGAGACGCCCCAGACAGGAAATTGCAAGGTTGTTTTTGAAGAAACTTGCAAACCATCGGCTCAGAATTCTTGCTTGGGAAGAGGGCAGCTCCCCCTCCTCCCCACCCGTCCGGCATCCGTCAATACGAAAGTGCAATTTACACTCACAAATTTGGGGAAACGAGAGAAATCGCACGTGGGAAAACGAGTGAAATGGCATTTTTCGATCTTGGATCAAAATTTTCTGGGGGGCGGGGGCTTGGTTTGGCTTGGCTCTGGCCTCAGTGACCACGATCAGAAAGTCTCGTTGGTGCAAAAAACAGATGGCGTCGATCTAAAGCCTGCTTTTCATCAGTTGCTGACGGACTTTTCATTCAAAATTTCGGCAGAACTTTGTGAAAAACAGTTCCAGGTCACAGCACTTGACTCTCGTCAAAAGGCGTGACTGACAATCTGTTGCCGAAACAACAATGCATTGCGAACTGTTCAGTGTTGCACATCTATAGTTTTGCATGCTGTGATACATCGTTCTCATAAATGTTGCAAACATACCTCCTGATGTCGAACTGCATGATTGTCGTTTGGTATAACCAGTAGGTTTCGCATGTAAACACTGCCGACGGACACGACGGAAGTTCAAGGCTCGACCGCCACACGTGCTCTCGCCTCATTGGACACAGGCTTCCCTGACTCAAAAGTTGCCTTCAAATGTTGTTCTGAATTGCCGAAACAATTTCTCTCACCAAACAAATCATACAAGAAAGAGCTTTGACAATAATTTTTTTCAATTGTTTTGTTGATAACAGAACACCATGGTTTACTCAATCCGGTTGGACACAAATTAATATGCGTCACGGAAAATCAAGGTCAAAATAGAGCCAAGTAGGTTGCGCAGCCGCAATAGAATAAATATTATTCCGCTCAAGTACTGGCATCATACCGAACTTTGTGGAAAATATGTCAAGATACTTGTACCGGATCTGAAATAGTAATTCTTCTTGGAGTTAGAAGGTCGCTCCGTTTTCAAAAGTTGATGCAAGAAACGAATAACTAGATTGTTGAGCGGACTTTTACAGAACGGAAGTTGTTGGTGAAGCGGCGCGTCCATTCACAAAGTGGCTTCATTCATAATTACTCAGAGACTACAACCAGTCAGCGCAGTTTTGTGCAATCATGTCTTCGCTGGATGTCAGCTTCTCGTGATCACTTGAGGATCACTCGGAATCAGCATTCGAGAAGAGAAGGTCACACACACAGATGGTTGAGGGAACGACACCGGGCAATGGTGTGAAATGCCCACTGTCGACGCAACGAACTGGCACTTCAACCGAGCTGAAAATGGCGGCTGCACTCTCGATCGAAGCCCTTGCGGCTGCGATTTCATCTTCGGCATCTTCAGCTGACGCTGATCTTCAACTTCTGCTACTGGACTGTCGTTCTTTCATGGACTTCGACGCCTGCCATATCCGCGGTTCGCACAACGTGTACTGCCCTCCGATTGTGAAACGGCGCAGTGGCGGTCACGTCTCCCTCGAGTCGTGCGTACGGAACCCGTCCACCCGAGCCGACCTGCTGCGCGGACGATTCGACATGGTCATCGTCTACGATGAGGACAGTGAAACTCTGGATGATGTGCCAACAGATTCCAACACTACTCTGGTGCTAAAATCTCTGCGCGACGAAGCTTCTGTTTCTCAGATTTATTTCCTCGAAGGTGAGTGGTTTCGTAACGATCAAATCAATTTCAGCCTCGCTCCGCCCACAAGCTTCAAGATTTGGGTGTGAATGTGGTCGTGTGTGAATGAACGTCGTCGTACTCCTGGCCAAATGGCAAAATTGTTATTTTTGAGTGTGAGAAGGCGTGAAATAATTGTTAAGAAACACGGTTTTCATTTCATTACAAATGTCAGTGGTCTGTGCCTGTTTCTGAAGGGCTCGTGTCGAAGCCTGGACTGTTCACAGCAGCTTGACCATCGTGGTGACTGGTGTTGAAAGCGGAAACGCACTTACCCGTGCTCGTTTCTGATACTCTTTTGTCTTGTTTGTTGTTGGCTGGTCGGTTGTGTTGTGAGTTCGCTTGGTAAAAAGGGTGAGGTTTTTATTTCTCGTATCTGTCACAGGGGTTGTTGGAAATCTTGAGTTTGTCACTGGGACGATCGTAGGAAACTGAACCGACGAATGGTTGATATTCGTGTTGAACGTACGACGTAAAGGAAAAAAATACCATCAAAAATCTGTCCATTTTTGACAGGATGTGAACATTGTTGTTTGTTGCACTGGCAGATGCCAAGTACCACTCAAGGCAAAATTCCAATCACAAAAAAAGTAACTTTACATTTGAGTGAGAAGGAAAGAAAATACAAGATGTTTTGAGAGGTCATATCCTGCGGTTGTTTGTCGAAAGCGGAAACGCACTCAGGTGTTTTCACTGCGGTTTTTCATGCGGAGTAATCAAATGTCACGGTATGAAAAGGAAGGGCGCAGTGTGTGTGTGACCTCATGACCACCAAAACAAGGTCGGTTTCCTGAAGAATTGACAGGTGATTTCGATGAGGAGAGTAATTACACAGGAGAAAAGTTTTGAATCTGGAATGTCTGCATATCACGGGGGCCTGGTGCTTGAAATCACCACAAGAAGAGGTTCTCATTTGCTCTCTCAGTACTTTTCCCAAGACACTGTATCGTACAGACTCGCTTCGTAATGCTCCTGGCCCTTGTCGTCAACCTCTTGGGCCCATTTGAATGTGTTCGAGCCAGCAAATTTTGAGGGAAAAGTGTTTGAAAAATCACGTGCTTGTCATTTTCGGCAAAAAATAGCCACCTTTCAAGTAGAATCAACATCAAGTTTTTGCGTGCAAATACGAGTATTTTTCTGCCGCGAATATTTTCGTATCGAGCGTTCTTGCGTGCTGCGCAGGAAGTTGGAGCGCTTGTCGCTCTCTCGCTCACAGGATGCGGCGCTGCAGTGTAACTCGCTTCTACAAACATCAATTAGCCGCGCTCGCTCGCGTCCTGCCCGCGGGCGCAACACGCACAAGGCTGCGCATCTTCATTGAAACGGCGCCAAGTGATCGGCGATGGCCAAGTCCAAGCCCCGCATAATTTTCGGTCAACTCTTGCACCACGGAGTGCAACCGGAAACTCGCACACAAAACTGGAAGCAATGCTCTGAACTCGATTGTGCGAAAGAGGAAATCCTTGACAATCATTTCTCTCAACATTTCTTTCGGCAGAAGCAAAATAGACAACAGAACAGGAAGCAAGCAAAAATGCAAAGCACAAAATAATTGTGTTCGATCCATCACAAAAGCCTCTTGGATGAAAAAAAACTCTTGTTGCGTTTTCTCCAAGAACATATTTGAACAGCTTTTTGGGGTGTTTCAACCTGTAGAAATTCACACGAGTGTGCGGAAGAAAGAGAGGAAACGAAATGTACTCGTTGTACATTCCGGAAATGTGGCTTGATGAATGGCAACGAAAATGCCATCTTCCTGTCATGAATGGGATGCGCGCTGTTGTGGAAATCCTGCGCCATCCATTGACAAAAGGCATTGACGATTTTTCCCATGCATATGTGCAGGATGCGTGCGCTGCATGCGCATTTTAAATCAAGGGACAATTCAGAGTTTGTTAATCTTTTCTGTGTCATTTGTGACCGCTTTCGCATCCTTGGAAGGTTTATCAAAAGGACAAATCGCCTGAATTTGCACTTGTTTCGTGAGGTCTGACCTCCCGGACCCCCCAGCCAATCCCTGAAATGGCTCAAGCCATCGAGAGGTTCACCGATATTCGCCAAAAGAATGCGAGTCCATGAACGACGCACAACTCCCACATTTTCCTTTGTCGAAAAGTAACAAACCAGCTTTGTCTTTGTCGTGATGTGTGCGTTTGGGGTAATTTTCGCCTCAATGGCGTGGCAGTCAGGATCTGTCGGTGCAAACGTAACGCCGTTTCCTCGCAACTGACCGCGGATGAAGGAGGTGGAAGTGTGGGCACCGGGTCATGGAGGTGGGCAATTAATGACGTGTGAACTGGATCCTTTTCGGTGCGTGGGCGCCCACAGTGATCCCGGCTTCAGTTTCCGCCTGTCCGAGACAACGGGCAGGAGCAGGAGGTTTCAGTCGGATGATTCAGCGTTTCCGTGCAGTCCCAGTCCTTCTGCCCACTTGTCGGAAACTTTTCACGGACATCAAAAGCTGTCTCCCCTGTTGTCGTGTGTGGCAGAGTAATTTGTATGGATTTCCTGTTCGCTTTTGTCTTGGTGAAGCACAGAGTTGATGTGTTGACAACTAATCAATCCAATCTCCTACCTCGTTCGGTGGGAATGTCAAGCGGTGTGTTGCGCGTTGTGTGAAGTTTGTGTGGCTCCGCTGCACACCTGAATCAACATGCACCGGAACGGAAATACAAAATTGCCCCTCGTACATATCGTACTTCTGCTTTATTTGGTCAGGATCGTGTCAAGAATGTCAATCATTGTGATGTCGCGAATTCTTTCCAGTTTCCGGCTGTTCTTTTTTGTTGCCCGGGTGTATTGTTCGATGGTAAAATATTTTGAAAATTGCATTGCTTTGTTTGCAGGTGGTTTATCAGTATTCCGACGACATCACCCGGAGCTGGTCACGGGCGGCGGCGCGGGCGAGGCGGCGGCGGCGGCGTTGCTTGGCGGCGGGTCGGCGCCACTGCTGGCGTCGCATCCTCCCCGCTCGGCTCCGTCCGGCAGCAGAACCCCGCACCACCTCTCCTGGAACTCCCCGCAATCCCTCTCGAGTCACTGCCTCAGGGATGTTGCCGCCCACTCGCACAAGGTGAGTTTTCCTGTTGCCCATATCATTCTCGGATCGTGTGGCATCGGAAAGTAAAGCAGAGATTTCGTAAACATTCACTTCGTTTGCTCATGTCCTTCGAGTATTGTGGCGTAATCAACCAGGGTCGTCTATTTTTGCTCGCGCGTTCTGGGCAATTTATTGGATAATCCATCTGTCGCTCGTTTGATCGTTTGTTGAGAGGCTGGTTTCGAAAGTAAACATGCAAACAAAAAACTTCTCCGCAACACTGTGACAATAGCAGCGCGGAAGTCAATCGACAGTCCATTCATTAAGCCGTTTCCGCTTCTCCGTCGGCATTTCCGTTGCCGCTATAAAGTCCATCCAGCTCCTCCAGCGTGGTCGCTTTTGACGATGTTTTGACCGACGGCGAGTGCGTGTGCCGTGTCCAGAAGATGCGACCCCAATAGAAGACACCGTTTCACAATACGAGTAGAATCTAAACGCTGTGTGGTTTGTCCGAGTACGCTGCATGTGTGGTTCGTCGCTCGTCAGATTTTCTTGACAATTTCCAGTGACAAAAATACGTCCAAAATGGACGCCGCGGTTGATTTGAACTTCATGGCGTGACTCATTTGCATAAGTAGGTCGCGCGCCCGAGGCTCATTTGCATATTAAATAGGTCGTGCGCTCGGAAACTAGGTCACTGAGCCGATAGGCAAAAAAAAATCTCAAATATCCACCAAAACTACATCACAAAGATTCCTCCAGTGATACCCTCCAAGAATCTGTAATCAAAGTTGAAATCGGTTGAGAAACAAAAAAGTTGAAAACACACTTTTTGCATTTCAAAAATTTTTAAACATGATCGATCTGCAAATGAACCTCACCAAAAAAGTCGTAAATGCAATGCCAAATTACCATAAAAAGGAATTAGTGATCCATTGAAAAAAATTTCCAACTTTTCACAACCCATCAGATCAGCAAAATCCATTTTTCAGCCCATTTGAGCCATCTTTGGAGGCCATCACACACTACACGGAATGCACTCGAG
>JAAUXT010129605.1_pt1 | contig 14974 bp, 20 predicted proteins | sample 7278171 | NCBI WGS metagenome assembly JAAUXT01 (sample SAMN14350112, study PRJNA611818) | marine sediment metagenome | isolation source: surface marine sediment (1.8m) | place: French Polynesia: Moorea | collected 2018-08 | reverse complement strand
CTGTGTGTGTGTGTGTGTGTGTGTGTGTGTGTGTGTGTGTGTGTGTGAATATTGAGATAGGGAAGGGGGGGTAACTTAACATTGTGAAAATGAACCAGGAGCATTTTTAGGCCATTTTAAGCATTTTTGATTTTTTGGTATGTTGAGTTCCCCCCCGTCCCTAACTCAACATCACCAAAAAAAATTGGGGGGGGTGGGAATTGGCCAAAAATGATCATGGCAAATTTTCAGAATGTTGAGTTACCCCCCCCTAAGTCAACAAAGCCCATAGCTCAGTAGTGGTTGCCAGCACAATGTTCAAACTTACAGGGTAAAGTAGTCTTGTGGTTCCCCCCACACAAGAGTGACAGGTGCTATGTAGGTTATATGGTTTGGTGGCCATCTTGGATTCTGTGGTAACTCAACAAAGCCCATAACTCCCTTACGCTTGCCCACAGTACATTCAAACTTGCATGGTGAAGTGGTCTGGTGGTCCCCCATGCACAAGTGTGTCAGGTGCCATACAGGTTGCATAGTTTGGTGGCCATCTTGGATTCTGTAGTAACTCAGTGAAGCTTGTAACTTGCTTTGCTTGCCTGCAGCATATTCAAACTTGCATGGTCAAGTTATCTGGTAGTCCCATCCTGCACAAGTGTGTTAGGCGCTATGTAGGTCATGTGGTTTGGCAGCCATCTTGGATTCTGTGGTAACTCAACAAAGCTTGTAACTCCCTTATGCTTGCCTGCAGCATGTTCAAACTTGCATGGTCAAGTGGTCTGGTGGTCCCCCATGCGCAAGTGTGTCAGGCATCATGTAGTTTGTGTGGTTTGCTGGCCATCTTGGATTCTGCAGTAACTCAACAGAGCCCATAACTTGCTTTTGCTTGCCCACAGCACATTCAAACTCACATGGTGAAGTGGTCTGTTGGTCCCCCATGCACACAAGTGTGTCAGGTGCTATGTAGGTAGTGCAGTTTCATGGCCATCTTGGATTCCATGGTAACTCAACAAAGCCTGTAACTCCCTTATGCTTGCCCGCAGCACATTCAAACTCGCATGGTGAAGTGGTCTGGTGGTCCCCCATGTGCAAGTGTGTCAGGTGCTATGTAGGTCGCATGGTTTGGCAGCCATCTTGGATTTCCCGGCAACTCAACAAGGTGTTTATGAACTGGGAACGTTTCCATGGACCACTCGCTTTTTATGCGTAGCATTCTTGTTCATTGACAACAACACTGACATGTTTGTCGACAGAATCTGTTTGGCGTGGAAAATTGCCTTCAATTTCAAGTGTCTCTGTTCTTTCTGTCGGTGTATGCACAAGAGAAGTTCTTGCTATCTATGCACAAAGTCTGGCTCGAAAGTTTGACCTTTCCGGAGCATCTGGGGTGAGGTCACAACATCTCTTGTTGTGAATACAGTCTTTGAAAGGAACAGGGTTAAACGGTAAATCACCTGGTAATCTTGGCAGTTTGCAGCGTGGCAAGATGAAGAGAAAAAAATTGCCTCAGTTCTGACAAAGTGAGGGTCGTTCTTTGCATTGATTTGTGAGCCAACGCTGTTTATCCGTTCTGATAATGAAGGCAACGAGGACGCCTGTTGCTTACTTGACATTGCTCCTCGAGGTAAAAGATGCATGTTAATCTGTTTTGTCAGACTCCGGTCAGGTTTCATCACATCCAAGAACTGACAACAAACAGAAACACAAGCCCAGGTAAAACAGCAAAGAAACAGGCCTTGGTTGTGCACATTGTTGGATGTGGTCTTTGCGAAGGGAGTCAACAGAGTGAAATTTGTGACAAACGGTGAGGTTACTGCGGATGAAACACAACAGAAACGTTGGAAAAGTGGACGGAAACTGGTTGACTGAAATCGGAAAGTTTGGTTGCAAGCTGCAACGTTGCAGAAAAAGTCGCTCAGTGTCTGGCAAAGTTACTTTTCAGTTGTCAAGTTTTCAGTCTGAATCAGATAAGACAGACACTCTTTTTCCGGAGGCGGCACTTGCTAATTAATCTTTGACGGAAGCACCGCATACGCTCGTACGTTCGGCAAAATAAAATCAGTTGCCTTGCTGAACCTTCAGCCATTTTCCTGTGGACAAAGGTGCGTTGCTCACACAGCGTTCACCATGCACACCTTCGTCTATGCGTCGAAGTTTGTGTGCTCCTGTCCTGACGACGGTCCGTCCACCACCACCACACAAAGTCACGGCGCAAGAGAAGCGGATTCCTGAAACTTCTCACTCGTGCAGTTCCGCTCCAAACCATTCCGACCACCTGATCCCTCCCTCTTTTATGACAAAGGACAGTTGCAGGCCAATCTCCCCTCTACTGCTCCTCTGGAGTTGCTGTCCTCCAACTGCTGCTTGACCGATAGGAAACAAAAGAGTTCGCGCATCCGTACGGTATTGTACGAGGCTTGTCCGATAATATTCCCTCTTTTTGGTGATGGCAAGGCCACAAGGATGATGAGCGCGATTTGTCAATGCGATTGCGATCTGGGTGAGCCAAGGTCAAATCCCAGACAGAAATCTAGATCAGTCAGCAACAGGGTCGATCTCAATGAGGTCAAGAAGGTCGCACTGTCTGGTTTCATCAGCGACAGCCATGGCTTGTGTTGGATTATGCTTGCTGCTGTTTTCCATTTCCATGGAGGCTCGCCTGGAGCAAAGGGCCGCCATAAAGATGTGTGTCCGTGCTGGTGAATCTGTGAAGGAGACTGTGCGGAAGCTGGGTGCAGCTTGGGGTGCCGACACCATCAGTGTCACCCAAATCCGCTTCTGGTTCAAACGTTTCCAAGGCAACCCTCAGCGCAACACCAAGGATGAAAAACACTTGGGAAGACCTGTCTCCAAGAGGACTGCGGAACACAGACAAGCTGTAGAAGACCAGCTTCAACAAGACAGATGCACAACAGTCCAGCAACTGGCGACTTCCTGCAACATAGGCAAGAGCACAGCCCACACCATTGTCAAGAAGGACTTGAATTTGACCAAATTAGCCCCGAAATATGTCCCGCGTGTCCTGACAGTTACCCAGCATCAAACCAGACTGAAGCTGTGCAGAGACAATGTTGCCCTTCTGGAGCAAGACCCAGGCATCCTTTCCAGACTGATTGCAACTGATGAATCATGGGTGTTCACTTATGATCCAAGGACGAAATGTGCGGATATGGAATGGACTCAACCTGACCAGCCATGCCCAAGAAAAGCACGCAGGAGCCAGTCGCAGTGGAAGATGATGTTGATTTTTTACTTTGACTCTTATGGACCATTTCTGTCATTTTTATGACAATGGCACTGTGGACACTGATGTTTACATTGACTCCATCAGAGCCATGTGTGAAGCTGTGCGCCGGAAAAGACCAGCTCTTTGGGCAGCCAGAAATTTCCTCCTCTTACAAGACAATGCGGCCCCTCACACTTCAAACCGCACCTTGGCTTATTTCCATGAAGTTGGGATGGCAGAAAGTCTTTGGGCACACCCTCAGTACAGCCCAGATTTGTCGCCGTGCGATTATTGGGCATTCCCCCTCCTGAAATCTAAGATCAGAGGCCATAGATTTCAAGATCTTGAAGATGTCAAAACCACTGTGAACAGGACGTTGCGTGCCCTTCCAATGTCTGAATTTCAAGATTGTTTTGACAAGCTGCTTGTCAGGTACAAAAAGTGCATCGCAGCTGACAGGCATTACTTCGAGGGGCAAGTCAAAAGAGGTGTCGCCCCTCCCTAGTCTTCATTGAGGCATTTTTGCCACGCCCAAACCTTCTGCGGAACTTGCTTATGTTTTAGATTCTGATTTGTTGACTATCGCCGACCTTTGTTGCGGTTGCATGACAAAGTTGTCTTTTTTATGTTATTGAACTTTTCAGTTTGTTCATTGCATGTTGGCAGCTTCAAATACAGTTCTTCAGCAAGGCATTCATGTGTTTTGGTCATCCCTGAGTCGACACGGTTCGCCTCCACCGCAAAAAGAAGGAATATTATCGGACAAGCCTCGTACTTTCGTCTGCTTGTAGTAGTGTTTGAAGGCGTGCGGTATCCACGCAGAACTCCATTTCAGGTCCGAGGCGAGTAAATGTGGCAGTTGGGGAAGTGCAAAATCAGACCTTTAGCCTGGGTGGTCATGTAAGATGAGGGGGGGGGGGCGGTTCTCACAGAAAGAAGATGTTTGCACTTTCCACCAAACTTTTGCTGTCTGTCGGCCTGCCGTTTTCGGTGGTCTGCGGGCTCAGTCCACTCACAGTGTGTTTGTGCGAGGGGAGTAGGATGACAGCATGAGGCCATATCCCACCTGGTGCTCTCATCTGACCGTCACCCTGTTTTTGATGACAGCATCTGGCCAGGTCCCATCCTTCTGGAATCTGGCCTGGATGCCCTCCACCCCTCTGTGTGTGATGATGGAATCAGGGTGCACATCGTAAAACCCTGGACTTTCTGAGCTTTGCTTTCCAGTTTCCTTTTCAGTGGGAAAGAAAGAAAAGCAAAAGTCAAAATTTTGTACATATGAAGTGTATCGGCATGTGTTTAAAATCATGCTTCGATAGGAATGAGGCAAACAGACGCCCCAGAGGGGGTCCAACTTGGGTGCGCAGGTCCCACTCAGAGTCGGGCATCCCATGCCCCCACCCTGCACATGGAACTGAGATTGAAAGGGGAAGTTCCTTGTCGGGTGTCTCATGTGCTCAGTGGATATTGAAGAGGATTTGATGTGTGCTGACTTGTAGGGTAGTGGCACCAGGCCGTGGCCCACCTGGGGTCAGGGAGGGGTACCCATGCTAGACGCCCCCTGCAGATCAATCTTAGTTTTGGTCGCACTCGAGACTGGGCATGGGCATCTCTGATGGAGCCCCCTGCAGGTGGTATTTGGCCGTGTCCCACTCAGGCGCCAGGCATGGGCACCCGTTTTTCAGCAAATTGTTGCAAAACAACGTGCGTTTCAGTCTGCTCAGCTGTCTGATCCTTGTATCAAACCATATCATCAAACGATGTGTTCAGTTTATCTTGAAAACAGAACATGAGCTAACAAACACAAGCATTTCACTGTACACAAGTTTGATGTGCTTGACAACGATGATACAGCTTTGATCCCGTCGTGGCACGTTCTCAAAATGTGTACATTTCTAAGTTTCTTCTCTTGAAGAGATGTGAGCAGAAAGGCTGTGTTTGTCACCCTCCAAACCTGCCCCTGTATTCTCCCAGAAAGTTGTGTTCTCTTTTCTCGGGCAGGTATCCTCAGAGGGATGAATATCCACCGTATGTTCTCTGTCGCAGGCGGTTGGACTCGAACGCGTTTGTGTGCAACTGCGAAATGATGTGGCTGAAGGAGATGTTGGCGGAGAAGCGTGACGCGACGCAGGCGGCGGCGACGTGCGAGTACCCTGGGGGCGGCGGCGGCGTGGCTGGGGACGGGCGCCCGAGCAACGTCGTCAACATCGAGGAGGCCGAGTTCCACTGTAGTGAGTTCACTTCAGCCGCCATGCTGTTCTCTTGTGGGCTTCAATGCAACATATTGCAGGACTTTTCAGCCTCAGTTCTCGACATGAAATTTGACTTGGCTCAAGCACCTGAACTGATAAACTGATGTGCACCTCGCCAGATTGCCAGTGCTTCGAAAACTGTTTGTTGCATCCCCAGAGAAGCCTGAGATTGTGCTGGAGCCGACGGACGTGGATGTGCAGTTCGGCGCAACGACGTACCTGACGTGCCGCGCCGTCGGCGACCCAGAACCCGAGATCAAGTGGCTGCACAACAGGTCCGCACCGCGCGCCTTCAGTTGGCGAGATTCTTATCGTATTCGTGTCGGTACCAGCTTTGTTTTTCAGCTGGGGCAGAGAGAAAAAGGTTCATGGGGCTATTCATTTAGACACCAGCGAGAAAAAAGAGAGGTGTCTAATGGAACTGCATTGTGTGTTGAGTGAGCAGTGTGTTGGTCTCAGTCGACGTTTGATACTTTTTTCCACGCTGCACATCGTGCTGGGGAAATTGATCAACTGAGTTGCTGCGTTGTGGTTTCTAAAGTGGCTTCAATCTAAACAACCTTCAGACGGTTTGCAGTGTGGAGGTGGTCCCCAACACGGTGGACGAGAGCTCGCGCTTCAACGTGCTGCACGACGGCACGCTCATGATCGAAGGCGTGCGCGACGCGGACCAGGGCGTGTACGAGTGTGTCGCAAAGAATGTGGCGGGCGAGGCCAAAACGAACGCCGTCGAGGTCAAATACCAGGGAACAGACAGTAAGTTTCTTTGGACTGACATTTGTGCGTTGTATTGTGGACGAGAGCATCTGAACAAAGCTCAGATGGGTTAAGCAAAATTCACACGCACTTGGTGCACAGCACTGAACTGCACGTGTCACTGTTGAGGCCACCCGACGCTGCGGGAAGTTCCTGAGACGCGGGAGGCGGCGGCGGGCAGCGACGCCACGCTACCCTGCTCCGCGACCGGACATCCCAGACCCGTCATCTCGTGGACCAAGGACGGACAACCACTCCCTCGAGGTACGTGCTCTGATCGAGAATCCAGAGTTGATCTTGTGATAAATCGTCAATCACGCAGGACGTTGCACACTTTGCGCGGATTTCACAACCAACCGAAATTCAACTTTTCACACCACCTGTTTGGTTTTGAGAAAGAAAATTTTTACACCGCCTCAACACGTTTGTTGGCTGCAGGAAGCAGGTTCGTAGTGTCGCGGGCCGGAGCTCTGACGATCCGTCAGCTCGAGTACAGCGACCGTGGCCACTACACCTGCACCGCAACGAACCGCCAGGGCAGCGTGTCCGCCTCGGCCAGAATCTACATATCGGGTATGTGTGCGCGACAGTAAACCTCAAGCTCGGTTCTTTCGGAGTTTGTTTTTGTGGACTCTTGTCATCAAGTGTTTTCTACGTGACTCTTGTTTTCCACAACACTGACTCGCTGTGACACTTTGTTCAGTTGGGCCAACGTTCACGGAGCGACCCCAAGATCAGACTGTGTTGGAGGGTGGCAGCGTCGTGTTTTTGTGCAGAGCTGAGGGTATCCCGACACCCCAGATATCCTGGCTCAGAAACGGTAAGTGCTCACTGATCAAGCGCACTTCAGCGGATGTTTCTGAAAACAACAGCTCTGTTGGCAGTGCGTCCTGTTTTCGTTTTCAAAGAGTCGAATGCTCACTTTGCGTCAGGTCGTCCGGTGGACGGAACGAACAACAGGATCGTCATCACCGGGTCGACGCTGCGCATATCGCCCACCGAGAAGGACGACGAGGGTTTCTATGATTGTCTCGCGGAGAATGAAGCTGGACGCGAGTTGGCGAGCGCTGAGCTCACTGTTCCCTCCCGAGGTGAGCGCTCTGGTTGCACTTTATTTTCAATTTGTTCGGAAGTGCACAAAAAGCGACAACTTGTGTGTGCGAAGACACGTGTGCGTTCTTGCGTGCACGCTTGTGTGCATGAGCAAGTGAGTGAGTGCGTGCGTGTGTGCGTGTGTGCCTGTTCAGTGGAAAGTAGATTTTGATGTATTCTCCAGTTATCTTGGAAAGTGAACGCCTGCAAACAATCTGCCATTGAAGTGCATCGTTTGGTCCTGTGACAGTTCCGCCGTCTTTCATCCGGACACCGTCGGATAATGAGATTCATCAGGGTGGCAACGTGGAGCTGTACTGCGAGGCGACAGGCGATCCCCGCCCCACCATCCGCTGGTTCCAGAATAACAACGCCGTCACCCCGAACAACAGGTGGCTGAATTGATCAACAGTCGGGTTCTGCAGTCGCCCCACGCTCGCTAAGATTTCAGATCGTCCCTGATGTTGTGCTCGGTTGTGTGTGGTGTGTGCAAACTCTTTCACTGGCTGCTGCTCTAGCTTGAAACGGATAATTTTTTTCGACTTTCAGGCGGTTTATCAGTGAACAGGGAGACTTGGCAATCCTGAATTTGACGATAGCCGACGACGGGGTGTACGAATGTCTGGCTGAAAATCCAAGCGGTATCATTCGTACCTACGCCAGATTAGCCGTGCTTGGTTCGTTTCCATGTTCTGTGTTCGTGTTTACAGATTGGCTGCTTTCTGGGTTTTCCAACTTTTCTCGGTTTGGTTCTTGCATGATTTTCGTTATGGACATTCCTCATTTCAGAGCTTGGGCGCGAGTATGTCGGAGATCGTTTTGTGAACGTGTCGATTCAAGAGGCGATCGAGACTGTGAATCGTGCCATCAACAACACGTTGCGGGAAATCATGGACCCGAACAGGAGACGCACACCGTCTGACTTACTCACACTGTTCAGGTGGGTGAGTCTTGAGACTATTCATCGCGTGTCTGTCGCAGCCAAAATCTCGAACGAAAAATGTTGTGCTGGAGGAGACGCGTTGCGCGTGCATACTTCGCCACTGCTGTGATTGTGACACTTGAGCTAGGGTGCGACAAAGCAGGCGAAAATGTTAAGTCAAGTTCCCCACACATTCCATGCCCTGCAGCTGACTGGGTTATTCGCAGGTTACCAAGAGGTGAAGCGTTGGAAATCACAAGAGCCGCTGAAGTGTTTGAGCGCACCATAGAGATTGTGTTGGAACATGTACAACAAGGGCACCAGTTCAACTTTTCCAGATACAGTGAGTGTTGTTCCTGTTTTGAAAAATCTCTCCTCTGAAGCGTGCAACAGAGACTGTGTTTTGGTATGGAGACTCACAACATCTGGAGCTTGATGGCTTGGCGTGTTTGCAGACATGCCGTACCGGGAGCTCATTTCGCCGTCTCACCTCGCCATTATCGCCAATCTGTCCAACTGCGCAGCGCACCGTCGCACGGAGCAGTGCGAGGACATGTGCTTCCACCACAAGTACCGCACCTTCGACGGCACCTGCAACAACCTGCAGCACCCCATGTGGGGCGCGTCACTCACACCCTTCAAACGCCTCCTGCAACCCAGATACGAGAACGGTTTCAACACACCGGCAGGTGCGCGTTGCTCGCCCATTGGATTTGTGGTGCCTGGAACATGGTTACCATTCATCTGGTCATGTGTAGACTGCCTTGGTGTTTCCTGTTTTTTCCATCCGTTCGTATCAGTTGAGCAAGTGTCATAATTTTGGAATGCGCAGGTTGGAACACGACGCTGCGGTACAATGGATACGTGCTGCCGAGCGCGCGCTACATCTCGCTGCAGTTCGTGTCGACGCGACGTGTGTCGGAGGACGAGACGTTCACGCACATGATGATGCAGTGGGGCCAGTTCATGGACCACGATATGGACTTCACACCCATGGCTGCCAGTAACGCCAGGTCAGCAAAACACCTTTGCTCAAAGGAAAGTCAGTTTCAAGCCTGTTTTAGCGATGCAAGATTTTCAAAATTGCTGTCTCTTCACGCGATGCCAGGTTCAGTGACGGCCGCTACTGCAACGAGACGTGCGAGAACCAGGCGCCGTGCTTCCCGATCCCGGTGCCGGCTGGTGACCCGCGGATCAGGCGGCACCGCTGCGTGGGCATGACACGCTCGTCGGCCATGTGCGGCTCCGGCATGACGTCCGTCTTCTTCACCGAAGTGCTGCCGCGCGAGCAAATGAACGCCATCACCAGTTACATTGACGCCTCCAACGTGTACGGCAGCTCAGAAGAGGAGTCCTACGCGATCAGGTGAGACGGACAAGAAGTCACGGGACCTCGGCGTGAGGTTGTTGGGCTGGGTTTTGCCTCATTACAAACAAGGTGAAAGGCGTTCCATTTTGAAAAATGCATGAAGACGCTTGTTCGTGGAATTTTGTCCACGCAATTCTATTTTCAACTTGTTTTGAGAACCTTGGAAATGGAAGTGTGGCAAGATAATACTGTTTCTCAGTTGAACCATGAAATTGTGTTGATATTTTTTCTGCGATTCAGAGATTTTCAGTCGGAGCGGGGACTCCTCCAGGAAGGTCAGATCATGCCGTCGGGCAAAGGGCTGCTGCCGCCTGCGCTCAACACACCCGTCGATTGTCAGATCGACCCGAACTCGGACCACGTGCCCTGCTTCCTTGCGGGAGATCACCGCGTCAACGAGCAACTCGGTGAGTGAGGACCTGACTGTTGGCAATGGAATGTTTTTTCACATCAAGCGGTTTAGCCTGAGCTTCGTGCGCTGCAGGATTCCTCAGGGTTCTCAAAATCTCCAGATGACCCGACAAATCAGTCTCGAGAAATGAAAATCGGGCAATTTTGTGTGCAGACACAAGAGACCCTGATGTCTTGTTCTGTGTCATTTGTCTAACATGACCAACATCTCTCTCAGGTTTGTTGTCGATGCACACGATTTGGATGAGAGAGCACAACCGCATCGCGCGAGAACTCCTGCAGCTCAATCAGCATTGGGATGGAGACAAACTGTTCCACGAGGCAAGAAAACTGGTCGGGGCTCAACTGCAGCACATCACGTATGCTCACTGGTTGCCGAAGCTCATTGGCGAGGAAGGAATGCGGCTTGTTGGAGATTACAACGGCTACGACCCGGCAGTGGATGCTTCTGTGCTGAACTCATTCGCTGGAGCAGCATTCAGGATTGGCCACACCCTCGTCAATCCGACCATTTTCAGATTGAACGAGACCTTCCAGCCGATACCGCAGGGCAACCTTCCACTGCACATGGCGTTCTTTGCGCCTTTTAGAATCGTCGAGGAAGGCGGCATTGACCCGGTGTTGCGCGGTCTGTACGGAGTCCCCATGAAGAAGCTACAGGCTGGAGAATACTTGAATGAGGAATTGACGGAAAAGCTGTTCAAGTTGGCGCACGAAGTGGCGCTTGATCTGGCGGCGCTGAACATTCAGCGCGGGCGGGACCACGGGTTACCGGCGTACAACGAGTACAGGAAGCACTGCGGACTACGGCCGGCGGACAGGTGGGAGGACCTGCGCGTCGAAATGGCGAGTCCGACGGTCATCAGGAGGCTGAGAGAAATCTACGGGCATCCAGGTGCGAAAAGCACATCTTTAGACATTTCACAATGACCGTCAGTTTTTCCAAGGTCTTTTAGTCACGGACAAGAAGAAGTCACTCTTTAAAATCTGCATTGCAGGAAACATTGACTTGTTCGTGGGAGGCATCGCGGAGGACCCAGCCCCCAACTCGCTCGTGGGTCCCACCTTCAGGTGCATCATTGCCGAGCAGTTCAAGCGGCTTCGTGATGGGGACAGGTCAGTTTCACTGTCAACCCAACAGGTTTCGTTCCGAAATTTTGCGGCAAAAAATACGATTTGAATATGATTTCTGCCACACAAGCCAAGTCTAGCTTTGTTCAGTACATTTGCCTTTTTCCTGTTTGCTGGTCAGGTTTTGGTACGAAAACCCGGACGTGTTCTCGGCGGCGCAGCTGGTGCAGCTGCGGCAGACGAGCCTCGCGCGCGTGCTGTGCGACAACGCGGACGACATTCGCCGCGTGCAGCGCGACGTCTTCCTCAAGGCGGACTTCCCGCGCGGCTACCTCAGCTGTGATAGCAAAGATTTACCTCACATTGATCTCAAGCTCTGGACAGACTGCTGCTCCGGACCAAGTGAGTTACATTTCAGCAGCCGCTTGTCGGATGATATTGGTTTCCAATGTATCCCACTGGCTGGCAGTCTCAGTGACAAACAAGCATTTTCCAGAAGCAACCTCCCAAAGCAGGTTGTCGGTGCTTGGTGCCCTTGTCCTGTTTGATTCCTTTTAACACGGCTCGTGTTATTTTCGCCGCGTTGTAGAGCTCGGAACTCCTTGTTTCTCTGGGAAATCAGTCAAATTCCTCCAGCTGATCCAGGTCCGTGGGGGCCTGACTGACTCACCCCAATGCAAACGTGAAAACACCCCGCCCCTGTCTCACGTGTACTGGTGCTCGCTGTCTTCTTGCGACGCGATTTTGAATTGTGAATTGATTGTGAGTCTTGCGACAGTGGAAGAACTAAGGTACCAGTTTTGAAAGTGTTTTCTTTGTTACACCTTTTTGTGTGCATTGAGAGAAACTACAAGGGCCCTGTCTTTTTGACTTAGAAATGTTCCTTTATTTCAGACTGTGGTGCTAATGGAGAATTCAACAGTATTACGGGCAACGTGCAAGGCCGGCGCAGACGCAGGTCCGCCGAGTTCGCGGAATACAGCTTCCCAGAAGACCGTCCTCTCCCGGACATATCCAATCACGTGGAGCACGTACTCAACACGCAGCCACACAACACTAGTCGCGCGCCAAGTCGACATGGGGACCGCAGAACCTCGCTGCACGTGGCGTCCATCCACCACAGTCACAACACCAGTGGCAACGCCACGGATGTTATCAAGGAGAAAATGCATTCAATGATGGATGTGATGGACACTCGGATAGAGGGCGTGGAAGGAGTCATGTCTGATCTGCAGAAAACTGTGCATAAACTGCAGAAAAAGGTGCGCGTTGCGCTTTGCTCGTATATCTTTTGTGGACAGCACGCTGTGTCTTTGGCCAACAGTGGAATCAAGCAACGGTGTTTGAAGATCCCCATTCGTCGTGCTAACGTTGCGTCGCCCGTGCAAAAGTTCGAATCTCTGAAAGGCAATTTGGTACGGCGGGACTCGGACGGCTGATTTCAAACGTCGTGCTCAAACTAGTCAATGTTTTCACGCATTTCGAATCGTCTTTTTGCACGCTTTCAGATTCGCAAGCTGGAGCGCAGAATAGTCGCCAGTCAATTGGATCCCACGTCGTGCGTGGATGGCTACGGGAGGGTGAAGAACAACGGAGAGACTTGGAAGGTGCACGACTGCAAAACTTGTGAATGCAAGGTACAGTATTGTTTAGGTGCCAGCGAAAACTAACTTAGCACACAGGACAAGATCGCAACTGTCCAACAGTTCAGTGTTTTCTTTTGAGGTTCTGAACGTACAAAAATACTTTTTGGTTGCAGCAAGGACAACTGGAATGCTCCACAGAAACGTGCCAAATTCCCACATGTGCTTACCCCAGGAAGGTCGCCGGAATCTGCTGTCCAGTTTGCTGAAACGGCCCAAGAAAAGTGCCCCTCTCTGCTAAATTGAGATGAGGCAAGTTGTTCGTCAGCTGAATGTGTGGAAATCGTGCAAGCGAGAACGTGATTGTGACTGTCCGTACGAAACAAGGCAGGAATTTTGAACTGGTGAAAAATTACCTGCGTCGTGTTGGTCTGTTTACCGGGAGATCCACTGGCTGCTTTGAGGCTGTTGTGTGCTGGATGCAGGTCTCGTGTGCGAGTTTGAATGTGTCTCCTGCCATCCAGGGAATATTTTATTTCATGGAAACTCCTTCAGCATCTACAGTTACTTTCTCAAGGATGTTTTCTGCTCCATTATTCCAAAGCAATGAGTTCAGCGAAATCACTGCCAAATAATTGCATGATTTTGTGCGACCGCTGCGCAGATTTCGTTCGGTGTGGCTTGTGTGCTACATGTCAGAAAAATGGCTTGTCGCAAGGTGTGCACAAGTCTGGAATCAGTGTGGCGATTGTGCAAACACATGCTCAGAGCTGTTCATTTGTGCGTTGTGCTTAGTATTACTGTGCAAGACAGGTGCCCTTGTCTGCAGACCTGCCTGATTGTCAGGTAGTTCTTGTGAAGTCCATTGAACTTTATCGAAAACTGTGATATGCATGAAAGCTGTTCTGAAATGTATATTTTTGAGCAGAATGTCGCTGCGTGTACATACGTTGAACAGATGAAACTTTACAGACGGTCTGTTGATGCCTTTGCATGATAAGACCACAACAACTGTGTGCGTTGAATGAGCTGAACCTCGTTCCGTTCAAGTGTATCAGCACAATTAGAGCAACTGTCGAAAATGTTCCGCTGTATCCGCGCAAAAGGAGACTGAATTGCAACTTGTGTGAACGTTTTCGCTGCTCATCCTACGTACAAATCGGAATGCAAGCGCTTTTGTTGGACTGGTGCGAGGTGTCTGTCTGAAGGGGGAAAGCACGTCAAGAATTCATCCTGACGAACACGGGTTGACCCCTTCATTTGTTCCCCTTGAGCTTTCGTCGAAGGGAAATGAATATTCTTTCGACGGCAGGTTGATTATCAGCCGCTTTGGTGCTGATTGTGTTTTCGGCCTCAATCTGCCAACCTAGAGGCGGGATCTTTTTCAGAGTTTTGGGGGTAATCCTGAAATTCAGAAATTTCTGAGTTTTTCACCCAGGGATCAAAAGGGACTTATGATTCAGCCTCCTCCCCTCATGTGCATGAAAGGCACTTCTGACTTACCAAATTTCCAGATGTCTGGGTTACCCCCCTGTCCTTCATGTGCAAAACTTGGAAGGCTGGCTGGAGTTGCTGGGTTTCCAACTTTTGCACAGGGGGGTCACCCAGAAAATACTTCTGGATTTCTATTTTCCAGCTTTCTGGGATACCCACTCCACCCCCACCGCAAAAATTCATAAAGGTGGAAATTAGAAATGTCTAGATGTCTGATTTTCTGGGTCCCCCCCCCACACACACACACAATTTGGCAACTTTGAAAATGGGAAATTTCTGATTTGCTGGGTTACCCTCTCCCCTGTACATGCAGAAAGTCTGGAGTTTCTGGTTTTCCAGGTTTCTGTCTTTTTGGGTTTCTGGCTTTCTGAGTTTCCAGGTTGCCAACTTTCTGGGTTTCCAGCTTTTCTTTTTGAATTTCTAAAGGTTTCTGATTTTCTAGGTTTCTAACCTTCCAGGTCCATGCTTCCATGTGTCTTTGGACTTTTCAGGTTTCCAACTTTTGCACACAAGAGGGGACCTAAAAACCTGAACAATTGGAAAAAAATTTTGAGGTGTCTGGATTGCTCCCCAATGTGCAAAAAGCCAGAAAATAATAAATTTGTGGACTCCCAATGTTCTGGGTCTTGTTCCATAATGCACTCTCTCTCTCTCATCTCTTGACTTCGGACAATAAACGTTCAAACATATGACATCGTTCTTCCTTTAAATCTGAGCTCATCTTCATGAGACATGGTGATAGTTGGGATTTTTTTAGCCCAATCTGAAGAGGAGACTCTGGTGCATCAAGTGGACATTATTTGTGCAGGATATACAGAGGAT
>JAAUXT010065782.1_pt1 | contig 14979 bp, 13 predicted proteins | sample 7278171 | NCBI WGS metagenome assembly JAAUXT01 (sample SAMN14350112, study PRJNA611818) | marine sediment metagenome | isolation source: surface marine sediment (1.8m) | place: French Polynesia: Moorea | collected 2018-08 | reverse complement strand
GTTCAGTTGACATTTTTGCCCCCTTTTTTGGGCGTGTTCTGTTTCACTTTTGTGGTCTTTTTGGCTGTTTTAGCATGAATTGCATTGTTCATTGTTCATATTAAAAGTTTCAAAATTTTTATTGCGCGTTGAACCATTTTTTCCGGGACAGGAACCGCATATTTGAGGACATCCCTCGTAGCATACACGAAATTCACCAGCACCTCAACAAACTTGGATTGAAATGCTGACGGACTGCGATCAAACTCAAAACTCGCAACATGAAGTGCAAAGTTCTTGATTGTCCCCAAAATACATTCAAACCAAAACTGTTTGTACGAATCTCCACAAAAACCCTTCATTCGCATCTAACTTTATTCACTCAGAATCCAACAGGTCATCATCTACGAACGTACGAACACGTTTGGTTCGACAACGACAGAATCAAGAGCCAAGAGACTCGATCGAAGGTTCTTTGTGCACAAGCGTTGGTGAGTCTTACAAGGAGTCCGTAAATAGACAATTATGTATGGACAATGGATTGCCGAGTGCAGGATGTGTGACTTGATTATCTTCTTCAGGCGGTTCGCTTTGCCCGCTAAGTGAGTCAAATGGATTCTGTGACGCACAGTCCTGTCTTCTATTTTCCTCTGTCGTCCACAAAGTTTCGACGCAACAGTGGAGGGGAAATTCTGTGTGTATTTCTTTGTCGTTTCTTTGTGAGAAAGTCATGACAAAAAGCTCCAACTCCTTGACGAGAGGCTCAGGTTCCTCTTGGTTCCCGTGAAGCAGCAACATTGCAGCAGCGAAAATGAAAAAAATCCTTCGAATATGCGAGTTAAATTTTTCATGCAGAAGCAGGTACGGAGACTGGAATCCGGAGAAAGTCTTGCCAAAATACGCAAGACGAAACAGACGATTGAAGTTCGTGAAGATCGAGGTAGACTCTTCTGTATTCGTTCAATTTTGCTGTGTGAATTCGATGTCTGATAAACTGTAGGAACATGGAGAAACACTTGAGTTTTGAATTTTCATCACTGTGGCTTGAGCTGTGAAAATATTGATCTTATGCCACCTGCAGTGGTGCTGTGTGTTTGGTCAACAGCCTGTGAATACACTCCCTTGTAGCCAGAGTAATCTCTTAGAAACGTTGCAGCTGCTGTCGTCCCCATCCACCTTCAGTCCCCGGCCGAACCAACAGTTCCCTTGAGGCCTGTCTTTCCGTTCCCAAGAAGAATTCCTGAATTTATATCCTATGGACAGTCACTTCATAATGATGCTTGATTGCACTCGTCATCTCGGGCATGACAGCTGGATTGCAGGTTGTATTGTTTTATTATCACTGGCGATCTTATCACCCGGATCACCTTGGACTTTGTGACATCTCGGCTTCGTGTCCATATTGTGCAGCACACACCATAAACACTGCAGTTTGCTGGCAAATATCGCCAGCCTTCTGTGAGTATAACGTGAGTGGAAATGAACGAACGCCTGCATGATGTTTCTGTCACCTCAGCAGCACGACTAGCATTGCAGTGAGAGCGCAGGGAAGCGATGGACTCATCACAGATGAAGTATTGCAGAAATCAGTGTAGCAGAAGCAATAGGACGCCAAGCTCGTGCCCCGTTCGATGTAGCCACACATCCCAATCTCCGACGCTGAAACGACAAATCTGACAGATTAAATTAAACTTGTCAAGAACAGATTCGGAACAAATAACTGCCATGCAAAGAAGTAAAGTTGTGGGTTTGAGAGTCTGTTGCAGACAAAGTAAGCCGCTTAGTGTCGCGTCAAAGGAGCACAAGGCGGGAGCACGCACAAACGCTCTTGCAAAGATTACCATTGTAGTGGTCAAGCTCTGTGAGATCCGTCGGGTGGAAACATTTCCTGACTGTGGCCTTGGCGTTGCCTAAAACACGAAGCATGGAAAGGACCAAGTTTCATGAGCACGTTGCTCAAATGGACAGGCTTCGAGATGACAAGAAAGCAAACGCAGTTTCCTTTTCTCTTCTTTTGATCGAGCAACACAAATCCCACACTTCTGCGCTCAAGCCGTCAGAAAGTGCCCCTGTTTTTATTGAAAAACAAATTACACATTCCACCTGTTTGCCATTCCTTGTAGCAGGCCTGGCATCTGACAATTAGATGCCTGATGGGTTGAGTGTAACGGTTTGCTGGACACGAAGGACCCGAACAGTGATAGCAGATCAAGTCCCTGGTCACTACGATTTCCCCGGAACCTGGAATTCAGAAGGGACTCACAGTGAGAGCCTCCAACCAGATTAACCAGAACATGACCAGACATGGCTTTCTCGGCACGAAGTGGTTTCCTGCTACGAACCGCTGAGAGCTTTTCATCCAAATCCGATGAATGGATGGAACCCACATTCAGTAATTGCAGTCTGAGATTATTTTTGTCATGCTTAAACAGAAATACATTGTTGCGTTAATTAGCAATGACACAGCGAGATTGTGATTACCTTCATCAAAATCGTCGTATCTGATCACGGCAGTCGTAAATCCAAATTTGATCAGAACAGACAAGAAACAGTAGCGCACATCCATGATGGTTTCATCCTCACTGAAGTATCCACCGAAAGTGACGCGTGCAGCGACGAGCAGATGCCAGGTGGGGGTCTTGTTGTGGCTTCAAGTCACAGTCTGCAAATGACTCCCATTCCGCGCGAAAACATTTGAATCAATACAGCAGAGCAAAACAACTTGATATTACACTAAAACGCTTTTAGCAGCACAAAGTCTCAGGCCCGATCGGGAGACTTGCGATGATTAACTGGAGGCTTTACTTGTACCATTTGCACAACAAGTAGGAAGGCAGGCAACAGGCAGCAGCTTATTGACATTTTGTGCACCATATCTCAGTCGGTGTGGGACAGACCCTTGAAAGGAGCGAATAGTAATTCCCACAGCGTGGGCAACTTCCTTCACATAGTTTTTCGGCGTTTCCTCTGATTTGTACTCCCATCCAACAGTCCAAAGTAGTTCTTCATTGCTTTTTTCCCCATGCCCTTTCGTGACCACTGAAAACCTTGGGTGGAGCTGTGACCACTGCAGGTCAGTCGTGCATGTGAGGTCCAGGAGAGAGACCTTTGACAAAAGCTTTGACACACACACGCACATACACACACACAAACACACACACACACACACACACACACACACACACACACACACACACACACACACACACACACGATCTCTGTCATGGTGTTTGCAAAGAGGTGATGTTTTTTGGTCTTTGCATGTTCAAGAGAAACCGAAGCCAATTGTTTCCGCACAAACAAAAGGCAATCACAGGAAAACGTGTGGAAACGAACAAGAAATTCACCCAAACTTCTTTGCTGAATCCGAAGTTTTTCTGGATACCGTGCTTCGGACAAACACTGAGACCCTCAGCTCCTTTCATTGCATTTTGAACCAAATTGGGAATGTTTTTGCACAGCGTTTGGGCAACAATTATTTTCGTGCCATATTGATCCATTGGACCTGAAAATGGAATGAGTGATGGAAAGGAATGAACGAAACACACACGAATTAAGAATGAAGCTGTGAATTGCGCAATTTTCAAATCCACTGCAGGTTTGCCTTTCTGTTGGGTAAACGATTCTGTCATTCAAAATATCAAAAGAAACTCAGACTTCTTTCAACACGGACACACCAGGTGGGGTTTGTACATTCAGGGGAAACCAAAAGAACCTGTAACTGCATCACACTTGCTCCAGCTGATTTGGAGGGTGTCCCCAAGTGCTCAGCCAACTGGAAAATGTTTTCTTTGTCTTCAGAAAGATACTGTCCAGATTAGTCAGACCCCACCAACCAAGTCACTCAGCTTCATGAACCTTTATCATTCTCTTCATCTCAGGCAGGAGACCTCAGCCAGTAAATTTTTCGCAGAAAGATGGGGATCCCTGTCTGAAGACGGAGCACGAACTTGTACACAAGGCCCCTCATTTCCACCTGCATTGGTCAGACATCATGAAAGGCCAGCCTGCATGTGAGAACAGTCAGACGGCCACATGTCAGCTTCATTGCACATCCAGCGGTCCAGACAGGACTCAACGTGGACAGAACTGGATACAGTACAACGCTTTCTCACAAAGAAATCACAGGCACGCAATGAAAACGCATTATCCGAGTGGTTTGTTCAGTGGAAAAAGTGTCTCCATGGAAGTGAACGAACAGTAATGCGAGCGCAGAGGCTGTTTAGAATGCAAAGGCAATTGGCTGTTTTCATCCTTCACACACAAGGGCCACTACTCAAACCTGTACTTCTGTGATGAGGAGCTCAAGACTATGCACACGCATGTTGGTTTTGTGATGCGACACAAAAGAAACAGATGAGGAAAAAACTTAGGACAGATTCTTTTCTGTCCAAAAAGGAAACTGAACACCGCGACCGTGGTTTTTATTTTGTGTTTAAAACACACGGATTGTCCAGCGTGGTTTGGTTATATTTTCTGGCTGGTCGAACTCACGCATAAAAGCAGCTGTGCAGCTGCAATGCGTGAGCTCGACCATGGCAGCAGAAAACCACGAGGTCCGTTCATCAGGATTATTCTCTGTGTTCAGGATCACTTGGACTTCAAATCCAGATCACAACCTTGCGATTTTGTGTACAATTCTTGGTATTTGTGGCCGGTTTGTTTACTGAAAGCTGCAGAAGGTCGCTTGAAGTTGAACACGAGGAAAAGTCTCACTGAGAACGAGATGCCTCGAACTCGGGTCCTATTGGTCAGATTTTGTTGCAAAACCGTGGACTGGAAGGTGAGAGTGGAAGCTTTCCGGTGACATGCTTTGTGTGTAATTTGAATGGTGGGAGCAGTTCAATCTGCATTGTCATCCTGGAAACAAATGCAGGTCACTTGTGCATATCTGCGTTCATTGTGCGTATGGATCTGCGTTCATCCGTTTGGGGTACAAACAGGTGACTGCGCGACATGGTAAAAGATAGAACTGCATGGCAGATAAAAGCATGTACATGAGGGAACAAAGTGCTCAAGCAAAAAAGATGCCAAGCACGCACGTTTCCAATGGGCTACAAGATGAGTTGAAGCAATACAGAGTGTAACCAATTTCCCTTTACGTGCGTTGCCCCAATTGCCAGGTCGATGGCACAGATTTACCGAATTTGCCTTGAGAGCCAATGGCCAGTGACCAAGTGGTACCTGTCATTGATCTGGCAATTGGGGCACGTCGGAAAAGGAGGGGACGGACCTGCCAAAACTCCCCAATACTGTGAAAGACTACGTATCGATGTGTCTATTTGCTACAGTACAAGGCGCCAAATCTAAATCTACTGGGCCCTCAGTCCCCTTGCTGAGACCCGCTGGAACAAGAATCCCTGAGAACGGGTGCAGATATTTCTCCGCGGGATCTTGGACCAGCACATGATGGACTCGCATCGACTCCCTGTGTTGCTGCCCAGCCTCACACTCGCGCTATTGATTCCCCTCGGACCTTTGACTGATGATTCTCGAGCCAGGGTCGGGCTCAGATAGTGACCACTCATGTCTTGTTTGACGCTTCTTCGAGGGCAAGCTGCTTGATATGTGGAAATGAAAGCTAATCCATTCTGACGATCTGTGTGTCTCGACTGGACAAGAGTTTCAAGTGCATCCATTTCTGTCAGAAGACAGCTTGGAGAGTCGAGCGCAGCAAAATGTGGTGCCAGATGTCTGAACGCAGGCTGCTGCATCTTGGAGAACACAAAACGGGACTGATACAGGTTTTTGAAAACTCCTCAGAGAAAGCAAACTGCCAAAAACCACGAAGTTTCCCACTATGTTGCAAACCTACCACCATGTGATTCCAGTGTCTTCATCTCGCGACCACAAACGTTTGGATGTGCTTTTCCGCGGGGAAGGATGGTGCAACCTGGCACATCAATTGTGTGACACCAAGGGTGATGAACAAAAGCAAAAACCATGCAGTCGGAAAACACCGTTTTGTGGTCTGTCATATTTTTTTCACGAACGAAAAGCTTTCCGTATCGGCCGACGCACTCGAAACCGCAAAAAATCGGCTTCGTTGGCAAAATTGTTTTCCCTGCTGGTGACTGGACGCTGAAACTCCTGGAGGCCGTGACGACACGGAACATCCCAGGAATTCATCAAAGTTCGTCTGTCCATGCAGGAAGCAATGTGTAACAATCCAGTGACGTGAAGGACCTTCGCCCCTGCGATGAAACAAAGAGCGTGCAAAACAAATCCAAACCAGGGCGAAAATCCCGAGCATGCATGATGAGCCAACCTTCTCGGAAAAAATTTGCAGGTTTCAGTTTTCCACTCGCGACGGTGGTTTGTTTGTTAGTTACCGCCAGTTTGAAACCACGGACTGTTTCCGCTGGGTTTTGTCCAGTCCACCTGTCAGCGACATTGCCTCCAGTTTTTTTGGTTCCGTTTCCTACAGTTTCATGTTTCCACAACATCCCCTTCGCCCTTCGGTTGAAAGTTTCTGGCAAAAGCATTCACTTGCAGGCATACGAGGGGAATTTCATAAGTATCCGTTCATGTCTCGTAAAAATCTTGTGAATAGATTCTTCCACGCACAGAAACAATTCTTTGCATGTCACAACATTTGTTGTACACCTTGAGAATGGATGGACACATCATGGCAATCCTGGATGTATTCCTTCCTGAACAATAAAGTTTGAAGAATTTTGAGCTGTGACTTTCTCCAATAGCTGTACACTCCTGCACTTCAGTCCTTTGTTATTCACGGTCACAAGTCACAAGTCACAAGTCACCAACTTTGGACTTAATTTTTCTCTGAGTTTCTATTTTGGTGGGTTTCAACTTGGTTTGCAAAATGTACGTCACATTGATCCCACGTTCCATTTTGTGCAGCATAAACGGTTCCAGATGAGTGCCTGTTTTCCAATATTTCCTGTGCATTTCATTGCTTGCCTTGCCCACCTGCTACAAAGGGCCACCAGAAAGACAACACCAGACGACAAACGATAAAAAAGTTGATTCTTCTGTTGACAACGAAAGCAGGCCATCACGCTGCTTGTCATTGACTTATTTGGTGGGGGGATGGTCTGGGTGCAAGGTTTAGTTCTCCAGTTCTCTTCACCAGACATCTGTTCCCGAAGTGTCCTTGGTTCGCAACATACGACACACACTGTGCTCGTAATGCCAGAATTTCGGTCCAACAACTACAGGAACGGAGTTCAGTTTGCCGCTTGTCAATCTTCAATGACACCAAGACTAGTTCGTGGTTTACGTTCTTTGGTGTTTTATTTTGCAAAAATGATACTCACATCCTCCAAAACAAACACAAATCACAGACGAAGAATACGTGTATGAAAAATTAACTTTGTAAACAAGTACCGACAAACAAGTACCGGTGCATAAAAACTGAAGCAGCTTTCTCAAGTGCACAGCCAACAAAGCCGCATGTCAAACAAGAAAAGCAATTTCACTGAACCTGCATAAATAGTACACAAGTTGTTTCACAAAAAGAGCACAACCTGTGGAATACTCTGCGCAAACTTTGGTTGAGTAGCAAAAATATGAGACACGCTCACAATTCATTGGCTGAACTTGCGTTCATCGGCTAAACTTGAGTTCATCAGCTTGAGTACACGGGTGTTGGTTTTGTTCACAGGTACGTCTCATGCAGAAGGCACATGCACATGTATGTACGTGTATCAGTATCACAACATAAGCAGCATCAACAAATTCCCTCCACCAGGTGCAGAAAATGATTTGTTTCTCTGAAACACACTTGACAGTGTTTTTTTTTCCACAGAACAAATTTCCATGACTAGAATAACTTGTTGTGCGTGTTTTGTCTCATGAATTGATATTTTCACTTGAACACAAACGAGGAATTATCCTGGCACGGACAAACAATCACAATTTCCAGTGTGCGTTCACAGTTTCTCATTGAGCATGGTCAGCACTGAAGTAACGACATCCTTGACAGCAGAGAGCATTACAAAGTTCTTTTGCTCGTACAAGCTGCTCTTCGTGTGGCGCACCGGTCTGAACTGCCCGTCGATCAGTTTTTTCTCGTCGAAGCAGAAGTTGTCGAGACTTTCAAGTTGGTTGTGAGATTGCAGCTCCACTTGCACATGGCACAGGATGGTGTACAGTCCAAAGTCCCCGTCATCCAAGACACGTTTGACGAAGATTTTCAGGCTCTGGTGGAATGTCGAGTTGCGGACGCGCGACTTTCGTGGTGGATTTTCCAGGTATTCCTGAAAGAAACAGAGCTGCGTTCAAGACACGACCTCAGTCAACAAAAGGGCAAGTGTTCCAGCATTTCAGCTGGCCTGTCCCATGTCGCACGAAATGTTTGGTTTGGTGTAAAAAGCGGTTCAGTCTGCGACAGAAAAAGGCTTCCGGTTTCCTTTGTGTCGATTTGGCCAAGGTTGGGCAGTCTGCGGCTTCATGCATCCAGGATCAAACCTAAGTTGAGCTCTCTCTCTCTCTCTCTCTCTCTCTCTCTCTCTCTCTCTCTCTGTATCCCAAACTCTACAGAGCTGCATGGAGCAATTGTCCTTCAACTGCACCGCTTGTGCGTGCACATGTGCCAGACGCCAGACCCATCTCCATAGGATTTACCTCTGGCAAAAACTAAGACATTGTTTCTTTCCAGACAGTCGCGTTTTTGTTTTGTTTTGTGAGGCTAACTTTGACGTATTTATACAGCAATTTTTTTCCACGACATAAATTGAGGGAGTAAGTACGTGAAAATCAAGAACCGGTATCCAGCTCCGTGACAACGAGGCAAAAATACCACATATGGAAGATAAATGTCCCCAAACTCGGAGAAAATCGGTAACACAGACTACAAAACCATAAATTACCGGTTCATGCCCTTCGATGTTTGCCTGCATTCGTGTGAAAAAAGTGCATTTTTCGTTACCGAATTGCCCAGAGTTTACAGCACAAGGCGACAGAAAAAGGACATACTTCCTCCTGCCGTTGTGTACTCTCTACGCGGACACATGACCGCATCTTTGTTGTGATTGTGCAATGCCCGGAGAATTGGCCCGTTAGAACCACGGACGTTTTGGCGGCAAGTATTTTCTCACCTTCAGTCTTTCCATCACAACGGCGCTCGCCGACAGGTTGAGGTAGAGACGAAGGAGGTCGTGAACATCGGCTTCTCGGATCTGCAACAAACACAAGACTCGTGACTGAAGTTTGTCACACGTACGTGTCAGCGTGGCATGCAGGTTCAAGTCAGTACATGAAGTGTCGCCCACACCGTCACACAAAAGGCTTTGTGGGCCAAGATATGACATTATTCCAAAAACGGGTTGATAAACATGCCAGAATTACTTTCACAAATCTTGCCCAAGCAAACTGAAACACAATTCCAACGACAGTATCTGTTCCGTTTTGTGACAACAACATGTTTTCCTTTTCAGATTCGAATCAGTGTGTATAGAGTCTGTGTACCTCCTGCGCCTGGCTCTGCGTGGTACTTTCGGGGATTTCGAAGGTTTCGGTCAAGTTCAGTGCGACGGTGGTTGCATCCAAAACAGTTCCTTCCGACGCTGTTTGCAATCCAGTGTCATTCCCAGCAACATTGTTCCCGTTGGTGTCATCAGAACGTTCAGTCGGTGATGAATCATTCAAGGCGGGGGAGAACGTGGGTGTTGCACTTGTCATCTCAGTCGGCGAGTGGCTTGTTGTGCTCATCTCCTTCCTGGTTTCAGCAGCCAATGCAGAATCAGTGAAGCCCTGCGGAGTTGACGTGTCAACGTCTCGACTTGCAGTCCTGTATGACACGCTGGGAACGACGTGGGCAGTCGGCGTTTCGGGATTTGCTGTCACAGTTGTGACGTTTACCGAAGTGATGTTGGAGGCGGCGGTTGTTGTTGGGAGAGTGGTGGGGGGAGCGTCGGAGACAGCTAAGGTTGAGTTCCGTGTGTGGTTTCCTAGCTGAAAGGCAGAAAACATATTTTGTAGACCACGGGCGCTTTACCCTCAACTCACTGTAATTTCAATGAGCCCTTGGCTGACGGGATCAATTCAATTCAACCGAGACTCCAAACTGATCGAGTTGAGCAAACGAAGTCACTTGCATATTGATTTATCTACAAAGTGGTGACGTGGGCGTATTCCTGTCGACTGTCGCAACTTTGATGAACATCTCTCACCTGTGACGGCACAGTTGGGGTTGCGCTGCTGGGTGTGTGCTGTGGGGTGGTGACTTGACTGACGCTGTATACGGTGCTTTGGTTGATCGTTGATTCGTCCAGCGAGAAGCTGACCTTCTTCGTCAACCGCTCACGAACTCCGCCGTGCGCGTGGACCTGCAGAAACAAATGCGATGCTGCATGAGCAGGTGGCTCGTGCGTGGCTGACTCGGTTTGCAAAGAAGAAATCAAAGCACATTGTTCTTTACAGAAAAGAAAAGGCATGAAGAAGCATTCCATCATGCGCCGTTGCTTTGCAAGTCAAAACCCTACCAGGTCCAGGTTAGTAGTGTTCGAAGTGTGGTTAGTAGCGGTCTCTTCCGGAGCTGAGCTCCTTTCCCACCAGGGCCAGGTGACTTGACTCGAGACAAGAGCCAGAATGTCATACTTGTCTGCAACACGCCTTAGTTTCCTCATGCTTGATTCTCCACCAAAGTGGTGGTGCTGAACAGAACAAGAAACAACAGCTCCCGACATTTTGATAACAAAATTTCGCAATTCTGATGATTGTTGTTGACAAGAAACAACATTCAACAATTTTGGTCTCATGGTTTCAATGTTACGAATTTTGATTAGAAATGTACAAATTTGTAGAAACTTAAATTTGTCTTCGACAAAAATTTGTGCAGTGTGCATTTATGAGAAAGTGAACTGAACCAAAAAAGATTGGAGAAAATGTGTCAAAAATTTGTGTTGCGAAAAAACGCACAAACTTAATCAAGGAACCTTGATGAGGATTTGGATCAGTGCGAAAAAAACAAAAGCATGAGAACAAAGGAGTCCCAACACAATTACCTCAGCCGTCTTTGTGAGCATATAAAAGCAGGGTATCTTAACAAACTAGGCTTAAATTATGATACTCGTACATCGACGAGCGCAACATACGCAGCACAGTCGCAGGCAGTGGGGACGATCTGCATGCAGACCCATTCGGTTCAGAAGCAAAATGAACACGAAGTACACAACAGAGAAGAGAAATTTCCGTCGGCCTTTTTTCCGGTGCCTCCGCGCACAGTCACCCCCATCGGATCCAGATGACGGAACAAATTTCAACTTTGTGATCTCAATGGGTCCTTGGCACCACAACGCACAGAACATTATCAAAAATGTTCTTTTCTGTGAAGGTCTGAATGAGGGTGGTCGTCAAAATTGTGCCTAAGTCACTGCTTCGCAAGCGCGTGCATGCAAGCACAGGCACCTCATTCTCTCTTTCGATCACATGGGTTGAAGAGATTGTAATTTGTTTGGACACCGTGGGTTTCACAAAAGACTGAACACAATAAAGCGAAAAATTTGCTGCCTTTTGTCGTAATATTGTACAGTCATTTGTCCTGCGGCAGGTGGATAGAAGCGATCGCAGCAATGTTCTGTCCGTATGTTTGATTGTAAGCAACAGTTCGAACGTGGACGAAACTGACTGATCCCAGGCACAAACACCAATCAGAATTTTTCACACAACGACAATAAAACGATGTTTGTCGCCGAACCACAAACCACAGTCAATTGTCTCGCAACGAGGAAAGTTCTTGCAAGTATTGATGCACACACATTCATGCATCCGCGCCAGATCCCTCACAGTACAATAGGCAACAATTAGTTGTACGCACCCTCGCACAAATTTGTCCGCTTGATCCAAACCCAAATTAGAACAGAAAATAAGCTCGAATGAAGCATGTCAGACCTTTTGACGCATTTGAGCGACGAATATCTTTTGTGTGTTTGGATTAAACGGACTTCAGCTGTACGAGGTTGCGGCAACAGCAACACTCATCAAGGGGAAGGGTCTGTCACCAAAATGTTTTATCAAATAAAACGAATTACTCTGTATTTGAGGACAATCTTGTGCACAACGTCAGTATGTATTCCCCTGTACTCTCGCTGGAGAAACAAAAAAAAAAGGCACATCTCAAGGTGAGTCTCAGGGAGTGCATGGGTCAGTTTTTCTGCTTCATCAGGTGCCGCAAAGCCAACATTGTCACCAACGGGTCAAACTCAGTGTGCACTTTCTCCGTTGACAGTGAACGTGTGCGTTTGTTGGATTTGGGAACACCTTTGGCTTTGCTCGTTTTTCTGTTTTCCTTTCTTTCTCCTGACTGATTCGAATTCTCAATCCGTGTGTTCCATTTACGCGTTGCGCGATCCGAGTTGGCCAAAATGGTTGATTTCGCCCAATCTCTAACCAGGGTCGAAGACTTCGCCGGCGGCTAGCCGTACGCGAAAATGGAACACGCCCAATCAGACGGCTTTTATTACAAGTACTGTTTCTTTTGAGTCTTCAATTTTCAGTGGAAACACGCGTTGAAGAGCAATTGAAGGACAAAATCTCAGTATAGCCCAAAAAACATGGTGTAAGTACTCACGAAATTTTCAAGAGTTCGGCTGAGGTCAACCTCGAGGTGTTGCAATTTCCTGGCGATTTCGGTGTACATCCAGTCCAGAGACGCGCGCTGGGTTGGCAATGCACTCAGTTCGATGTCGGGTATGTCGGTGTCAGAGACTTCCACCTCCCCGGCGCAAGGAGATTTGTACCTCGGTTGGTTCGTTGGGCAGAGTGTGTTTCCGTGAATGACTGTCGAAGTGCTGATGTGCAGCGCAGCACTCACGAGCACTGAAACATAACAGTGGAAAACAAAGGTTTGAGACCCAGGTCTCTGCACGGGAGGGAGGGCGGGTGATTTCAACTTCAAAGTGCAATAAAATTTGCCTGCAGTGTCAGCAAGTTTAGGTCTATGTCAAGGGGCATTTCCAGATCTTTAGCCAGAGCAGGGTGAACTAAACAACGTGAACAAATTGCGGGCTTCATCCAGCTTCAGGTGCATTGGTTGCAGCCATGCAAACCCGACGAATTGTTGTCAACTTCGTTCCAGTGTGCAATGTGTGGTGTCAGCTTGTCGCCCTGGATGCCATTCAAACAAAATGAAACAAACGGTAAATACTCACAAAAAAGTTTGAAGAACATCTCAAAAAAAGATATCCGCAGAAAAATGTCAAGAAAAGTTGAGTTGGTTTTCTTTCCGTTGATTTGCAGGTTTGACAACTTGAGTGCAAAGGACGCCTTAAATATACAGTACTCAAACCACGAAATTTATTGTTCTGAATGAAATACCTTCTGAGGTGACGCAAAAAACCATCATTTTGTGCATGGTTCTATCGTGGACCTTCTGCGGTTGCGCAGGAACCTGTGAATTCCGGACATTGCAGGACGCATCTGAAATTTGCCGCGATGGCGGAAACGAAACACATTAAAGAAGGGGACAGGTGATTATTCTCAGGGGTTCGTTGACTCTGGCTTCAGGGAAATAAAATGGGTTTTTACCCCTCGTCTCGTGGGTTGATGTGAGTACGCACAGGCATCATGTGGTTCCACTCTGCGGCACAAAATTGTGTCCTGCATAAAAATCGTGAATTTCCCCTCGATCATGTGCCAAACTTGAAATTGATTGTGTTTTCCCTTTGATTTTGGTGGTACCTTCCCTTTTCCATCCGTCCAATGCAGCATGAGCAGGCCCGCCCGAAACTCTCACTTTCGAAGCCTTGAAGTTTGACAAGTCTGACTCACGACAGCAGTAGATAGTAGAGTCTAGACCTCTAAACTGATAGATGGCGCTGCAGAAGGAACCACACCGTGAGTTAGAACCATCTGGATCTACGAGTTTCAGGACTATTTCGGTTGTGGGATGAGGCCAAGTGGTCAAAAAGTTGTATCACTGCAGTTTCTTCGCTCCCACCATCCCTTTTGTACATGTGTTTTTGGGAAAATCCACTTCAGCTCCTGACTTCGTTCAGATTTTGGCTCACGAATTGAAATTGAGCAGTGTTGTTCAATGACTGCTCCCCGGACTCTGACCAGTTGAGAGGAAAATTTTGGGAGTGATCTGTCGTCTCTCGTTCAAAGACCACGTAATATGGCTGCAGAAGTTTCGTACAAAGTTTCAAAAGATGTCATTCAGAAGCATTTAGCCAGGTAATCTGCACACCAATTACGCAATTTGACAAGCGCTTGCGCAATTTTTGTTGTAGATCTGGTCTATTCAACAAACATAACCAGCTCTGATTCAGCTTTGCTTTGGACACGGACGTGCACGTGTAGAATCCAGATCTAGATCTGTGCAACGTGAAAGCCAGATTCTGTGTGCATGAGAAGCAATGATGTACAAGGTCACAGTTGTTTGCATCACTGCATGAAGAGACATTTTCAATAAGACCAATTTGGCAATCACTGTAGATCTATCACGCTGTCACAAACGCGCAGTTGTAGATCGACTGAACTGCATTGCCAGCTGTGTACTCGCACATGTATGTCATGTCCGTTTCCATTGGAATAGGGTGAGCAACATTGTTGGGTCAGAAAATGAAGACGCACGTGAGAAAACGCTGGCCTTTCCAGGGTTATCAATTGGTGACTTCAGCCGCACAGGTCAGTGAGCGCTCTCCGTGCTCTCCCCGGAATGAATTTGCGCCACTTTGTGGAGTGACTGGAGAACCACTTACCGACCATTGGCCGTTGGCCACAGCCCACACCAGACGGTCGAAACCATGATGGGAGGTGGGGCCTAAATTGAAGTGAGCCCTCACCGCCTGCAGCACCCGTGGGTGGGTCTGAGGCAGTTGCTGATGGTGGGCCTCCCAGGCCAATCTGCGAGCAATGTTTTGTCTGAGAAAGCTGATGATGTCACGTTCTTCTTGACTCAAATTGGGCATGTACGCACCACCGGCAGCCATGACAGTCAAAGAGAGAGCACCAGAACCACAAGGGGTCACGTGATCAGCCCCTGGGGGGGGAGGAATGCTGGGTAATTACCAGCAAAATAGCAGAATTTGATAT
>JAAUXT010060595.1_pt1 | contig 14979 bp, 14 predicted proteins | sample 7278171 | NCBI WGS metagenome assembly JAAUXT01 (sample SAMN14350112, study PRJNA611818) | marine sediment metagenome | isolation source: surface marine sediment (1.8m) | place: French Polynesia: Moorea | collected 2018-08 | reverse complement strand
TTCTACTCCATTGATGTATGCAACAGTGCCCTGCCCACTCCCCATCCCAAGGTAAACCAAGGAAAAATGTGCCCATTGACCAACTATCAGAGCCTGTGATGTTGGATTTATTAAATAGCTCCTCTTGTTGTCAACACGAACTTCCATCCTGAAAAGTATGATGTGTGATTAAATCTCCTTTCATATCTCTTTGGGTACCCAAAAGCACCATGACTTGAGGGCAAAATTGAACAGTGCTGTCTTTTGGAACTTGCAAGAGCTGCAAAACAAATTTCTTTCCCACACGAGAGTCTCAAATTGTTTTAAAAAGAAACGTACGCCAGCTTTGATTTAGAAGTACACCTGATGTAGGTTCCATAAGTGTCTGATCCAATTGAACTCAAGACCCCATGCAAATTGTCACTGCAGCGGGTAGGCTTGATCCAGAATGTCAGAGATCCGCCATCAGGACCACACTCATTTGCCTTCATGATGCAGGCTGCAGCCCAATCTACATTCAGTTTTACTGTGTCTCCACCTTCAACTTGCACTGCATTGCCAACCTGATGTAGAACTTGGTATTGCTTTTGTAATTCTCAATAAGAAAAATAGACACAATGAATGAGTAATCAGCAACTGAAATGTTCAAAATTGTTCTTCTGTCCTTTACCTTGCCTGGAACAATGGCAGCTGATCCCTGCAAGTCAGCATCAGGATTGTCATCAGCATTGAAACCCAAGACCAGTGAAGGAGATCCACCAGTCCAGCCAGCAGGAGGGCAGAACCCAGCCTCACAACCTGAAACACAACACAGGGAATCCAAATTTAAAGATAATTTGATGTTTGTTGGATGTTTGACATAACATATTGGCATTTTTCCGCTTTTGATGCCTGATGAAACATGCTCCCAAAGTCTTGCTGTTGTTTCTGATGTTATGACAATTTGAACTGGGGCAAGGTTGTCAGCTGAAGCAAAAGCGAAAGACCAGCCCACTCTGTTGAACATGCAGTTTCACATGCTTGGAAGAAATATGATTGAAAGTGCCTTCCTCTGGTTGGTGTTGGTATCAAACTGAGTTGTTTGTTGTTACCACAGCATTGGTTGCTTAGCAGCGGGGTCACACAGCGACCTCTGTGTTGTTCTCTTCAGCTGCATTTCTGTTTTGGGTACAGCTGGGGAGGACAATTCTCGGAGGACCAGAAGCTACAAGTATTTGGTCCATGAATTGCAGTTGTGTTCGTATTTTATAGCTCATCATGTTCCTCATGTGTCAGCTGTACAGAACTACATGGCAAATAAATTGTGAAAACCAATGCTGTGGTGTACATACTTCGATTTTTTAAAAGAAGCAAAACTGTTCTTTAAGGTTTAAGGACAGGTCATTGTCTGGCATGCACCTGATACTCACCAGTTTCTTCACAGTTAGCATTGTTTTGGCATGGGTTGGGATCACACTCACCTGTCTGAGACTTGCAGTGAACTCCAGTGTAACCCTCAGCACAAGTGCAGGTGTACTCTCCAGGAGAAGTACCATCTGTGCAGACTCCATTGTTTGTACAAGGCTTTTGTTCACAGTTCATCAGATCTAAAGCCAAACACAAATAGTTTACCCCAAAGTAAACTGGTTAATTCTGTGTCTGTGCACTTGTGTCATTCAAATATAACAAGAAATCACCCCTTTCAAAGAAACATTTCATCTCCAATTCAAAGAAACATGGGAATTTTTTTGTTATAACACAATAGACTGGTTTGGGTTTGTTTCCCATGTTTTGTCCACATACCTGAATTCACATTTTCAAGAAATGTTCACCACAGTACCTTTCTCACAGACATAGGGAAGCATCATGTGACTGTGGTCACACTGCACAGAATGCCATTTCCCATCTTTCATCATCACAGCACAGTTTGCTGTTCCTGAATTTATGTCTGCCTCTTGCCAATTGGTGTATGAAACTGAGATGGAAGGAAGACACATGTATTGAGGAGCAAATACCTAAGGGGATTACATCAATAAGAAGAGTATCAATGATGAACTGACTTTGACTGCAGTCAAACCAGACCCAGGCTCCTTCCTGCTCCAAATCACCACATCCAATCCACCCAACCCAGTCTCTCTCTCCACTGAAAAATAGTTGCAGCCAAAACACAAGTAAAGAAAAGAAAAAATGTTTTCAGACATAGTTTCATATTTCCCATGTCCATTACCCATAGAGTCCTTGAACATAGGCATTCTCAGCAGCACTACCAATGGAGACCAGATTTGCACCATCAGCCTCACAAGAAGTCTCAGCATCTTTTCCTTTCATTGAAGGCTTCACAAACTTGTAGCAACTGCCATCATGATGTTCATATCCAACAGCACACACTGGAAGCAGAAATGGGTGAAATGGGTGGTCCCATACAGGTACCAAGAGAGTGAGCAGCAACAGGAACCTTCTTTTGTTTGGCCTGTAGCTGTGTACCCAGTCATGTGTTTCAAGATGTGACAGATTGTTTGTCTTACTCTGAGAATCAGGGCTCCTTGGAACACTCAGGGTGTAGCTTCTGGCTGTCAACACAACCACAAGAAGAAATACTGTGCAATGGGTCATGCTGTTGAGTCTTCCACATTGCCTGTCAAGTCCAAGAAACAAGGAACAACAATTGATTTTTTGCAAGACAAGGGAGTTTTTCTCTGAAGTGTCAATTGATCACTGAACATTGTTGAGTGCTCCACCATTGTGCTCAGTGGTTTGAAATGGACTGAATCATTGTTGGATCACATCTGATGTTTAGACACATCATTTCAAATGTGTCAAATGTAGATCAGAGAAGAGAACTGCTCCAGTCAAAGAAAGTTATTTTAGTGTTTTGGTCAAGCTGCCCCTCCCAGCTGAACTGTTCTGAACTACAGAAGGATTTTTACCAACCTGCAACACGAGAGGTTCATGGTGACTTGTTTTGTTGTTTTGCACAGATCAATCCTGCAATAATATACCAGCATACAAAATCCAACATATTCACCATATGGACAGGTGTATGCAGACCTGATGTTTGGTACAGGGACCATTGTATTGAGGGACAGAAAATCAATATTTTCATCTGTTTAAAACCATGTTTGAAATACAGTTGGTTCTGTTTGATTCGGCACTGAAAATAACAATGGACTTGCGAAGACATGAAAATCATACCATTTGGATCACACCCAAAAAGAATTCTTGGATCAATATTTTTATGGTATTGTTGAAGTGGAAGAAGGGATCAGACAAGCAGACCAACTGCAACTGTGTTTTGGCATGAACTATTGTGTGAGTGTGTGTGCGTGTGAGTGTGTATGTGAGTGTGTCACACTGTGACACTGTGCATGGAGATAGACAGACAGACCAGGTGAGTGTGTGGGTGTGTGGGTGTGGGTGTGCGTGTTCGTCAGAACCAAATGGAATACACAGGATGCCGCAAGAGAGTCAAACAGATGAGGTGCAAAATCGCTTCCAGGTGTAGCATCCCTCTGTTTTCAGAAATGCCACACCTCAGAAGCAGTACTCATCGCACGCATCATCAGTTGTTTTCTCTGCAGGTGTGGGAGATGTGTTTGTGTGAAGTGCTGCGCGGAGAGGCAACCTGCGCTCAGTGTAGTGTAAAAAGACTGTGGTGGTAAAGTACTGTGATGTACGCATGCACTGTGACAGCGAGTTGCACGGTCGGTTCTTGCCACGAACACACCAGGGTTGCCTTGTGAGATCAACCTGTACTTGGAAGTTGCATTATCGGGTATGAATTGGAACAACACATACAGTCCATCCATATTTTTGACAGAACAAGACCATAATAGCATCGGTGGTGTATGCATGTATATTCAGTAGCCATTCTCAATGAGAAGCTAATCATGAGTAAGTCAAAGAGCCCAGATGTATGGAAGCAGCTGCAGGTCTGAGTGAGTACTCACGGTGCAGAGAACAATCTCCTCTGGTTGAACTAACAGCTCAGAACAAAAATATCTTGCATTGGTTATCAGACCACCGCACCGTACTTGGACACTGTCACAGATGTGTGACAACTGAACAATACAGGAAAGTGACTGCTGAAGCGAGTTCAGTCGAGAGCTTGAGTATTTCACTCACCGGATTCACACTACTAAGGACAGAACAGTAGCATCTCAAAGCTCTGTAGATGTCTCATCCTTGGGCAGTGCAACCAGTGTGGTCCTGACTGAGCAGCCCCTGGTGTGTATCAAACATGTATTTTATTTTTGCAAAAATGACCTGATGATACTTCTGGGAGATATCTGGAGTTTGTCACCCCAAAATGTCCTTTGCAGAGAGAGCTGACTGACCTGCACATGATCCACCTCTCCAGGTACCTCACCAATGCCAACATGGTCAGGACCCTGGGAGCCCACCTTGAGGTTCCAATTTTCAGGTTGACATGTGTGTCTATGACAACTAGAGAGACATCAATGAAGCTGCATACAGACTGATATCGGAATTCAGAAGTACTGAGGCATGCAGGCACCAGGCCTACATGAAGCTGGGAAAAGGCTTTGGTTCAATCTGGGCTGAAGGAGGCTGCCAAGAATGTGCTGAGGTATCCTCCTCCAAAGGTGCTCAAAGCTGCTAAAAGGGAAGACTGACAACAACCACAAGGTGAATACAGCAGTTCAGGATGTCCTCATAGCCTTCTACAGGAGGAGCAAACCAGAAGAGGCCTTCGTTGATTTAGTCTCAGCCATGATGAAGTGTGGGATGGGCACAGAAGTGAAAATGCAACTGCATTTCTTTTGTGATGAACAGTGCTGGCGAAACAAAATGAACAGCAAAACACCTTCAAGAATCAAGGTTGAACAAGAAAGAAAGGAGAGGAAAGAAAACACACGGCATGCTCTATTGATGGACTCATCCAGACCTCATCCTGATCACCACAGCAGTTTGGCATCTTCCTTCTGAACGTGTTTATTTTTCAGAAACCTTGAAAATTTGTTATCATGGAGGGTTCAGGAAACAAGGTTTTCAGATTTTTGTGGTTTCACAAGAACAAATTTTAAAGTTTGCACAACAAACAAAATTTATTTCTTGCTGCTGGTTTTCAATGTCTCATGCAAAACTTGTTGTCGTCTGGCAACATTCATGCTTTCAGATGCAGAGTTCTAAGAAAGGGTTGATTTTGTACTCTAAAAGTGGCATGGGGAAGCAAATGTTCAGCTTGAAGCCTGTGATCTATGTCTCATTGGTACCAGTTGTAAACCACTTCTATCTCAGCTGAACACAGAGCCTCCTCCCAGAAGTACAACTCATCCACTGTGACATCTGCATAATGTTTGTCTTCAAGAGTAAACTGCCTTCCAATGACAACCTCACCAGAATTTTCTATTCTTGATGCATTCATAGCTTCAAAGTCAGATCCTCTCAAATGTCCATCAATATACATAGAGATTCCAGTGTTTGGTCCATGAAATACAAACACGCCGTGAAACCAGTCAGGGTGATCTGGTGAAAATGAACATTTCCAAAGTTTTGAGCTGCTTGCAAGAGCAAATCTGAAAAGTAACACAACAGATTTGGTGGAAATTTTCAGCCATCATGCGGACAAAAAAGAGGCAGGTTCTTTTGTTTGTTAGTTATTGCAGACCTGAAATATCTACTTTCTGTCCACATAACAGACCAATATTCTAGAGTTGCTTGTTCATCTCGAGTTCCAAAATTGCCTTGAAATCTGGGGCTGATTTGTGTTGTTTTCAGCCACATGGCCAGTGTTGCACCCATGGTGCAGTTGGATGGTTGCTTCAGGCAGGAAATGTGATACAAGTCTGTGAGTTTTGCATATTCTTTGTGCCTGGAATCGAATCTAATTGCGTTACCAATCTGAAAGATAAAAACTGTCTAGGTGGTGTTTGCCAGAATCAATAAATGGAGCAAGTTGATAGGACATTTGTCAGAGTTGTGAGAAAATGTCTGCAACACACAAACCTTGCCAAGCACAATATTGGGAGTATTATACAGTTCCACATTTCCAAGGTCTTCAAAATCCTCATGATACAAAGGTTTAGGAACTGGTATGGCATCTGTGGTGTATGAAAATAATACGAAATATTGAGGGTAAATTGTAAAGTTCTCCTTTGTTTCCACCACAAACTTTCCTTGGAATGTGAAGCCAACATTCCACAAACCCACTCACCCTTCATGTAAAGTTGACTACCATCAGCAGCAATGTTGGATCCTTGTGGCCCATTTTGGAATATTAACTGACATGTATTCTTAAATTTTATTGCCACACACTCTGGGTTCATCTTGCACCTGAGAAAAGGGACTGTTTTTTGTGTTTATTCTTGATAAAGAGAACAAAATGCTTTTCCACTTCATTGTGAAGATCAGTAGACCACATACCAAAGGGCACATGTTGTGTCAGACATCAGGGGCAACTCAACAATTTGGTTATACCCCTGCAACAGCTGAATTTGTTTGAAAATGATTCCATCAGATCTGTCATTTGCAGAAATCAAAATTAATCTGCCCACAAGAAACATCCAAGTCCACAGAGTATTCATCCTTCCAGAGCACAATTTCTGAGCTGGAAGACAGCAGGGTATTCAAATCTGTCTGGTGTTGTGGAACAACCTCAATGAATTTAATTTTGCAATTTTGTGATTCTCAAAAGATTCACTGCATTACTGTGAAACCTTTATTTTCTTTATCGAAGGTCCTACCTTTCACCCTTTCAGCAAAATTGCTCTAAATGAGTGCAAACTGGCTGGAACTGCTTCAAAGCAATGTGCAAGGCTTTCAAAGCTTTTTAGCATACACATCAATAAAACATTTTGCACCATGTTATCTTTTCAAATGGACATCAATAATTCCTTTATCTGGGGTTTGCACTCAATCCCCTTTGTGGAAGATGCATCACACAGAAGAGACAAGCAAGTTCTACGCTGCCCAACCGAATGAGTGTTGACAATGAAAGTCTTGGTTTTCCCAAAGGTAGTGCTGATGGTACAAGTGCACAAACATCTGGAACCCCAGGCATCCATATTTCACACAAAACTTTCCTGGTGGTGTGAATATCATCTTTGTCTCACTTTTTCCGAACAAGGTAAACACAGTGAACATTTTTGCCCCACTTCTCTTGCCAACGTTGCAGAAGAATGACACCCAAACAGAAAGACTGGCACACTGCTGATGGGACCACAGTATTCTGTGGTGGAAATTGCAGAATTTCAGATTTCACAGACAATAAATTCTGTGAACCCCTTTTGGTCCCAAACCCCCAATATTGTGGAAAGTTTGTCACTCTGCTCTGTGCCTTTGGTCCTGACTCTGATTCTGTCAAATGAGAAAACAAGATTGATCACACATTGACACTGTGTTTTGGTCAGAAATGTTTCTTTGAAATGGTGCTTTCACTCTGACAAAGATGTCCTCAAGATGGTTCCCCGTTCTGTGTATTTGTTGACTCTGTTCAGAGCCTGAGTCCAGAGAATCCTGCACTTCTGGGTGTGGCAGCCAGTGGAGTGTAATTGCTGCCTGAGCGATAGATCACATCTGCTTCATCTCCTGCAGCCAAACAAAACAACTGTTGTTTCTGCCTTGTTTTCCAGAAATAAAAGTCAATCAATAACAACTGTAACTGTTAGCAGAAACATCTTTTGTTTCTTTGGTGATATTTTCAAAACAAAGGACCTGGGTTGGTTTCTGTCATGTGGCTGTCACCCGCCACAAATACTCTGGCAATTTCTGCTTGTGGTAATTGACCTTCTGACCTTCTTTCAGCACAGTGAGTCCACTGCAGGCAGCCTGGGCATACTCAGACAAACTGTCATCATCATCCCCATGAGCCCTGCAGATTCTGTCACCATTGATCCTGAGCTCAAATATAGCCCAATCCCCTTCATCCAGCAGCAAATAGGTAGAGAAGTAGTAGTGCCCAGCTCCACCAGGGGGAACTGTGAACACCCCTGTTGTTGAGTTGTACCTACAGAAATAGTTGGACTGACAATTTCGAGGGGAGATCAACTTCCTTTTCACATCACACAACTGGGAAGCACATTTGCCAGGTGGTGTCAGTCATTCACAGTGCAATTCAAGGATGCATAAACAAAATAACAAAATGTGGGAGTGATGAAGGCTGTAGCTACTGAATGGGTTTGACAAAGAAGAAAACCCAACAGAGTTTGGCAACAGGCAACTCACCCATTGCCATCATTCTGGACAATCTGGTTGAACTTGACAATTTCATCTTCACTCTTGTCCAGAGTATCATACCAGGTCAACACAGCCCGGAAAGCAATTGCCGCTGAAACAGGAGGCAATGTCTTTGATCAAAACGGGTAGACTGACACGAATCTGTCCAGGTGAAACAACCATGTTCCTTGTCTTCATCATATAAGTTTCTCTGTTCACCTATTGAAACAATTGGAGGTCGACTGTCTTTATTGTCCCAAATGGTTTCTTTGTGTGTGAGAGAAAGTTGAATCCTTGGCAGGTGTTAATTGTTCAATTTCTTCTCCTGTCAAGAGAATGGTTGCGTATGTTTTGTCCTTTGTGCACTGAAACCAATGCTGTGAAGTCTCGTCCCACCAATAGAGAGCTTGATTGTAAGGGTTTGTCACATTTTGCATCACGTTTATTTTAACACAATAGGGTTTCATTCCTCTTGATGATTGTTAGAATTGGTTCCACAGATTTGGATGATTTCTTGACCCTTTTGAGTTTGGTTTCATCTTTGTCTGACACATACCTAGAAATGACCACAGGAATGTCCAAACTTCCAGTATCAAGTAACGGGACCGTTGCTGTTAATTTTTGCTGGGATTGGGCAATTCATTGTTGAGCAGCTTGTTTCGCCATTTCTTTCACTTCTTTTGACTGGGCAATCATGACCCTTTCTTTTTGTCCAAATTTACTCACGATTTTCCTTTGATTTGCCTCATCCTTGGATGACAAACTTTTTGGGCTCATGACCCCTACACGTTTTGCTGATGTTGACAATGATGTATGTCCTCTATGCCAGAAGATGATTGTGCCATATGGGTGTGCCTCTCTTGGAGTGACTCTCTGAGAAGTGATTCGTGATCCAATGCAAGTGTCGAAGCTGCGCACAAAATGTTGTGTTTGAGTTTCTTTATCAACTCTTTTCTAACATCCATGTCGAGTGCAAAGAATTCTTGTGGTTTTTGTGAATGTGTGCAGCGGGGTGCGAGTTGTGCTTCTTTCCTTACATGTGCGTCATGTGTGTTGTGTGCGTCTGGGGAACTTTCATCCCTCTGCATAGCCATAATGAAAGTTTGGCTTACCTTTTTTGTGAAGTGCATGTGTGGAGTGAAGTTTTTGCACAATAAAGTTTGCGCAACAGATTGCATACGTGGTACACAACAGTGGAACCGCTGGTGTTCCTTGTGCACTGAGTATTATTCAATTCTAATCCTCTATTGTTGAAAAATTTCAAAAAAGAGTTTGAAAGTTGGATCTACAGGAGAATGCATGCGACAACATTCTCCTTGGGAGGCTCAAGTCGAACCAAAGAAATTTGGGCCCGCGCAAATCTTATAACCCCTGAGGCAGGTATTTTGGGTGGGCTATCATAATCAGCTAAGTGATAACAATGATTGGTCTCTTCAGGTGGCTTACGCAATAAACTGCTCACTGAAGGTTGTAAAAATGTTTGAAACATGGAGGAAAGGTTGATTAAATAATGAGGGGAAGACAACCTGGTGGGCACCCTCATCTACAAGCTAGTAAACGCACCACCTGTAACACATACATAAACTGTTGCAGCTCACTAATCAATAGGTGGCTGCCCACCTCGATGAAAGTCAGGAGTTCTGCAACACAAAATGTTTCTCAGGTGTGGATCCAGCCACAAATGAATTGGTTAACATATCGTATTTAGATGTCTCACATTGGCTCAATGTTTCGGCGGGGTACCAAAAATTGTGAAAAAGATTTTTGCATCCCCTACATAAAAGTAGAATACAGGCTTTTTCTGAAATGTGACCATGTAATTGAACTCTCGTTGTGTCTCAGGTTCCTCAATGTCTCAGGCTTTCCTGTGAGAAACAAAGTTAATCAAATACCTGTGTCTTTGAGCCAGAGGCTCGGGCTTGAAGGAAGCCAAATGCTGCAACACACATGTCTGATGCTCAACCAAACTCCCTCTGAATGTCCAGCACCTTCTGACGTTACTTTCCATTCTTCATTGGGATTACTCATTTGATTTTCCATCCATGAACCTCTCTGATTCCCCAACTCCTGAATCCGTTCATGTGATGTTTTTAGAGAAAGCCCGTCAACTCTTATTGTATGTTGGGACTCACTCTGTGCAACATATCTGTTGCATTCACAGCCATGAGTCTCCTTTGGTCTGACCAGGATCGCCCAATAATGAAAACCATTTAAATCATTCAAACTTTAATTTCTCCCATTCAAATGTTTGAAGCATCATATAAGGGCAATAAACTCAATAAACAAAAGCCATGGCGAAACCTCTCAAACCTTACTCATTCACATCAAGCCCACCAGCTCATTCTTGCTCGAAGGCTTGCATGAAGCTGTGAAAATGGTGAACCAACAGAGGGAGAAGTGTGAAGCTCTGAAAGGGTTGAGTTCTCACCAGTGAAGTCTCCACTTATGTGTGGGCTGCGTGAACCCACAACCAGTCTGAGATCAACTTCTCATCTGAAGGCCCATTTTTCTCCAGAAATGTTGTGTCAGAGGGCCATAGAGTCACATGGGCACATCATGTAGTCCATCACTGTTCTGCACAAGTCTGACCAGAGACCAGCCTGTACAGCATGATGTATCACATGTGAACTCAAACCTGCCTGGTCCTGACTGCACTGACAAACAAAATGCTTCTCAGGCCAAAATTCAGTCAAAAAACTGTTTCTGTTGTACCAGTTTTCATAATGTTTTCTTCAACAACACCAAACGTTTTTGACATTTGAGTTTCACATCATTTTAATGCTTTGCATAAAATCTTTCCAACATTTTCTGTTTAGAAAAAGTTCTGAAATATTATGAAATTCAAATAATCATCCAACACAAGCAAACATTCTTCACCTGTTCTTGTTGAGATGCATAAACTTGTTTCCTCATGTGTATTTGTCAAATTTTGGTGGGGTTAGCAGTTAAATATAAATTGACAGGAGCCTCAAACACCATATTTGATTCCTTGAGTTGAAATAACCTCAAATTTTAACTTGCATCATTGGTAATTGCTTATTTGACACATGGCACAACTGACTTGTTTTCAACATGTCCATGAGGAATTGGATCAAACAAAAGAACTGGGGGACACATCAGATGAAGGACTTGTCTGTTTTTGGCTTTTTATTGTCCAACATTCATGCTCAAGTTTCAAGTATGAAACACACCATCTTCACCAGCAGAATCTGACCTCATTCACCTGCAACACACAGCAGTGAAACCTCAACCCAGCATTCAAAAAGGGAAAGGTGTGCTTGTTGTGTCTGAAACCAATGTGAAATTTTCCACCTTGCAAAAAAAATCAATGTTGTGCATAAAACCATGTGTGGAATACTCAGTGGTCAGGACACATCACAACCAAAGCTACAATTCCCAGTGCAGCTTCTTGATGCAATCCACCTGACAATACTCCCAAAATGGGCACCCAGAACAAAACCAAAAGTTCAAAATGTGAAATAAAGTTGAATGCTGGTGAAGAAAAATATACACAACAACCCTGGCTGGGTGGGTAGATCAAGAGATCTGAAGTTAAATTCTGCAGAAAAAGTGAAGAAACATTGGTGTTTTTGGTGAGGGGTTGACAGCATCAGGGTGCATTCATCGAGAGCTGCTTCACATGAGCAAAATCAGGTTTTCTTTTGTGTTTGGATTTTCCCTTCTCACGAAGTGCAACCACAATCAGAATGACAGGCATTGTCAAGCTATGAAAAGGCACAACACAAATTACAACCCACATTGGCAAATTGGTGTCATACTCATCCATACCAATTAAAGTGGAAAAGACAATACTTGTTGTAAACCAACAGGCAATGTAAGAGAGAAATATAAATGTAAGTTGAGTCACAATGGCCTTGCTATGTTGGTGGAGTTGCTGTGTTTTGTTTGCTGAATCTTTTACATAAAAGACAATAAGTAAGTGTGACACAGTCATTCCAAACCCAATAAATATTTGGCATGAAGCAACCAAAATAGTTATGACTTTGATTTCCATTGATGCTCCAGTTGGGTCAAGGAATGGCAAGCAGAAGTTGGTTGGGAGTGTCCCCAATCTCATTTTAAGTGCAACAACACAAATGCTACACAAAACAAAGGAATAAAAGTACATTTGAAGAACAAATTTCAGGCAGTATGGATATTCCTTGAATTTACTTGTAAGTGGGTGAGCAGCCATCATATGTCTTGAAAGTGAGAGGATGTAACTGCTCAATGGATCCGTGATGAAGAATATCATGGAACAATCTGCAGCAATAAAGCAAGCATCTTGAGATTTCCATTTTCCATAAATGATATCTTCAAGGAAACGTACATTTGCTGCCCAAATTAAGATTTGGTAAACAACCCAAAATAGTTTACAAAAAAATACAGAAAGAGAAATAACACCAAATGGTTTACTTATCTCTCCATTTGTACACAAGACAACAAAATGCAGAGCATTGAGGATAACCACAAAACTCATAGTTGCAATGAAAGAAACAGAAACACCACCAGTTTGCAAAATTTTACCACAAGATTCATACCATGGCTTTATATTGGTTGAGTGACATTTGGTTTTGTTGGGGATAAAACAGCACAGTTGGTAAAATGTGACCTCAATAACATTGAGGGACATGATTTGAAATGAGTTCACTGTAAAACTGTAGAAACCACTTTCTCTCATTGAAATCACAGAAAGTTTCTCAACAGCAAAGAATGCAAAGTGTGGCAAATTGATTATCTTGTTTTGTGACAAGTTCACCATGGTCAAGCTTGCTAAATTAAAAAATCCTTTGCAATGTATTGTAGTTATCATGTTGTGGTTCAAATTGATGTTTGTCAGGTGATTGTCATTGGCAAAACATAGCACTTTGATAACTCTTATGTAATTGTGGGGAATGTGCAATGTGTGCAACATTGAACTCAATTCAAGAAAGCAAATATCTGAAAGTGCAGTGCTGCTAATTTCAAGCAAAATTGCCCGTTTGAAATTCACAATCTGTCTCCTTGAAACAGCAGTTTCTTGAAGAATAAATACAAAGTGGGGATAAGGCCTCCCCTGCAAGAGCAAACTGTTCTGACAGACCAGAACAAGGAGTCTGCAGAAACATGTTGTTGGACAAGTTATATCTTTCAATTCACAAAGTATTTCATCATCTCCAAGAGGACAGTTATTTTGCCCATCACAAGTGCTTCCAGTATGAATGCAAATGTTTGAAGCTCCTTGACATTTGTACATAGTTTCACATCTTACCAGGTTTCCACACTCAGTTGACTCATCTGTACCTTGTGGGCAATCCCATCTGTTATTACAGACATACTCCCAGGGTATGCAATAATATCCAGGGCATTTGAATTTCATATTGCATTCAAACTGCTCGCAGTTCTCCAGCTGCCTGCCATTTACGCAAGAAACCTTTTCGGTTCTCCCAGTCAAGGTGAAAGTACACAATTGAGACAAGAAAAATGCATTTTCCTTGTCATCTGAAGTACCACAGTTTACAATTACTTCAGAATATTTCCCTTCACTTTGACTTGTTTCAAAAGAATTTGGAATAACTGAAGAATTATCTGCTTCTGAGCCTCTTTGAAATGTGAACATTCTTGTATCTGTGACATGTTCGCTTTGAGTGGTTTGAGGAATTTGTGTGTAATGTTCTTTGCATTTATTTTTCAGTTGATCCACAGGCAGAAGGAAACATCTGACTCCTTTCTGCAAAGTGCTTTTGTGGATGACTTTTTTCAAATTTTGCAGATGTTGCATTTCCTTTTCATCTGTATTTTGACAAGCACTGTGTTTCTCAAACTGCAGTAAAACTGATGAAAAAACTTTGTTGTGACACTGATAAAGATTGCTTTTGACAGTTATTGTTGAAACTGGCTTTTCACACAACTGATAGCCATGTAATTGATCACCAAACCCTTCTTGGATATACGAGTCTTGTGTCTTGTCATACTGTAGAACCATTGTGTATTTTGGTTTGAAAAGCAATATTAAGGGTGAGATAGTGACACTCTCTGTTAAAAAGCTGACTTGGTTCATATGAAGAAAGACAGAGCATTCCAGGTTTTTTATTTGACAAAAATTTCCAGGCAAAAAACTTGCATTCTTCCACATTATTGTGATACATTTCTGACCAACTAACATAAATCCATTTCCAGTGCAGCTGGTATTGAAACTTGTTCTCTTGCTTGTGTCACCAAGATTGGAGAGATTCCTGATGGTACAGAAAATGTTGTCATACTTTGGTGTATCACAAGCAGTGAAATGCCACTCAGGTGATATTAGGTTCATCAATATCATAATTACACAAGCAGTTGAATTGTGGTTCACATGGAAATAACTGGAATACATTGAACTTCTTTGAATTCTGTCATAATTGTCCTTGAGAAACTTGTAATTGTAGCCTGACACTTCAATTCCCTTGATAACAGGATTGCCTTCTGCAAAATATTTAGCTCTGTTCACTGATTGATAAAGACCAACATGTTGAAATCCAACTGGAGAGCCATCGTGCCAAGCAAAATTCTGAAGAGCAAATGCAGGTTGTAGAAACAACAAGTATTTGACCAAAACCAAATATTCACTTGGTTTGGTTGGGCAAGATGCAACTTTTGTTGGATAAAAATTGAAACAAAGAAAAGCAAGACAGAGATAAAACAGTTTTCAGACAACTAGTCACAGGTCTAATAGTTGGAGTGTTCTTTTTGATTTGCAATGTCAAATTTTCAGTCATATTGTTTCAAGTTTGTGTTGTGTGGTCACTCTTGAGTTTTGAAAACATAATGTTGTTGATACTCACCATTAATGAGACATTATTTGACAAACCAATGTATATTGCTTGAAAAGTG
>JAAUXT010115854.1_pt1 | contig 14980 bp, 13 predicted proteins | sample 7278171 | NCBI WGS metagenome assembly JAAUXT01 (sample SAMN14350112, study PRJNA611818) | marine sediment metagenome | isolation source: surface marine sediment (1.8m) | place: French Polynesia: Moorea | collected 2018-08 | reverse complement strand
GAACCTATCACTTTGGAAGACGAAGAAACTTTGTGGGGCATGCATGTGTTGGGGGAGGAAAACCCTGATCAGCTCCGTGACACTTTGCTCTTTTTGGTCGGCCTAACATTCGCTCTAAGGGGAGGCAAAGAGCAGCGAAGTCTGCAGGCTCCGGATTTTGATCCGCAAATTGTCGTCAAAAGAAATGAGAAAGGAGTGAAGTATCTTCAGTACACTGAAGACTTCTATTCAAAAACCAACCAAGGTGGTATTGCTGACAGGAAACATGTCAACAAATCTGTCCGCACGTATGGGCATTTGTGCCAAGAAAGAAATATTGTGTACCTGTACGAGAAATACATCGGTCTTCTACCCAAAGAAAGCAAAAGCAATGCGCTGTACAAATACGCCGCAGTCACTGCCAAAAGAACACCTCACACATGGTATGTAGACAAACCTGTTGGCATAAATGTCCTTAGCAAATGTGTTGGCAACTTGATGGCAAAAATTGGTAGAGAAGGCAAGTTCACAAATCACTCTTTGCATGTTTCTGCGGTGACGAGGATGTTCAATGAGGGCATTGAGGAACAAGTTGTCAAAGAGATAACCAGACACAGATCCGATGCGGTGCGCGCATACAAGAGAACCGCTGAACACCTGTTGGTCAACGCTGAAAAGGCCGCAATTGGCAATGACAAATTCGTGCGTGGAAAGTTCGATCATGACCAAGACCCGGTTGAGTTGTCTGTCATCGCGGATGGCAAAACAAGTGGTGCACAAAAGCTGGTAGATGTGCTGAAGCATGTCGACACAGGGTCGTCTCAGATCAAGTGCGTGAAGTTTGAAGTTCAGTTTCATGACCAAAAGTAGTTTTGTTTGACTCCAGACATGTTCAGGAAATTTGTTCACAAGTGTTGGCAAGTTGACTACTTTTTGTTGGCATAATAAACATGTTGTTGGCAGCATAACTGGACTCTGTTTCAGTCACCGTGGATGACTGAACAGTCGGTCCACGGCCCACAAATAGCGCGCGTGAAGCGACTGCCGACCAGCGGGGTAGACGCGTGGGTCACCTTCAGTAGCGATCGGAAGTTGCGCTGTGCGAAGGATACGCGTTGTTATTCGGGTTTCCTTCGGATTGATAGTGCGTTTGCAATGAGAAGATGAACTCGAAACTTCAGCTTCTATCCAAGTTCCAAATTTGGAGTTGTTCCTGAAGCGCACTGCTCGCTCACACATGTCGTGTGTGTGTCGTCACATCGAATCGCTACCAAACTTCACTGTGTTTGCTTCCATTCAGACGGCACTGTCACCATTCAACCAGTGGCATGTCAACACACGTTTGCAAGATCTTATGAGATTGCCAGGTCTTTTCGTAAATGGAACAAAATCTTGTTCAGCAAGTTTTATGTCGACGTGTTGTGAAATCGACATCACGTTAGTCAATCGCAAAAATCAAGTGGCAGTTTGTCTTCCGCGGAGAGAGGCAGTTGTCGCGCAAGCATTGCGTACCAACTGAGAAAAGGGGTTTTGCTTGGCTTCCATCTTGGGAGGAGAAATCGGGCTGCTCACCTGCAGCTCGAACAACTCGAGACAGGTACGTTGCAAGATTTATTTTTCAAACCAGTCTTTCAAGGGCATCAGTCGGTTCAAGTGAACAGCTTCTGTGGTCATGCTCAACCAATTGCTCCTTCGTGGACATTTCAAAGACGAAGGAAGTCCTTTGGTTTTACAAGACAAAAGAGCAAGTAAGAGCAGGTCAAGACTCACTGCGAACACAAGAAAACTGTTTTCGTCTGAGAAGTAGTCATGTTGGGACAGTTTCGAGGGTAATTAATTGACTCTCACAGGTCGAGTTCAGAATGAAAACGCGCAATGTCACCAATGGTGTTCCACGGAATATACTCGTGCACGTACGAGTACCGTGCATTTTCATGAACGTTTTTTTCTGGGTACGAGTCCGATCATGAGATTGTGTGCTTCAGTGATGTAGAGAAGTTCCCGATTTTCAAGGTGATGAAAAACGTGTTCGAGTGCGAAAAAAAACGTGCAGCAGATCTGTGTGTTGAAGTGTAAAAAGGGTTCAGCATGCCTAGAAATGGTGGTTCTGCATGGGTGCAACATACTGAGGAACAATGCAGAACGTGTTTCAGCTGAAGTCGTGCTTGTGATGCAAGTGCGCGCTGCAGAGGCAATTGGTGTATGCAAAGGTCGAAGTACAATAAATATTTAGACTTTGAAACAAAACGCTCTCGAGTATTGCACTTTGCATTCATGGCACAGCTATATCTGTTGGGAGAGCGCAATTTTCGGGAATTGCGAGATAAGGTTCTTTCCCATGAGTTTTTAAAGGTCACACTTGTTGCGGGGTGACTGTTACATTTCACATTTGTGTTCGTCTCCGGGTTCGTTGGGATGACATTTGGGGGGATTGGAACAATTTAGAACATGCTGTGAGTTGGTGTACGTAAATGCCAACCTTTTCTTGACGTACGAGTACGTTGCTGAAACCCACCTTGCACAAAACATTTGAGGTTAGATAATTTCCATAATTGGAACGTGCGGGTTTACTGGAGCAAAGCATATGATGATTCGGTTGGCATTTTGCGATCATGGAACTTTGCACAGAGGGACAAAGAAAAATATCATGCGAATACTCGTACTCAAAGTGCACACGTAAAATTTCTCTGTGCCCTAGACGACGACCAGGGTCCAGGGCCAGGACATTAATTTGATATAATTGGGTGGCACAAACAAAAAGTTGGACGGCAGATTGTTGACTAATACTGATAAAAGATCTGTTTCTGCAGGAAGTGACCCATTGTGTCCGAACCAGAAAACTGGTGGATTATTTTCGTCAGCACGGCTTGGGTACTGTCGCAGTCCTGGGCGTGAAGCACACAGTTTATGGTTCGATACCAAAGAGATACGAGTATCGGAACAAAAAAAATCAGATTCCCTTGAGAAATTTGTGGTTTCGCCCGTGTGTGAAAGTAGCGGTTTTGGTGAAACAAAGAATTTGAAATTTTCACTTTGTGTTTTGTTGAAAAACACTGGTTGGCGACAGGGAAGTGGAAACCTTTGGAAATTTTTCTGTATCAAGAAGAAATATTCTCCCACAAAGGTCTACAATGATGCATTGTGCAAACTTACATTGTAATTGTGTGGAGACAAACGCACGAAACGATTGCTTCAGCACATTTCATGAATCATAAACAGGCATCAAGGTACATTTTTTGAAACTGCATGAGGGTTTTGTATGTGTATAAATTTGTGCGATTTTGATCTGAGCATTTGTTGTGCAAAGACTCACAAGCACAAACTTGTGCGTGTTTTCTGCGGGTCAACGAATAGTATAGCTTTCATACGAAAGCAGTGCGACGACAGTGCAGACGGACACAGGCACAATACAGAGGCTCGAACTCTGGCTCACCTTTGGTCAGTTTGGTGACATTTGTTTTGCACAAATTTAGTCGAACATTGACTCGGCTCAGAACTTCATTTCGTGTTGCCCAAGGACACACGTGAATGAAAGTCTCTGCAAAACTTGGTCGTTGATGTTGCGAGTGCGCGAACCTTAGGTGTGCGACGCGCGACACTTTCGTGCCACATAAATCTGCGAAAGGACTATAGCGGCTCGCTCTGGAACTCAGATGCTGTTCATAGCAGACTCCGCTGCAGCAAGTAGTGCGTCTCACAATTTGCATCAGTTTTTTGGATGACCACGTGAAAACTTGATTATTTTTCCAAAATCGAACAAGGAACAGTGGTGGGGTTCTCACTCTTACACTGCACCAAACTGTCTTTGCAAATTTCCCACTATTCTGAGTTGCCATATGGTGCACTTGGAACCTATTGTGAAAGATGGCAGGCTTGTGAACAACTTCACTGGCGCAGTGATATCACCGGTAAGTGAGAGAAAAGTAGCGCCGACCAGAGCACATCAATTTTGCTCCCGAGAAAACAGCTGTTACAACAGTTCGGTAAGTTGCGCACGGTTTCAGCATTAAAAGAGCAACCTCGGGCCACTTGTTATCGCTGTTCGGAGTGTTGGACACAGTAACAGGGAGTGCTAATTAGCTTCTTTATTTTGTTGCAGTATTAAGAGGTCCACAGGTGGTCTGGGAGCTTTGAAGATGTCCACTTCGGCAAATCGGTTCCAGGTGTTGTGCTACGAACAAGTCGGGAGGCTGCACGAAGTGATGCAGACCGTTGTGCCGGTGCATGGCCGCGGAAACTTCCCCACTCTGGACATCAAGTTGAAGGAACTCGTGCAGGTTGTGCGCGACAAACTGAAGGCGGATAACGTGCGAATACGAGACATTCGACTCAACGGCGGCGCCGCCTCCTACATCCTCGGATACGATAATGAGAACCTCTCCTTCAATGATCTGGACCTCATTTTCGGAGTGGACCTCGCCACCCAAAGTGACTTGCAAAAAGTGAAAAATGCCGTGCTAAACTCGCTGTTAGATTTCCTGCCGGAGGGTGTCAACAAGGAGAAGATGTCTTCCTGCAGTTTGAAGGAAGCGTACGTCCAGAAGATGGTCAAGGTGAGCAACGAGAGTGACCGCTGGTCGCTCATCTCCCTCTCCAACAACAAGGGCCGGAACGTCGAGATCAAGTTCGTCGACAACATGAAGCGGCAGTTCGAGTTCAGCGTCGACTCGTTCCAGATCATTCTCGACTCGCTCTTGACGTTCTACGACGTGTCGCAGAACCCGATGAGCGAGCACTTCTACCCGACCATCGTCGCTGAGAGCGTGTACGGCGACTTTAACGCGGCGCTGTACCACCTCAACAACAAGCTCATCTCGACTCGCAACCCGGAGCAGATCCGCGGCGGCGGGCTCCTCAAGTACTGCAACCTGCTGGTGCGCGACCATGCGCCCGCGGAAAACGTCGACATCAAGGCGCTCGAGCGCTACATGTGCTCGCGCTTCTTCATCGACTTCCCGGACATCCAGCAGCAGAAGATAAAGCTCGAGAACTATCTCGCCAACCACTTCACCGGAGACGACCAGCTCAAGTACGACTACCTGATGACCCTGTACAGCGTGGTGGACGAGAGCACGATATGTCTGATGGGGCACGAGCGGCGGCAGACCCTCAACTTGATACAGTCGCACGCGTCGCAGATCCTCATGGAGCAGGAGTCAAAGGCGTACACGAAACAAATGCAGATGCAGCAGTTTGACCAGGCCAACGTGGGCGCGTGCTTCGACGGACACACAAACTTGATAATTGATCAGGTGTACTACGGGCCATATTATCAAACAGGAGATCAGTATTACACAACCTACACGTACGTCCCCAGTGCCTATCCTTCCAACCCTTGCCCCCTATGCCCGCAACCTCACCTACCGCAACAGCAACAACAGCCCTACCTGCAGTGCTCCTAGGTTCGCTCCGTCCAGGAGCTATCTTGTTCCAGTGATTTGAACTCGATTCAGTTACAAAAGCGCGGTTCGAGCTTATCCCTCTTCGCTCGGGACTTTGTTCCTGGGAACCCCTGTCCCGTGAAAGCGTCCAACAGCAACAGTCAATGCAGTCAAGAACATATCTGCACGCAGGCAAATCGGACAGGGTAACTCACCGATAAACTGTTTCTGATCATGAAATATTGAACTTCCAGCCGTTTGCGCACTGACATAGTGTGCACAGTCACACTCCGATGTACCCGTACACACACCAGGCAGGAGATACTGCCAACGAAAAGAAATTCACGGCAATTCAACACTTCCAAGTTCCAGCATGACGCGGATTTCCAGTTCTGCTCAGCGAAAAGTGACAGACCGAAACATTTATTTTGGACCGCAGAGAACAAAGTGACGGAGTGCCAAAATATCAACAACTGCACTTGGGCAGATAAGTTTGAACTCGGTCATCTACACAATGCCTGATCGTTCGGATTGACAGTATTATGAAACCACACACTTCAATGAAGAACAACACCAAAACCAGTCTCCAGACCTCCCCAAGGCGGCTAAAACACACGCCACAGTGGTGTTTAACAAGTCAGAATCTATGTGATGACAACACGTATCATTGTATGATAAAACTGTAACAAGAGCTCTGAATGGTAAAAAGCGTGGACCTGTACAAATGAAATCTGTGACATTGTGTCGAATTACATCGATATCTCAACATATCGGTAGAAAGAAACACCTGAGGAGCAGAACGGGAACTGTCACTGGCGCGGACAGTATACTTGCTTGCAGCGTTTGACCAGGATCTTGCTTGTCGAGTGCATCAGAAGGAAGAGAAGACTGCAGAGACTTGTTGTCCCAAGGAGCTTGTTTCGCTGACCGCTTGCACTTCCGAACGAAGAGGTTGTTGATCTTTGCAAGTACGAGTACTTGGACACTGCAGTCAGAAGAAGAGGGCAACGTGTGTGATATGTACAAAGAATACTGCAGAGAGCGAAGAGAAAGGAGAGGATACTGTGCCGATTATGTTCGCAATGGTAGGTGTTACGTTCACTATACATGATACTTCCTCTTCAACTTGTATTCAATGCTTGATAAACTTGGAATTGAATCTAATCACGACAGCAATTCCGCTTGCCTCTCAAATACTTTCCATTTCTTGTTGTGGTGCGTCGTGTAGTTTGCAGTTCTTGAATACACAAAAATGGTGACAAGGCGAACTCAACAAAATTGAAAACTTGCATCGCTCAGCACGAAGTCCGTGCACAGACACGACAGGTTTGGAAATTTCTTGTTTGTGTTTCGGTTATAATGGACACACCTTCGTTGCAATGCAAGGTTTCAAATAAGGTAGAGGGGCAAGTTATGCATTCCATGTTGAAGTTCTACCTGTATTGATGAGGGCATTGTGGGGTTCCACCAACTCGAGAACTTCGGGTTTTGCGTCTGAGGAAAACAAACCAAACACACCAACAAGGCAGTAAAATAATTTACGAGTGTTGGCATCTGAGAACAATTTCACTTCACAGCGTGACGAAAATCGCTTCCGCCACTTGTACACACCAAAAACACCAAAAATAGCATGCAGAAATAGGTAGAACTCTGTAGACACCGAAATGTTGACCGGTGAAACGAAAAGTGTTACGGAATCCGTCTGTCTTCGTGTGAAGTTTTGAAAAAATTATCAACATGTCGCTCAACATCTGTGATCTGAGGAAAATATTTTTAAAAATACGTTAGTTGTAAATAACACAGTCGAATTAAGAATCTGGAAGTGTTGATAACATTGTGGCTTGAACTTCTGTTGAAATACAGTGAGGTTGTGGCATTGAGCAGACGTATACAGTCAGTTTTGTCTGCAAACCTTTGTCGAAATGACAGTGGCGGAGTATCGACTGGATATTGCCAGTCAATAAGCAGATGTGTCCTCGACCAAATTCACGGCCAAATTCGTTTTTGAAATTCAATAAAGAAAACAAAGTTGTGAAAACAGAATCTCTTTGTTTCAAAAGCAGGTTCCAGGAACCAAACGTACGATTATGCAGATTCATTTTGTGCTCGTCTGCTTGTTTTCAACACGTCCAATTTTCCTTTTTATTGTCTTGCGTTGATCCGTGTTTTCTCAGTCGAGAGTACGTGCTTGGAGTGCCACTTTGTGTTTGGACTTCACACAGTTTGGTTCAACCAAGGGCGCTCGAGAGAAGCATCTCAAACTCCGATAATTGCAGGCTTTTCGTTGTCCACAGTAGGTGCTCCTGATGTAGATGTACACGGAACAAAATTGTTCAATTTTTTCGATAGCTGTGACAGTGTGTAAATAGTTCAGACCAGCGTTGAAATTGGTGTGTGATAAAAATATTGGTGTGACCTGTGCAACTTTGCAGTTATACGATGCCAATTATCGTTGTCTTCTCCGCCTCATCCTGTTGCTTGCGAATAAGGAAAGGACTGTGGGAAAAACGTCTATTTTTCCACGATGATCGCCTTGTCCGTGGTCACCACACACATCTGATATGCCTGTTCATTTTCAGTGAATCGTGATTGTTTCACACTGCAGCATGTATCTTCAGGTCCCTTGGAATGTTGAGGTCACCCAACTTGATTGAATTCCGGGTTGAATATTTTGCCAAATTATTGGTTATTTCGAAAATAGTGCACTCTGTGTCAATACAGCAATTCCAATGTGGAAAAAACATCACGCAGACAGGGTATTGTTAAATTATTGAATGACTAATTGAAGACTGGTTGAAATTTTCAGTTGCAGTGTTTCATTGAGCGCATGAAAAAATTCGTTGGATCCAATCTTGAATTCAAGGCACAGTTATACATTTGCGAAGTATAATATACCACCTGAAATCTGTGTGTGATGTCTGGCATGAATTCTCGCTGTTCTGTGTGAAAATGATATGAGTTTTTGTGTGTGCTATCAAAACATTTCTGAATGAAAAAGTGGTCCGATCTTGTAGAAATGTAAATTTCAGTGTGTTGGATGTAGCGTTTCACATGTGGGGCTGTTATGCAAAATCCTTGTACGAAAAGTTTTGTTTCACTTTGCAATCTGTATGACTGCGTAAATTTGCAGTTGATGTTGCTGGTTCGCAATCAGAAATACTGCAGTGGCGTTTTCTGAAATTCAGACCTTGATTGAAACAAGTTTTGAACTAATTTCACTCTTCACTCTTGACCTCGAGATCTTATCAAATGGACGACGTGATCATTTGATGATGAGCTGATACCACAGAGTGTTGCAAGTGGTCAGTGAGGTGCAGTCCAAAAGGCACAACATTATCACAAGTTCAAGAACAAAAAACATTCGGACGTTTCTTCTTCGAACAATGGGCAGTGAAGTCAGATCAGTATCGCATTGTTTCGCAGCATTGGTTGCAGCACCAAGTCAAATGTTAAGTGGTTATTTGTCAAAAAATTACTTTTATCTTTGGAAAGTGGTTCGTCGTGAAAAAACTTCTATCTTTCGAAAGGCAATAAATTCAGTCTCGCTTTTTGTTGAGGTTGAGGTTGATAGGTACCATTTTCGACTCTGAGGTTCTTGAAGATGTGGTTGTGGTAAACAGGTACTCAGAGGAGGTACTCGTTCATTGGCCAGCTAGTTCGTTTGCTTGGAATCAAGTTTAAAGCTTTTGTGCAGCTTTGGTTGCTTTGCTTCTGGTGAGCGTTCTTCTGGTCAGTTGCTTGCTTGTTTGGTTGGCAAAAATTAGCACTTTGGAATTGCCGCATGCACAGTCAGGACCGGAGGTGTCTCGGGTGCTCGCAGCCACGAGTTTTTTTTTGGAGGACAAGCATCAGTCTGCGCCACAGGCCCTGGGGGTCACACTGCCTGCCTTTTAACGAAACAAATAAGCACAAGTCAAGCGATGGAGTGTGCTGCGTTTACGATAATGAGAAAGTTACATGCGTGTAAAATGCTGTCTCGAAACGAGAAAATTACCTTATCTGACATGGCAACTTCATTGTACAGTCAACAGTTAATTCCTCCGGGGCATCGTACATCATAAAAAACGTCACCAGACACTGTGAATTTTGTAACATTCGATCAACTTATTTATAAATTCAGACAAGGTCCCACGCGTGTGACTGGAGGTGGTCCTCGAGTGCATTTTCAGGCAGTTTTGATCATTTGGCACACGATTCAACACTTGCATTTTTGTTCACGCCACAGAGGCTGAAATCTTGAAGGGAAAAAATCCACAGGTTTGGCAAGGATTGAGTTGTGAATGTTTGCGTTCAGCCGGTAGATTAGGTTCTTTTCAAACTCATTATTCTTTGCCAAAGCGAGGGAATGAAACGTTTTTGGAGCTTCTTTTGTGTCATTGAGTGAGTGACCTTTGACAGTAAAGTGGCTTTTTTCTTCGAAGGTATGGATGGATTCGTTTGATCATGCAGCGCACTGGAAAGCATGTCCATTGTTCAGCAGTTGACCACCAGACTCGCACGGCGTTGGCAGCGACCAGCAATGTCACTGAATGATTTAATGAGAATTGCATTCCACTTTGACATTTACGCTACTGGAAAACAGTAACCTTTACAAAGGGTATCCCATATGGGTACACAGAGGTCTGGTGTCCCCGATATGCCAGTGCCGCTGCCCATTGTTCTTGCATAACCCTGGACTATTGGGCAAAAGTCCACAAGCATGTCTGTCTGTCGGCATCAGGATAGAGTCTCGTCAGTCACACAACAAGTGAGAAAACGAAAATTTAGTTTGTTGCTCGGTTCCTTTGTCGATTCATTTGTTCTTTGGCCGCTGCACGATTTCTGCGAGTCCACGATGATCACAAACTGAACAGAACTTCAAGACACGGCACTCTGACTGTGATTCACAATTTGGACACCCTCACGTCGTGTCATTTTGCAAGTGATTTTGCAACAACAACCATTTGTGATTTGTGCTTCATAAATCTTGGCGGAAAAATAACATCCCGATGATTCGGTGTGAATGAACTTGTTGATTAAAACCACAAAAACTCCTCACTGACCACAGGAAGTTGTCTGCACAAACAAAATAATGGTTCTTTTTTGGGAAAGCGTTTCGTTTTTCACCCAACCGCTGACGCATTTAAATCAACTTTTTGGGTTGTACCGCATAATTGCAAGCCACTGCACAAACGGTTTGCGCAAAAAAGGCGAGACTGAGAGAGCATAAAGAATACTGAAGGTTGTGTGGATGAAGTAAACAATGAGAGTAAACAGGAGATGTTCAACAGGCTATTGTACCTGTGGCAAGAGTGCCTGTTACCCAAGTTCCAATGCCTGCTAGTTTTATAAATTACCTTTTTGCTGTCTGTGGCAGCAATTTGCTAAACAAGTTTTCCACTCAGACAAAAACGTACCTTGTGTTTGTAGCACGTGCATATTGGCATAATTCTGCTTCAGCATGACACAAAAAGTAAGCGCAGTCGCACAAAGCATGCTTATCTCCTCACAATGGAAGATTTCTTTGAAAGTAGGGACTTCGCACATTTGCTGTATAAGTCTTGCATGCTCGCTGTTGTGTTGAGAGAAATTGGGAGACATTTTGAAACTGAACTGACGCATGCATAACTCATCTTTATTTCGATTGTCCCTCGCACGGTGTTCTTATCCTTTTGAATTTATGAGCTGTCGAGCATTGCCAATGCAAAATTTACTTGAACAGATGCTGTGTTGTGTTGCGACAAAAAGATACCGATGACTGACACAAGTTTCTTGCATGTGAACTTGAATTGTTTCAAGTGCGTATTTTGTGCCGGTTGGGAAACAAAGTTTGTGTTAACAAAGACAGTTTTTTGTCGACAAAAGTGGAGAACAGCTTATAAATGTACATGCATGTGATTACACTGTATGATTACTCTCACGTTTGAATCCACACATCAGCGTCGGCTGTGTTTGTAGAGCGTAGGAATGTGGGATACATCATTCAGAATCAAAGAAATGTGTGCAGTTTGGTCATCGTATTTTTACACTGGCTCTACTTCATTGATCACTTGAAATTTACTGTCTGCGGAAAAGGAAACGATCTTAATGTTTTGAAACTGAACAGGCATCGCGTGGTTGTCAGAATATGTCGAAGTATCACACAGTGTGACTTCAATACAACTCGTAGATCATATTTACCACACTTGCTGTTGTCACTTGATGAATATTTTTGTAATCGCATTTACAGATACGTTGGCACCTGTTTCGAAACCACGCTTTCGTTCTGCACTGTACTGGATCCATACTTTCAGCCATATCAGTTGCGCAATGCAAAACTTTTTGTCTTTTCTTGGTTGCGAGACTAAAGGCATCATTCCAAAAGCAACACCTGATTGCAGACGTAGAAAAGCACGACCGCGCACGCATCATGTCTGCATCAGAAGTCAGTATTTCTTCACAACACTGGATGTTGATATCTTATAGATATATGCTGTACATTCGTAACAAACTTTTGCGTTTCGTTGTTCGTCACTTTCCGTGTAGTTAGGTTTTAGAATAGGGCAAGACTAAATTCCAGCTCATAACTTCACTATGAATTGTACTAAAATTTTCCGTTTTCCTCTTTTTGCCTTCAATACAAGTAGGATGTGTTCGACCAACTTGTACAGTTAGTTTTCCGCGTACCTCCTGTATGTGCATTGCATAAGAACTAGGGAGCACATGGTGCCCATACTTCCTTTAGTGTACATACATCAGAGACATTATATATCTACATGAAATAATACCATGTATTTTGAAAAGTACAAAAAAATTTAAAATAAATATTTTCTGTTACAAACGGAGGTTGTGTTTTGTTGCTGAAGCAGAAGCTGCAGCGAAAGAGCGAGCGTTCGGGCGACCTTCAAACTCTCCATTGCAAATCCTCGAAAGTCGCATGAGACAAGCGCGATACAAAAATCAAGTTTGAGCAAACTGAGAAATCGGAAGAACAATGAGAATATTGACGAGGACGCGCGCGGATCATGCACCTGGACTTTTCATCAACGGTGTTGGTGAAAGTACAACACACGTTCGCGGTTTTGAACCCACCCAGATTTAATAACTCCTGAGCAAATATTGAAGCTTAATCCACAGGGCTCTCTCAGTGTTTGTTTTCATGTTAATTCCAAATCGGTGCACTCCGAGTTCTTTGCAGAGACTCCGTCCGTGCTGCTTGCACAGAAAGAACTATTATGCCAAATGATGAGTAGGAGTTTTGAAGAAATCATGAAAGGCTTGGATTCTGTGATGAACCTTTTTTGTTCAGGTCAACACATTATGCAATGCGGCACGAATTTGAAACATAAATGTCAGGTTTTCATGTCTTGCTGAAGATGGTCATGTTGGGAAAGCTGAATACTCGTACAACAACTCTGCGGTCACAAAACCTCTCGACTGCGTCGTACATGTACGTGTTGCGACAAAGCTGCTCTGCAAAGAAGAAAAAATCACTGTCCAGTTAGACGTCACAGTTGCATTTGGCCAAGGATTCATTTCGTGTTTTTCTGATCATTCACTCTCAGTTTCTGTTTGCCGAGTCCAAATTCGTTGGGGCAATCGTATACCAACGACAAAAAGTATCACAGTGGATTCGTGAAAGGGCACGCAGAAATAGAGACACCTACGTAGCTGACACACTGTTCCAATCTTGGCTGTCACAGAAAGAAAATTTTCAGCCTTGGCATTCGCGAAATAAGTCTCTGAAAGGTCACGGGTTTTCACACAAAATCGTCTTCTTTTTGAGGACATAATCGCAGGCCTCAGGAAAACCGGCTTCACTCAAGTTGGACTTGATCTCACTTGACTGCAACTCCAGTTCTGCCTGACGAAACGCAACACGAGCTCAAGCGCCAAGCAAAAGGCTGGAGGGCCCAAAACCGGAAGATGTAATAAATTCTCACAACTTTCGCCTTGGGACCGACTTGTGGATGAGCAGACTATTCATGGTCCCATTGTTGCATTTCAGGCCACTTTGGAAGCGACATGACATTTGTCTGCCTTTTGTGATCGGACATGCAGCAACCAAAAACAACCCGAATTTCCACGCACAAAGTATTCGGCGCGTCAATGCAGAAAATCCCACTGAATCTCCGCACACGCACATGACATTTTCTCACACGATTCCTGAGTCATTGTGTAACGTTTTCTTGCTCTGGTGTAAAAAAGTGTGAACGTAATTTGGACGTGAGGCACACTTGTACGTTTTCAACGCAAAAAGACTTGTGATCAAGGACACAAGGACAGTCCGCAAATATTTGCCAGGTAAGAGAGAAGAACGACTGGTACCTTAATGCGATTCCTTTTTACAAACCTACATAATACGGGCTGTACTTACACCCTCTGTTCCAAAACAAATGTGCTGAAAATGGGATAAATTGACTGAAGGTTATCCTGGTGTGACATGGAGTGTTCACACCCAATTTCATTGGGCCTCTTTCGGTCTCCTTTGTAAAGCATTGAATGCAGTCACTGTGTTCACACACACAAAAGCAAAAGTGCTCCAGCGCGAGTGAACCTTCGCTAGACTGCAGTGCGAAATGGCGCGTAGCGCCAGAGAAAACGTTGAGAAAACAATTGCAGAGAAAAACTTTTCCGTTGACGCTTTCTCCTGAAACTCCCCATTGAAACAAACAAGCGTTTCCTTCGTTTGCTTGAATGAATCCATCTCGCACGCACATCTTGAAGAAACAAGGAATGACCAGGCAATGTCCGCATGCGGACGTCTTCTTGCGGGAACTTTTGGGTGTCCCGAGAAGGATCCGGCAGAGTGTCCGGTCTTTGGTCTTCAGATGTTCTGGTTCCTTTGAGTCTGGTTCTCTGTGTCTGGTGTTCAGCCCTTGTCTGGTCCTTGGCCAGCCTCAGTCTTGTCCAGGACATGGACAGAAACCAGACTGAAAAAGGAGCAATTTTATCTCCACGTCTTGTCCACGCTCATCAAGACTGTCCACCCACTGGAAAGACGTTGACTGAACTTTTTTTCTGTTTTTTTTGTGGACCTTGCTCCTGCATCGCAGACCTAATCTGCACCCATTTTCATTTTCACCAACATTTGACCAACTTTTTCAGAGCGAAAAATTGTTTCTGGCAACTGAGATCAAAGAAGGGCTGATTGAAAGAATTGTGTCACCACCGAAATCATGTTCTGGCAGTTTCAATCCCCGGTAATTCTTTCGTATACGCGATGGTTTTCTCTCGTTTGAAATGTTCATGTGCATCGATAGACGTGACATGGTGGTACATCTATCCAGTGTTTTTGATAGTTACCGCTGGGAGGGGGGATGGTGAACGAGTCCACAATCACTGCGAAATTGATCGGTAGTTTTAATTCAAAATCACACTTTTCTCTGAAAAGTATGACAGGAGAACTGAAAGCAAATTGCAAAATTTCAAATCTCTGCCAGCTGGACAACTCATCCGAAGACTCTGAGGGAGCAGTTAGTCCTCTTGTTGAGGCAGATGTAGACGTGATGCTCTAAATTTTTCGCATCATCGAACGACGCCCAAGGGCATGTTCGATATGGTTTCCCTTGTTATGCCGAGTCGCCTTACATTGACCGAATCTCTTCATCGTTATCGGTTCATCGACTAATCGAGTTCCTGTTGCTGCTTTACGCTTTCTG
>JAAUXT010082154.1_pt1 | contig 14987 bp, 17 predicted proteins | sample 7278171 | NCBI WGS metagenome assembly JAAUXT01 (sample SAMN14350112, study PRJNA611818) | marine sediment metagenome | isolation source: surface marine sediment (1.8m) | place: French Polynesia: Moorea | collected 2018-08 | reverse complement strand
GGGGGGTCTGGTAGTGGGGGGGGGGGTGGGAGGTTACATTCCAAAGTGTGGACAGACGCACACATGAATGCTAAGGGTTTTTAAGCCAACAGCGGGACCTAGATGGCCGCTACCGCGACCATCAAAAATTTGCTGCCGTCATGCTGCATGGTCGATTGCGCAATACCTGTTCGCATGCTTGTGCACATGTGCATTTGTCCACATACAAACACCCCCTCCTCAACCACCCCGCCTCAACACACTCTTCCGTGGAAAACTGAACGCGCACATGGTTCCATGTGCACGATGCCATTTCAAAAAGTTGTGCTGCCGTCATGCTGGTCTGTTGCGCAAATATATCTGTTCGCATGCCCGACCTCAACCACCCCCGCCTCAACACACCTCCACGACCATTGGGTCTCCGCACATTTGAGGGGGGGGGGACACAATGAATCGGATTTTGGGACACTGCACAAGCAAAATGTCTCGTTTCCCAGGCGACTGACGAGTTGTACCTCAGCAAGCAGCCGAAGAAAGGCAAAGGCAAGAAGGAGGAGCCGAAGAAGGACGCGTGGGAGACTGTGACCACGTGGACGAGCATCCTGACGAAGCTGCTCGCGATGTTCGACTCCACGATGGGGCAGCTGGACCAGAAACTGGCCCAACTCACGGAGACACAGAGCAAGGAATCGTCCATTCAGATTTTCCGTTGGGACAACACGGTGAGTCAGGGTGTTCACGCGTTGTCTGCTGGGTGAATGTTGCCTGTAAACTGTCCCAATCTCTGCACCTGCAGCTTTTGCTTGGACTCAAGTGAAACCGTGCATGACAAAGTTTGCAAAATATTATGCCACCGAAATTCTAAGTCTATTCTCATCAGCTGCACAGTGTGGTGAATCTTACCCCACCAGTTGGTGTGGTGAATCTGACCCCACCAGTTGGTGTGGTGAATCTGGCCCCACCAATTGGTGTGGTGAAATCTGGCACCACCAGTTGGTGTGGTGAATCTGAGCCCACCAATTGGTGTGGTGAATCTGGCCCCACCAGTTGGTGTGGTGAATCTGGACCCACCAGTTGGTGTGGTGAATCTGAGCCCACCAGTTGGTGTGGTGAATCTGAGCCCACCAATTGCTCATTTGCGCCTTGGCACGAAACCTTTTGAGCTCAACGTAGAAACACATGTTGCTAACAGTGTCATCAACCATTCTGACATCAAATGTGACATCATAAGAATTTTTGTTGTTCAACAAGACAAGACGTCAAACCAAACAAACTCGAAAATTTTTGTGTCGACTGCGCTCCACAGGAGTCAGAAAGACCAGGTGTTTTGATAACTTCAACTTGGTTGTGCATAGCACAACTTGGTGTGCAAAAAGGCACTGCCCAGCAGTTCTTTTTGCGGAAAAGCGACGTTTCAGCGAAAGGTCTGCCCCGAAGCAATGGACGCCATGGGCTCCAAAAATCAAAGAAAGACACCCAGCTCCAAATCTGCTGAATCCGTGAGTAAAAGGAGACTTTCTATGAGCTCTAAAGAAAGGGTTGATGGTGGAGAACACTCTGTTGTTCCGAGTTATGAGCTGGATCCGCAGCCAATGAAAAAACAGACGGGAATGGTGCGAGTCACTAGATCTGTCACAGCTGTTGCTGCGGCGAGTTCCGGTCCCAAAACAACACCTCAATCAGCACCTAATCTTGTACCAACAGAGCAGGAGAATGCATTGGGTCAGTCACAACATGAAATTGTTGACAGTTCTTCTGATAACAAAATTGTGTAATCACAGGATGGGGATACAAGCTGTGAGCCTGACGAGGGGACACCCAGTTTGGAGCAGCTGCTTGCTTCAGTTGGACTGAAAACTTCGCAACAGTTAACCCAGGCATTGCAGAAGATGATGGAAGACAAAATCAACCAGGCTATTCAACAATCCGTGATGCCCACCACAGCTGTGGAGAAAGAAGGTGAGTGTATTCTGATAGAAACTTTGATTCAACAGGACACGGAGTTGAATAACAACAGCAATGCCAATTCTGCAAACACCAGCGGTGAGTTGCAGGAGCTAGAGTTGTTGCAATGCTCATTGGATTCACGTATGGCAAACAGAAGGGTTGACAGTACGACGAGCCATACAACAGCGGTTCAGTTTGTCCCAATATTGGATAAAGTGAGCGTGTCAACTGACAGCTTGGAACCTCAAAGAGGCTCAGTGTTGACTGATCTTACAGATCCCTGAGCTGTAGCTGCCACAAAAGGGGCGACACCAGGTGTTACCAAAATGGTACAGGATCCACCACTACCACCCACCGGTCGAGAGCCCCAAGCGGGACCCTCAGGTGAGTGCAATGTTGCGTGGCTACGAAGTCAGGTGATGCAGATGATGAGAGAGATCGATGGAAAGAATTCTTTGCACTTTCATCTTGACCCCAAGATCTTGGAGACAATTTCTGAAGGCAAATACATTGACTTTGCGAAGTTGTTGAGAGATGATTCAGATGATAACGAGGGCATGCAAGTGGTCAAACAAAATGGACTGGAATTTTTTATCCCGGCTACAAAGCCTCCTTCCAAAATTGGTGACTACGTGACATGGGACAAGGCTTTTTTGGTTTTCCAAAGTGCGTACCAGGTGTATTTTCCTGAGCGTGCAGGCGAGCTGTTGGAGTATTGTGAGTCCATTGACAGGCTCGCTGGAGTTTTTGACTGGGGAAAGGTGTACTCGTACGACAAACATTTTCGAAGGGTGATGGCAGCCAACCCACAAAGACCTTGGGGCTTGGTCAATCAGGATGCCAAGGACAAGTATTTGCTGAAAGCTGGTACATCTGAGAAGGTTCAGAAAACCCCAGCCCTGGGGGGTTGGGGGACAAAGGGGACAAGCCCAAAAAGCGCAGGGAGCTTTGTAGGAGGTGGAACGCAAAAAACGCTTGTCAGTTCAAAGAAAAGTGTCACTTCGACCATCGTTGTGCCATCTGTGGCAAACCTGGACACAGGGCTATTGCTTGCTCGCGCAGGAAAGACTTTGAAAAGGACAACAACAAGAAGGAGTAGTCATGGCAACCAACTACAACCTCAACAAAATATTTACTCCAGTACGGAGTGAAAATTTTGCAAAATTTCTGGATGGGTATCCACGTGAAGACAAAAAGTTTATCGTTGATGGTTTTTCACATGGTTTCAAGTTGCACTACATGGGAGACAAGAGTAAGATTCGTGAGTTTCCCAACATGAAGTCAGCTCTCTTGAATCCCAGAGAAATTTGGGAGAAAATTATGAAAGAAGTGGTACACAAAAGGGTGGCTGGACCATATCTGCATCCCCCTTTTGAATCTTACCTGTGCAGCCCTTTGGGTTTGATCAAAAAGGCTGGGGAACCAAACAAGTTCAGGATGATATTCAATTTGTCTGCAGGGGGAGAAATTTCTCTGAATGGAGCAATGCCAAAAGAATTCAAAATTACTCAGTACAACGACTTTGACAAAGTGATCCAGTTGTTGCAGAAACTCGGGCTGGAGGCCAGGTTGGGAAAAGCAGATCTGGAGGCAGCTTTTCGTCAAGTGCCAATTCATCCGGACTTTTGGCCTGTTTTGGTCTTTAAGGCAGTGAGTCCAGAGGACAAAGAAAAGTATTACTTTGTAGACAAGTGCTTGCCTTTTGGATCAGGAGAGAGCTGTCAGATTTACCAAAGAGTCTCCAACGCACTTTCTTGGGCAGTCCAACAACAAACACAAAAAGAGAATGTGAATTACTTGGATGACTTTCTTTTTGCGGATCTTGGCGTGTTGCGCAGCGATGCCCAGATTTGAGTCTTCTTGTCAACATGTCAGGAAATTGGATTTCCTGTTTCAGCTGCAAAAACAGAATGGAGTGGAGAATTCAAAGTTTTCCTTGGCTTACTTCTTCATGGCAGACTGCAGTTGATTGGGATTCCCAAACAAAAAATTGAGACAGTGCTGGATCTAATTCAGAAATTTCGTCTCAAAAGGAAAGCTCGTGTGAGAAGTTTGATGCAACTTGCTGGGTACTTGAATTTTCTCACGAGGGCTTTGAATTTTGGAAGGACATTTCTCAGGTCATTGTACAATCAGATCAAACCGTATCAGTTGAAACTCGACTGGCACATTCCTGTTGGGGAACAGGTGAAAGAAGACTTGGCTATGTGGGAAACTTTCCTGCGCACTGAACCTTTTTACAAAACTTTTGTCGAGGTTCTTGAGCTCCCAGCTGCGGAAGTACAGTGGTACACTGATGCTGCTGGATCTGCAGATTTGGGTTTTTGTTGTTATCTCAATGGAAAATGGATGTATGGCCAATGGCCCCCTGGTCTCATCAATCAGAGTATCTCGACGTGTTTCCTGGAACTTTTTGCACTTGTCCTGTCAGTGGTGAAATGGGCCAGATTGTTTCAAGGGAAGTGTGTCGTGATTCATTGCGACAATCAGGCAGCTGTTTGGGCTGTCAACAAATGCACTTCGAGATGCCAGAAGTGTTTGGATTTGTTGCGGCATTTTGCAATAGCTTGCATGACTTTCAATTTCTGCTGCAGAGCAGTTTACATTCCGACAGAGGAAAATATTATCGCTGACAGCTTGTCACGTTTCAACTTTCAGAAATTCTGTCAGTCAGTACATGGAACACAATTACAACGGGAACTTCCTCCAAAATTGCTCTGGCCCATGCCGCAGAGGTTGCTCATGCAATAGCTGAAAGGGGCGTTATGGACAAGACGAGGGAATCCTACAATCAAAAGTACACTGCTTTTGTCAATTTTCTTCAGACTCTCGAAGAGGTCCCAGCAGATTGGGAGTTGTGCTTGGTCCTTTTTCGGGGCCACTTGATCAGCAAAGGATTGGCTTCCAGGACAGTGGCTTCTTACATGACTGGTGTCAGGAGTCGCTTGAGTCTGAATGGGGTAGAGTTGAAAGAAAACGCATACCTCATGAAACAAATGCACAAGGCTGCACAAAAACAGGATGTGGAACGTCTCAGATGCCCAGTCACGAAGGTCCTCTTGGAGCAAGTCCTGAAGAGAATTGATTTTGTCACCAAGACAAATTATGAAGCAGCTCTCTTTGGAGCTATCTTCACTCTTGCATACCATGGAATGTTCAGGATTGGCGAACTCGTGGAGTCTGTTCATGCACTCAAAGTTGGCAATGTTTTGCAAGCGGTGACTGGGAATTTAATTCAGTGTATCCAGCATTCGTCCAAAACATCCAAGCCTGGGGAAGGACATCGAAGGGTGCCCATCGACCCTACCTTTGACGAGTTTTGCCCCTGTGAAATGACTGTGAGGTACTCGCAAGAAAGGAAGCGCGCGCTGCCTTATTGGAGGCTCAAGCCTGGACACTTCTTGGTTCACCAAGATGGGTCAAAGGCCACCAAAGCACAGGTCTTGCAGAAGTTGCGACAGTGTGTCAAACTGATACCTGGCTTTGTCCCCATGGAGTTTGGAATGCACTCTTTCCGGTCAGGGAAAGCAATGGACCTCTTCCTACAGGGAATGACAGATGCAGAAATTATGGAGAGGGGACGATGGACATCCGCAGCTTTTAGGTGGTACATAAAGCCTTGAATGTTTTCTCTGTTGAAACAAAATCCGGAGATTCCAAAGCTGAGAGCAACTCATCACTGCTGAGCATCTCCAACACCAATACTGCAACTAACACTGACGATGGAAAGAGCAAAGTGTCGCACAGGGACGATGTTGACGGTGCCCTCGATGAAGGTCAGGAGAGCAAGCCAGCGATGCCCGACGGTAAACCCACCAAACATTGAGATCAAAGAATTTTGTTGCCTCAAGAAAACTCGGCGATACCCATCCGCACAGCCTGGGTGCTGATGGACTGTGTTGGTGCAAAATTGTTGTCAAACATTCGTCCTCAAGATATGTCCGCCAAAGCACCTTATATTTTCAAACACTATGAAGTTGTGATTCAAGAGGCCATTTGAGACAACTTTTTGGCACTGCATGGAGAGTTGCAGCTGATGTTGGCATTGGAAGAACCAGTCCCACAAGCGGTCATCTACCACTGTGGTGCGTATTTGGTTGGGGACAAGAATTTCAACTGCTTTCAAATTCAGACAGAAATTGTGAAGCAAATGGGTGCAGCCCAAGGCAAAATTGCGGCTGCAGAAACAGTGCGTGAATCCCAACATCAGGTGGCAACTGTGTGGTCTCTAATGGTGGCTCAGCCGATGTCGTCGCATTTCTTCAACTCGCACACTTTGTTCAACACGCTCAAGTCTGTTAACACGGAGGCTTCCGCCATCCTGTTCAAGAAGAAAATTGGGATTCTCAAACACTGCGAGATCACCCCAGCTGGAAGACATTTTGAGGGGGAGGGGCAGCCCACTGAATTGGCTTGAATGATTTTCTTGAAAAATCTCAACAACTACCTGAAAGAACTTGATGAGGAGGAGAGACTTCAGGAGGCTTACCAGCACGCGGGGCTGCCTCGCAAAGATAAGGTAATGCAGCTCAAATTGCTGCAGGCCCAACAAGAAAAGGCTGAGTTGACTCGCAGGTTGGAGAATGCGCAAAGGAAATTGGAGGAGGCTTGACACCAAGACAGGTATCGAGCCTCCCCCCCCCCCCAGAGTCATGGACACTCATCACAGGCCACGAACCTGGGAAGGGTGCAATGAGTGCAAACGTCAGGCATGGTCACCAAGGGGTGAGGAACATGCTCAGGAGCGCCCGGAATCTGAGCGAGCACAACGCAAACGTGCTGACTGTCAGCGTCGATTAGACAAACCAGAGGTTGACGACGAAGCACTCTTGGCGATGTTTCAGCATTTTGAAAAATTCCGCAAAACCCAACAGGGTGGGGGAGACAACAAAACCCGTTGCCAACTTGATTTTGACTAATGGGGAGGACAAAATTTCAATCCAAACTGCACCTGACAAAATGCAGTGAAATGCGTGATAGAATGAGCGCAGCGATGATGGCAAAATGTCAAGTGGCACCATTGACAAGTGCCATGGTTCCGGTTCAGAACTTGTATTCTTGAAATTCACATACTCCAGATGTTAGACTTTTCACACAAACTTGTAAAGTAGCTTTTCAACGATATTCTCGTTAACTTGCCTTACTTTTTTGGACATTGTATTTTGCAGTTGCAGTATGTATTTCATTTGTCGTGGCGGAGAACATCAGTCAAACTCAGTTGGCAAGGGTCAACAAAGACAGAGTCACTTAGCAAGTGCCGGGACTCAACCAGAGTTGGAAGGCCAACTCCCAAATTTTGTACTCAAGGACTCCCCAGGCAGGACTCAGTCCACTGGGGTGTATGCTCTTGTATTTGTTGAACAATAAAAATTCCAAATTGTCAGTTTGTGTTGAGTTGCTCAAATGGTGTGGTGAAATCTGGCACCACCACTTGGTGTGGTGAATCTGGCACCACCAGTTGGTGTGGTGAATCTGGCCCCACCAATTGGTGTGGTGAATCTAGCCCAACCAGTTGGTGGTGTGGTGAATCTGGCCCCACCAGTTATTGTGATGAATTTAGCCCCACCAGCTGGACCTGTACAGCAGGTTTGATTGTTTCAATGGGACATTCAAATTCAAGGCAAAAGTTGGGGTGTGCCCTGTTCGCCTTGTACACACGGGTGCGACTTATGCATGCACGGGTGAACACAGCAGCTGCATGATTTTGCTACAGGTATTGTGATTGGAACAGGCTGGGGCATTGGATTCCTTCAACATGGCAGTTTACAGCTGCAATCAAATTTCGTGCGCTCCGTTTGCAGAGACTGGCGCCGAGTCCAGCCGAAGCGAGCATGAAGGGAGCAACGACTTTTGTGGTAAGAGAAGGAAGACGTCCTCAAACCATGCATGGCCGCGTTCGATTTGCTCATGCCGCTGGCCGAACCTGGCCGAAATGTCTGCCTTCGCCCAATCTCCAACCCAGGGGCGAACTCGCGTAAATGGAACACGCCCAATGGGTGATCACAGGCAGTTCGATTTGAACATGCACGAGGGCCAAAGTCACAAACAGCAGTGTGGAAAGCCCCAAAGCGAGACGAGTCGAGACTTAATTACGAGTACGAGGGGGATCCCAATCCTAACGGTGCAATGACCATGCTGTATCACCTTCTCGTTGGAGGGGTCAACTCAGCGATTTGTGGCCACAGAATAGTGTCAACTCGTCCTAATTTCTGAGTGCAGAAGGTGATACATGCACTGCACCGTCAGCATTGGGATCCCCTCCTAAATGGACACGCACGCAAGTGAGATCACCACGACGGTCCAACACACACACGCACGCACACACACACACACACACACACACACACACACACACACACACACTGTTCTCTTGACAGACGTACGACCGGGCACGGGAGTGGCTTCAGGAAGGCGTGGCTCAACTCAGGAGTCGGGAGCGAGATTTCGCGAGATACGTCCTGGAGAAGAAGTCCGGTAAAGTTGCTCTGTCCTCCCTGAATGTGCGCTGCATTGTCACATTGCACGGAAGCTTCGAGTTTTGAGGTGTTTCAGGCTGACCTGTCCGGCCAGGGCAGCCTCCACAATCAGTCCGCTAGTGGCTTGCGCTTGCTTGCCGCGGCGGCCCACCTATACTGAGAATTAACTCACTCATGTCTGTGGGCCAATTGCGACTGGTGTCTCACCTTGCTTGACTACTTAACTTTACGCGTTTGGGAAGTTTCCCTGCAGGTCCTTTCATTGGCTTCTTGTGTTCAGATTCAGAAACTGACCGTTGTTTTGTTGTCCTGTTTCAGGAGAATGCACGCCCGCTCGGAAGGAGATCAAGAACGACATTGTCCAGCTGCAGATGGGAAGCTTCGTCTTCAAGGAGTGAACCGGCAGCTGCTTTGTAGATGTAATGTTCTTCCGTGACTGCACGAGGTGTTGTCATTTAGTAGCGAGAAAAGATCTCTCAAGAGCTCAACACACCAACTGGTGAGGCCAGACCCACCACACCAAGTGGTGCCATGGGGGCAGACCCACCACACAAACTGGTAGGGCCAGGGTCGTCGTGTTCTGTCACAAGAAAAGAAATCCCATGCACTGATGAATGATACAACCTTGTGAGGTGTCAATATTTTGAACGAAAACCTGAATCAAGGGTATCTCTTGAATGCAGGCAGAGTAAATATGTCACAACACAGGACAGTTTGCAGTTTTCATTTTCGCCAGCAGCAACGGCGGTCAGGGTGCGGAGCTAGGGGGAGCACGGGCTCACGACAGGGGTCGGGCGCGCATGCGTTGCAACATTTCTGTTTCAATTTTATTGTGAACTGTACAAGTGCGACAAAATTTGTACAGCGCTGTGCACGTGTGTAGAGACTATGAACACGGTTGTCTGCAGGTTCGCCCCGTTGCATGTGCCCCTCGGAATGGAACCAAGACCTGCTGATCACGGACTGCTGCTGCCTTGCGTTGGTGTGCGTTGCGCCGCTGAGTCGTAGCAGCGCATATCGGGCCGTACATAGACGCCAAAAACAAATTTATCTACAACATCTTGACCAACTCCAATGCAAAGTTTTTTGCCGAATGAGCCTTCACATGCACTCGCTAAGTAACTGTTGTGGCACGTGCGTTCGTGCACTTTCAAGAGCTGCTCGACCAGCCCACGTGGTTTCGTGTCCGTGCGCGCATGCGCACTGGTGTGGTGCGACCTCCCAGGTGTTGCCAGGTCTACCACACCAACTGTTCATTCAGCGGAAATTTGTGGACAGATTCCTACAACTCACGACGTGGCGGCAATGGACGCATGGAGGGACGTCACGCGTGAAAGGATGCGACATGATCGGACGCCACCTGTAGAGGGACGCCTCTCGAAGCGTGCCGCAGCACGCCTGGATCAGTTCTGTGTGCGTCGGCCCCGCGCCTTCCCTCCGGGCGGCCGGGCCGCGCCCTCTGCCGCCGCCCCCGGGCCGGACGCGGTGTCGCTACTAAGCCTCCTCCCCCTGCAGCGCGGGCGCCGCCTCCGCCGTCTCTTTGCTGGACGCGGCGGTGGCGGCGTCGCTCAGTTTGGGGCCGCTGTGCCCGGGCGGGTACTGCTCCTCCTCAATGTCCTCCACCTCGACCACTGCATTCAGACAAAGAGTGCTGCACGTTACAAACGAGTCGTGCCTGTACTGGGCTTGCTGATCAGAAGCATGCGCGTTCATGCATGCGCAGATGTGAGCGTGGACGTGAGCATTGATGTGAATGTGTATACACATGGGAGCGTGTGTAAAGATTTGAGTGCGAGCGCATGTTGGATCAAGCGTGTGTGCGTAGATGTGAGCGTGTACGCGGACGTGTGTGTGAGCACAAGAGCTTGTGCGTGAGCGTATGCTTTGACAGCACAGTGAGTCTTGCAAAACAAACGTGAAGGAGAGAGTGACGCACCGTTCTTGCAGTAGGCGGCCGCCTCTATGCACGGGTTGTCGAGTCCTCCGCGCCAGCTGTACGGGACCGCCGTGCCGGGCGCGCACTTCCGCCGCTGAGCCACCAGGTCTGTAACCATGGCAACGGGGTCTTAGCAACGGCGTGAGACGCGACGTCACAGCGTCACTTGTTCCGCCTGGCATTCCGTCACACGCGCAGTTGTTATGCAGACACGCCCCTGGACAAGTGCGTCGCATCTCGCTCGCGATTGTGATGGGAGAATCGCGTGAGTTACAAAGGTGTGCGACAACTTCGGGAGTGTTGCGTGTGGGAGTGTGCGTGCGCACAGCAAGGTTCCTACATCGCGTGAGACTCGGTCGGGAAGCGTTCCGTGGACGCGGCGCGACGCGTCCCTGTACAAGTCACCCCGCGTAGCGTCCCGCGGGGCGTGACGTCGCACGCGACGACGCTGCGTCCACCGACTTGTACAGGGACGCATCACATTGCGCGCCCCCTGGTGAGCCTCAATGGGGACCTTCAGTTGCAACCCGTGGGAGGGCATACGAATCGGACACGGGATGTGGCATAACAGTCTGGAAATCAGTTTGGCCCTTTTTGAAATTTTGAAAACAATCCTTGGTTTCTCCTGCAGAGACCAAAATTCACAAGAAAACAGAATTGTTCTGCGAAAAGAAATTGTCCGTAGTCTGAAAGTAATTCAAATTGGGAATACATGTGTCTCACCAAACAGAATGAAGGAAAGTGAGCACAGATTCTCCAGGGTGAAATGGCACGCACGCACGCAGTGCACGCCACGCAGCCTGCGGTGGAGAGAGGCGGCACTCACCGCGCTCGAAGCGCTGCTCCTCGGCGTGGACGCACTCCAGGTAGCCGCACCGGTCCTCAGGGTTCCGCATCATCAGACCCACGTGCACGCAGCCTGAAGAATACAGCAACACGTCACTGAGTGAGTGCACCAAACAGCACAACACGTGAGTGCGCATTGAACGCAACGTGAGTGCACCCTGAACACAACCTGAGTGCACCCTGAACACAACCTGAGTGCACCCTGAACACAACCTGAGTGCACCCTGAACAGAGCAACGCGTGACACGTGAGTGCACCCTACAGGAACGCAACACGTGAGTGCAACCTGAACGCAACGTGAGTGCACCCTGAATACTGTCAGTACAGCAACACGTTGCACTTTCAAGAGTGCACCCTGCACGCATCACGTGAGTGCACCTTGACGTGAGTGCACCCTGATAACAGCCACACGAAAGTGCACCTTGAACGCAGTGCACCCTGGAGACAACACGTGGGCCCGAGCCGTACCTTTGACGACGGAGATGTCCCTGTAGCCGTCCTTGATGCTCTTCTTTATGTCGACGTAAGGGTCGAAGTCCTTGTAGTCCGTCGGATCCTCCCCCTTCTGCAAGAAATACGGAAAGAACTGCTTGGAAATCTGCCGAATCGGGCGCTCGGATGCGATCTCGTGTGCGGACCCTTGTGACGTGGCGTCTGGTGCAGAATTGGATGCGGATCAGACGGAACACGTGACTGGACACGTGGCCCAGTCAAACCGGAAGTTGACGAGAAGCTCCTCTGGTTCGTCTCCCGTGGTGGACGTCGGGAGTCTGAGCTCCTCCTCTGATCGCTCCTCCTTCCGCCCCACCTCCATACACACAAACAAGAACATGGAAACGGTCTGGTTTTGCGTAAAGATAAGCTTCCCATCTCCCCTGCACGTGCTTTGCGCCTCCGCATGACGGGCTCCAACCGTGGGTGGGTTATGGCCTCATACTTTGATCCTGGATCTGCAGCTGGTTCCTGGTTTGGTCAGAGCTGTTCGCTGCTCATTCACGTACCTGGTATTTGAAGGGGTGGAAGGACTCGTAGTCGTCGGCGCGGTGCGGCGCGGGCCCCGGCTCGTCGGGCTCGCCCGCCCCCGGCTCGTCGCGCCCCACCGCCGGCGGCGCCTCGGCCTCGGGCGCCCGCTGCACCGCGGGGCCCCGCCCGTTCGGCGCGCGCACGTCCTCGTAGTCGGGCTTGAAGTCTGTGTGGAATGGAGGAAATTTCAGGCAGGTGGCGTCGTGCTTCAAGAGACGACGTTGTTCTCACGTACTCAGGGACGCAACGCATGACGCACCCAGTGCAAATCAGACCAGAAGGGAAACCGACAGAGGACCAGGCAAGAATTCCGCTTCCTCAGGGTCACTCAGAATGTGTACTGGTGACACTGCTGGAGCACTGTAATCGTGTTGACGAAAAACGTCAATTGTACCAACACCCATGCATGGCGTGTCCACGTGTCCAGTTTTTGCTCCATTGGGGTTTTCACACAGATGACGTTGGCGTCAAAATTTTGATGCAACAGCAGACATGGACAACAATTTTTCTTGATGCTCTCCATTGGGTGTCATGTTCAATTTGATGCACGGGCATAAAAAGTTTGACACTGGCGTCAAAAAATCTGACACCTACCTGCGTGCAAACCCGAATTGCTTCAATGAAACAAAATGAAACCACGCCAGGGTCGCTGGCTGCCGTCCCCGGAATCAGGGACCACCGGGCTTGTTCGACTTCAACGCGTCCGTCCCAGTGAGAGAAGCAACGTGAGGTACTCACCGGGGTCGTAGCGCTCGGGGAGCCGCTCCTCCACGGCGCCCTCCTTGTACTCAGCGGCGGCGTCCGCGCGCCTGCGCGCCGCGCCTCTCCCTCGCAGACGCTCGTACTCCTTGATGCGCGTCAGGTCGTACGTCTGTCTAGAGGGCACCACAGGACGCACGGGTTTGCGCCTCTCCCGTCGCGACAAAGGCAAGTTCTTGTAGCTCGTGTAAGCCTTCTTCACCGCACCCTTCCAGTACCTCCTGTGATCGTCCTGCTTGGAGTCCTCCAGATCCAGGGGCGGGGCCACTTTTCTGGCCTTCTTGGTCAGTTTTAACACGGTCTGTTTGTGTTTTTGACCCTCGTGGGGCTGGCGTCGCTCCTTGTATTTCTGGGCGGCGATCTTCATGTGGTACTGCTCTGTCTCTGTGGGTACGACCAGCTTGGGTTTGGATGGGTACGGACTGGAGAAGGGTACGTCCTCCGGGTAGATGAGACGCGGGTTGTCCTCGCGACGCCGCGACGCCGACGCCGCGGACACAGCGCCCCCGCGCGGCGGGTTGTGCAGCGGCCGCGTCGCGTCGTAGTCGTCGGGAACAGCGCCCGTCTGAATGACCTTGACGTCCTTGATGATTTTGCCCTTGGGTCCTTCGCTGACCAGCACTTCCGGTTTCTTGCCGCCTTTCGGGTAGTGGATGGACACGTGAATACTATCTGCAAGAGTGAAAAGAAAGTTCACAAGACAGAGTCCTCGAATTTTCTCTCGATTGTTCTCTCGTTTGGTCCACATATGGTTCCAGGCCATGTAGTAGTTTGTTGCAGTGACATTTGAGGCTGGGAGCACACTCCCGGCGGCGACGCAACCAGCGACGCGACCGTCGCATCGCAGTATTGGGTCAGCATTGGGCTGCTTTTGCATCACCGAACTACTCCCAGAGCGGTCAGAAGAGGCAACAGCAGGTCCGCCAAGGAAGGCTTGTTCAGGCTGGGAGCACACTCCCGGCGACGCGGCAGCAGCGACGCAGCCAGCAACGTCGCTGTCTTGGGTTTGCATTGCCCCGACCGCCAGCGTTGTCAGGAAACGCAACAGCATCCCCCATACAAACCCAATGGGGCGACTCAACAGCACGACGCGACAGCACCCAGATGGAACAATGAAGACGCACTGACGCCAATACAGTACTCACAAGGCTTCCCGTGGACGGCCCCGAGCACGGGGAAGAGGTAGAGCAGCAGCGCTGCGATCCAGCGCATCGTGCAGGCGAGGCGGGTGGGCTGGCGACCCGGCGGTCAGCAGTGGTCACTCCTCCCGCGGCGCGGTGGTCACGTCCTCGGGTCGGTCGTGTCCGTCAGGAGACGTCGGAACGCAGCGTCCTGCGCCGTTTCATCCGAGACAGAATCAGAGTCGTAAAAAATCCGAGGCGTGTGAACCTCACATGATGTACTCAGACAGAAAGCGTCCGCCGCGCGCGATACCCGGCTGTTTTATATGGGCCGCTCGCTGTCCGTCCTGTCCTCGCACGCAATGCAACTTTGAATGCACATTAAAAAGCTCTCAAATGGCGTTAAAAGTGACGGCGGTGAAGGAGATTCCCACCATAGACCAGTAAAACTCTCGCTGAGCGACGTGCATGGGTTGCAAGCGACCCTCGCCGACAGTTCCTGTATTTGTTCCTCGGACAAGTCGCAGAGAAGTTTCAGAATAATAGACTTGCGCACGTGCGTGAAATAGAATCGGTGTCATTGAGGTTGACAGCGCTCGTCAGGTGACACGGAAAATGCCACGTGTTTTGACAAGTGTCACAGAGAACAATGGAGAACGGACAGCAGAAGTGCTGTCCTCCTGGGGCGGATCCAGGGGCCGGGGGCTGGGGGCCCAGGCCTTGGGAGTTGGGGCTGGGGGTCCAGGCCTGGGGGGTTAGGGCTGGGGTCCCGAGATGGGGTTGGGGCTCTGTTCGGCAGATCCAGGGGCTGGGGGGCTGGGGGTCCAGGCGTGGGGGGTTGGGGCTGGGGGTCCAGGCCTGGGGGGGGGGGGTTGGGGCTGGGGTCCTGAGATGTGGTCG
>JAAUXT010115611.1_pt1 | contig 14988 bp, 13 predicted proteins | sample 7278171 | NCBI WGS metagenome assembly JAAUXT01 (sample SAMN14350112, study PRJNA611818) | marine sediment metagenome | isolation source: surface marine sediment (1.8m) | place: French Polynesia: Moorea | collected 2018-08 | reverse complement strand
CCCCCCCCCCCCCCCCCCCCCCCCCCCCCCCCCCCCCCCCCCCCCCCCCCCCCCCCCCCCCCCCCCCCCCCCCCCCCCCCCCCCCCCCCCCCCCCCCCCCCCCCGGCCCCCCCCCGGCCCGGGGGCGGGTGCCGGGGGCGGGGGGGGGGGGGGGGCCGTCCGATCCGCACGGGGGTCCTTCCAGCACACCGAGGGGGTCCATTGTCTGCTGGGGTTGGGGTCCCAACAGAACACTGAGGGGCTCTGGGGACTGCAGGGGAATGTTGGTTGCAGGGGGCTGTAGGGGGTTGGGGTTCAACTGAGAAACATTGGGTGTGCGGGGACCACGGAACATGGCACAACGATCAGGCACAGGACGCAGAATTTCACAGGGACCTGGGACACTGACTTCCACTGGGCCCCTGGGACACAAGACTTCTTGCTGACTCAGACTTCAGACCAGGAGGAAGGAACTCAGGAAATACAGAGCGAACAGGAACGTCGGGACACACGTCTGAATACCCTCTGGAAAACAGCGTGCAGGGTCCTGAGAACCATCCTCACAGCTCTGTCATCGGCTAGCCTTGACATTTGTTGCACCGGTCAGCATCTGGAAATCTGGAATTGGGTGCGGAAAGAGTTCTGGAGTCAGAAGTTGCCATGTCCTCGGTCCAGTCCTTTCCTGGGATGAGCAATAGCGACAGACTTTTCCTCTGATCACAACAACCTGAAGAATTCACGGATTCTTCCTCAGCCCAAACCGAACGTTTCACACCAAGCAATTGTGTGTGTCAAGATTCCAACCAGGTGAAAGATACATACCCGGAACACACAAAAACAGCGCGCGGCGTCATGTGGACTTTCGGGCGCCCAAACACAGAACTGTGTAACATATGTGAGAAAAACATGTTGTCAACATCGTGCAAGCTACGTCACAAAACATCACAAATTTTTGTACGTTGCGTCATCTGAAGCGCGCGTGGGAAAAGACACAACTGTTGTCTCCGTTGTCGGGCTTCGGTCGCCAGAGGGCATTGTGCACCACATCCGTCATGCGCTGTGTGGCGTCCGTTTCACACTGGATGCGTCACGACTTCGCACACGTCCTTTGGCGCTGCGTCGCGGAGACTGCGGCAGACTCGGCAGGGGCGCACCCAGGGTGAATCTGGCGTCACACACAAGCAATGTCATCACCCACCCTCTCACAGCTTGGTATCTTTGTAGGAAGAATATTTTTGTGCCAATCAGGTGGTTGTGCGTGTGTGTGCGCGCGTGTGAAGAGTCGCGTTTCTTACCATTGTTTTGAGCGCCTGAAGTGAAAACTGTGCTTGAGAAAGTGAACAAAACTGTCAAGAGAACTTGGTCAAATCAAATGCGTAGTTTTATACCCACCACATTCATTCATCATTTTCACTCATTGACACATTGTACAATCTCATGCTGGTCATTTTCTATTGGTAGATGAGAGTCACGTGATTTTTACCGCTGTCGCGTCGGCATCACATTGATGTCCAATCACAAGTCAGAATCTACGTTCGATTTTTGTTACAGCAGAAACACGCGTTGTTTGTTCTCAGTCGTGTGCGTCTGTCTGTCTGTCTGTGCCGGACTGACTGAGGTTTGACCGTTCTGTGTGCAAGGTTGCTTGAAAAGGATTCAGAATGAAACGACGCAGGGAGTGGGGTGCAGACCTGTTGTTGGAGCAGGGCGGACAACCCCTCAAGTTCTCTGGAACCTCTGGGGTCATGTGTTCTGGTTTCCTTAAAGTTTTCCAAGTTAAACCATTCTGTCACAGGTTCACAAACTCTGCCGTTCAGACATGTAGTTTTATCGTCCTCTGACTTCGATGCTGGTTGTTGAATCAAGTCAAAACGCAATTCTGTTCAGGTCAATGAGTCCGGTCTCGGAGATTTTACATCAGATTTTTATCACAAAATCACAGAGCATATCAGAGGCAGTTCCCGTCTGTTTCTGCGTGTCCATGTCAGAACAGCGTCCGCGTGCGTCAGGGACTTTTGCCGTTTTGAAGAATTTCTCCGTGCGACGTGCGCCAAAATTCCGCGTGACCAAAGATACTTAGAAAACTAATGATGCAAGCGAGGCACACGAGACGAAGCAAGTTTTGCAACGGCTTGAAGTGGACTCTACCAATTGGAAAACGTGCGCGCAGTTTTATCGACGCACATTGACGAGAAAACCTGCTGCGTCTCCGAAGCGCGTGTCAGCACTGACGTGTGTTCTTGTTCGTGTGCCGCGCGCGCCACTGTTGATGGCTTTGGTTGATGATTTGTAGTCAGAAGAGACAGCATTATGTGGACCTAACATTCCAGCCGTGAGATTCTCGCTTTGGGGACAAAGGGAGGGGGGGCCCTCTGGTGGATCCAGGATTGGGGTCGGGGGCTCCACCTCAGTTTCAGCAGGTGATCGATCTAAAAGGCTCAGAACAAGTGAGAGGTGGGGGAGGGGGTTATTTAATTTTGGAGGCAAGCGGACCCAGCTTCAACTTGAAAAAAATTGTGCGTGGAAAAACGAAAACTTTTGCTCTTGGTGCAAATTATTTTTTGTGGGGGGGTGGGGGTTGAGATTCGAGGTGAAAGGGTGTGGGACTCCCCTCCCCCTTTTTGGCAGAGGGGTCTGAAGGAAGCTTTCCCAAATGCGGGCAGCTGGTGGTCGAAACAGTCGTTTCCGCTGCTGGGTTTTGAAATCGTTTTTCCTCGTTTTGTGTCAATTTGTGCCAATTTGAAGGGCATTTTCACAAGCCAGTCTTAAATTTTTCTGTGAGAAATACGAAGAACAATATTTGCTGTTTTGTTGCTGTGCGTACTTGTCAATCAGGTTTGTCGTCCGTGCAGAGTTTTTACGTCGCGTTCACGCTGAATGCGTTTTGCGCATCGCGTCTGCTGCGTCAGCGCGTGCGTCAGCGCATGCAGTGTGAGCCCGGCGTCAGGCCGCGCGTGTCTGCGCGTCCGAGAGTCTTGTTTGTTCGCACTTGTTGATTGATTGCCAGTTTTGTACATTTGATTCGTTGTGTAACTTATCACGTGGTTTTCTACGTTGTGCGCGCGCATGGTCACGTGACGACCTTGGACCCCGCTGCAGCGCGCATGCGTGCCTGGAGCTTCCTACACGATCCAGGGGCCTCAAAAACGCTTGGATGTGTTCATCTAAAACTTGAGCGTTGACTCGGGTCTGGTTCGCTCTTGATGCATCTTGGGTCACGTGTCGCGCTCTTGCACAAGGTCAAACGGGACTTCACTGCAAGCCGAGACGCTGTTCTATTTGATTGCGCAGGAGACGACGCACGATACATCTGGTGTGAAAATATCTGGGCGATGCAGCGCCTGTTGACTTGTCCAAGAACGCAGCGCGTATAGTGTGTTTGGCTACAATGGCACCTTTCACATCGGATTGTGTGGGAAGCTGTGAATCCGCATGCGCGTATCTCGGGATCTAGGGTCCACATTCGTTGAGATTGACGTGTGGTGACTGCGTAGTTGTCTGTCACAGTCACGTATCCTGTTTTCAAGATTTTCTGAGATCTCTCATTGACTTTTGCTTCCCTTCTGCACAAAGCGCATTTGTACGGTTCAGTTTGGGGTGTTGAGGCCTGTTTCACACCACAGGCGTCATGCACAAGGCATTGCGTCACTGAGACGTCACAACGCACATTCGCTTGCAGTGTGAAACTGCCCCTGACCCCTGGGAACGCAACGACTTGTTTGCGCATGCGTGGCGTGTTGGTGTCGCGAGTGAACGCTTCGTGTGATTGGCTGATGTGTTACGAGATCGCGAGGCCGGGTTTGCACAGAAGGCGTCATGCGTCACGTCCCTGGATACGTCGTGTGTGGCGTCCCTGGACAAAGCAATCGTCGTTTCTTCGGTTCCGACGCACTTCGGAGACGCAATGTACGACGCATCCAGTGACCACGCAGCGTCCGTGACGCAACGCACTTCTCGCCTGAAGTGGGAGCCCGGCCTGAACGTGTTGGTGATCCCTGAGAACTGTACATAGAGACAGAACCTTTGTAGCTGCGACGCTGAGCGAATAAACTGCATCATCATGGTGTAAACATACTGCCTCGTTTGCGTCAATCACTGTGTGTGAGGTGTATACATGTGCGTGTGGTGGTTTGTGCCTGGGAGTGTGTGGTCAATCAGTGTGCGTGCGTGCGAGTGAGAATGCGCGCGTATTTTGGTGAACCAGTACGTGCGCGTGCGAGTGTGCGTGTGGTACTGAACCAGTATGAACGTGTGCGGATGAGTGTGTGTATGTGTGTGCGTTTCGCCAACGCCACTTCCGTTCAGTTCGCACTGTTGCGGAATTCAAAGAAATCAGCCAAGAAAATGTTTTCCCATGACAAAAAGTCTTTATTCTCCCCTTTGTGTCCAGAGCAACAAAGATACAAGTCACTGTGGCACACAACAATGACACCCATGTACAGACCCGCCTCGGGCCTGGCCTGTTTCACACTGAAGGCGTCAGGCGTCACACCGCGCGACGCCTCCAGTGTGAATCCAACCACAAACACCAAAAACAACCCACAGTCAAATACTCCTCCTTTGACACGTATCCAACCCCAACAAGAAAAAAAGATTGTCCAACTTTCAGAATTGAAACTGCCGGACTGAATACGTGAAAGAGAGATTGTCGGACCTGACTTGTAAAGGTTTTCTCAACCGGGTGCGTCACGCGCTGCATCTGTTTTCTTTGGTGCACCGTTTATGAGTCAGCACCCACTGACTTGTGCAGCGACGCCAAGCCTGACGTACCCGGTGTGAAAAGATCCGAAGGTCTCACTGATTTTGGGCACAGACCACCGATCTGTGCAAAACAAACTGTGACACACACACACACACACACACACACACACACACACACACACAACAAACAGAAAAACGTGAATTTGCAAGATTCATAAGGTGAAAAGTTCGCAAAAATCTCTGAAAAGTCATGATTGGCATCCATCAATAATCAATCGATTGAAGATCAATGTCCGATTCTTTCGATCATCCGTGAAACAGTGAGGTTTAGCTGCAGAACGTGGCGGGCAGATTCCATCCCGTGTGCGTCACGACGCAGCAGGTAGCCAGGCGTGTGACCATGAGCTGGTTACGTCTCACAGCTAAAACTCTACTTCTGAGGTGGGACCTCGACAAAACATCCAAAACAATTTCAAAAACAGTAGGCGCCTTCGCAAAATGACAAAACGAATCAGGTCTGCAAAACTAGACAAAGGCCTGGTTCACACTGGGCGTGACACACGTCGCCTTGAAGAACGACACCACGTACAACACGCGTCCAGTGTGAACACCGCCCAATGATGGGACCAGGCTCTGGGTCACAATCTCAAGCTCAGTGGCCTGTTCCGCACTGGATGCGTCACGCGCTGCGTCCCTACACGGGTCAACAGGTGCAGCGTCGTCACTAGACGCTACGTCCACTGACTCGTGCAGTGGGCAGATTTAGCAAACAGCACGTGACCTGGTTTCCGTAAATACAAATGCAACTTCTGAACGCAATGTTTGCGCATCACCCCCTTTTCAGCCCAGAAATCTGAGCTTTCAGACACAGTTTCCAACAGCCCAGTGTCGAGCACAGAAACCTTCACGTGAATGTGCCAAAATGTTCAAAGTTTTCATTTTACTCATCAAAGTGAGAAGGCATCAGCAATTATTTTTCTGAAATTTGGGTGGTAAGACAAAATGTAACATTTGCAATGTTACTCAGGGTTACGTCTGCGTTCACGAGTTGACGTGCTAAAACTCCACAAAAACGCAACGTGTGACGCATCCATAGCGATACAACACGTCAGGCGACAAAAAATCACAAATGTACGGACGACGTCAGGGTGCATCCTGAGACCTTGATCGCGTGAAAAAAACACGTGACATACGAAAACACGTGGCCAGGTCAAGACGGGGTGCGATACAGCCCTGCGGAAGCGAAATGACCCTGCGTCGCAAGAAAAGAAAAGATTTTGTGATTGTTGTCCAGGGACGCAACACGTAACGCACCCAGTGTGAACTTGACCTCCGACTTCGAACAAAGGAACCGTTCGAAGCTGCGACACAATGATTGTTAAAGACTGAGAAATCCCGTCCGTCTGTAGAACCATGAAAGACTGAAAACTACATCTGTAGAACCCGAGAACAAATGAGCCTTTGGAATGTTTGCGTGTAAAAATAGGAACACAACGTGATCACCAAACCGTCGCCTCTCGAACAGATCCACGAACGCCGACGCGCGCGCGCACACACACACCCACACACGAGTGCACACGCACGCACCTGTGGGCCAGAGTCACGAGTCCAGCTGTAACTGGCTCTTTTGAATGCAAGCTGAAACAAGTTCACACGCACACAGACACACACATTGTCTTCGCACGCAAGCACACCTGCAGGCTCGGGTCTTGAATCTTGTGGCACACGGCTCATTTGGTTCAGCTCAAAGAGAAACAAGTGCGCACGCACGCACACATGCACACACACACACACACACACACACACAGTGAGAAGTGTGAACGCAGTGGAAAGTTTTCAGAAGCAGTAGCGTGAACGAAGACCTGAACATTTCAAGTGATTCTCCAACAGCGACTAGAGTCGAGGTCACAAAAGTCTGTGACGCGAAAAACCCAACCAACCACGCGACCACTGGGGGCATCTGAAAAACCACGAAAGTTCCACCCCGACCCCAGGCAACCAGTCTACACTCTAATACCCCAGGACTCAAGTCCTTACATACTATCAATGCTGTTAGAGGCGGAGCCACCATTGGATCAGAGAAGCGACACCCCTCCCAACTTTGTTCAGATAGACAGGGAGGGGCAAATACAACACCAAGATTCACCCCTTGGCACCGACCACAGGTGGCGTGAAGACGCGTTGCCAGCACGACCCAGCACGCAGTGGTTGTTTGTAGACCTGTTACACAGCGACGCTTCCCATTGGTTGAAAGAGATTCCATTGACTGAACATTTTCCCCGTCAGAAACCACGCAAAACGTCAGGCCCAGGCCGGTTTCACCCGAGATGCGTCGTGCGTTGCGTCACAACAGGCGCTACGTCGTGGTCGCAACGCACGACGCATCCAGTGCGAACCCGGCCTCACAAGAAGAAATCCATCAGTTGATATTGCTTCCATCAGAAAATCCACAATCACACACAGATGCCATGGAACCATCTCACAGACGACAACTCAGTTCTAAGGCGACGAAATCGAGCACTTCCTGTGTCAGAGTTTGGGCGGAAGTGGCTCGACGCTCACTTCCGGTCCACTCTCCACCAGGGGGCTCTTCCGCGGCTGCGCGTCGCGGATCTCGACTCTGATTGGCTGTTCCGCGGCCCGCGCCTCTTGCTCCGCAGCCAATCGCAGCGCTTCCTTCTGCTCCGCCATCTTGAACTGGCTGTACAGGAACACGCCTGCGCGAGAGAAAGATGGGCGTGTTCGATGATAACATCCGACAGAACTCGCGAAGCTCGCGACGTTGCTACGTTGACGTCGCAACGTGACGTGACGTACCTCGAGCCGTGCAGAAAACTGCCGCGGCTGACGGGGTCGCGGAACATTTGACGCCACAAAGCAATAACGCCGATGTGCTTGCGTTCACGTCTTTACGTTGACGCCGCTACGTTGACGTCGCTACGTTGACGTGACGTGACGTACCTGAGAATGTGCAGCAGATGCCGGCGAACTGCATGAGTTGGATCGGGTCGCGGAACACGACGAAGGCGAGGATCAGCGTGAAGCAGAACTTGAAGTGCCCCACCATGTTGTAGCTGTGACCAGGGTCAAGGACGAATAACACGTGAGGCTCCCAGGGGCGAACACCTGGGCACGCAGAGGCACCTGTGGCGGGAAGGGGGGGGGGCGCAGAACACGTGACACGTGAGCAGAGAGAGGGACAAGTGGTCTGGGAGAGGTACTTGTCTCCGACGCTGAAAGACGTGCCCTGCACTCAACTTATGCCCTTGGCCCAGGCACCTCCTGACGCGCCCAAACGGCCCACTCTCATTCCCAGGCCCGCCCGCCTCACTTCCGCCCACCTGCCTCACCCAACCCACCCTCATGCCCAGGCCTCTTTTGCTGCACAAAAACCTGGGCAGCCCCACGCATCTGTGATGACCCAGGCACTCCCTCACCCACACCACACACCCCTCTCTTCCCCTACCCCGCGCCCACTCGCCCACGCACATCACCCCCTCCCCCACGACTCTCCCTCCACGCCCCGCCCCAATACCCTTCCCCACTCTACACCTCCTCCACCCTGCCCCCGGTGAAGAGAAGGATACGAAAGCGGAGAGGTGTTCCCGAAGATCTGGTGGAGGGACAGGCCCCCACCCCTCCCCTCCCCACCCCCACCATTCCCCCCTCACGGAAAGGGAAGGATACGTGAGCGGGGACGTGTTTCCGATGATCCAGTAGATGGACAGGTTCACGGCGAAGGCGATGACACCGCTCAGCACCACCAGCGCCTGAAAAACAGCAGCTTGGTGAGGCACGTACACACACACACACACACACACACTTGGTGTCGTGAGGCACGCACACACAGTCATGCATTGTTCTTCAGCCAGCTCATTTAATGTGGCCTCACGTGATCGGAAGTGGCACTCACGACGGCAGCGGGCGGCCAGTAGGTGAAGACGCTTCCGAATCCGGAGATGGGCTCGACGATCGGGATGATGGGGACGAGAACGAGAGCGGAGAGCGGGGCCTGGTAGTAGAGCAGCTGCATCGAGTTGACGTTCAGCTCCTTCTGCTTCTCCGCTACCCACTGTAAATAAAGGTGTGCGTGTGTGAGGGTGAGCTATGCGTGTCTGAGAGGTGTGCGTGTGAGTGAGGTGTGCTTGTGCATGAGAAGTGTGCGTGTGTATTCGTCTCTCCCTCATACACACACGCAAATCTGTTGTTCCAGAGAGAGAGAGAGAGAGAGAGAGAGAGAGAGAGAGAGAGAGAGGTGTTCAACACTTGGCAGAATGTGTGTGCTCACTACCTGGTCGAGTGTGCGTGTGTGTGACAAGGTATGCGTGCGGCACTCACCACTCGGTAGAGTGTGTGTATGTGTGCGTGTGTGTGAGCTATGCGTGCGGTACTCACCACTTGGTAGAGCGACGTGACGATGACCCCGATGGAGGCGAGCACGATGCCGAGCACGTTGAACTTGAGATCGTAGTACGAGTTGAGGAACACGCCCACCCCGATCGGAATCTGTGGCAAACAAATGTAGGTGTGAGCACGCGTGCACACACAAATACACACACTCACTCACACACACACACATACACAGCAAGTGCCATTCTGCACTCACCAGCGTAAGTTTGACCTTTGCGCACTCACCAAGATGAGCTCGACACATCTGCATACTCACCAATGTGAGATTGAACTCAGTGCACGCACTCACCAGTGTGTGCGTACTCACCATTCTGTATATGACCTGTGCGCACTTACCAGTGTGAGTTTGACCTTTGCACACTCACCAGGGTGAGCTTGACCTTGGTGGAGAAGGAGCGGCTGTACCAGGAGGTCTGGATGATGATGATGCAGGGCGTCGTGAGGCACTTCATGATCTGGTACGTCCCGACCTGCGAGACACGTCATCACAGCGTTGGGTACAGTGGGTACACGTGCAGAGAGAACCGACAAAACAGGACGTTTGGGAAACGTTGGGCAGGCATCATGCATGGGTGATGTATGCAACGGACCGTGTTGCTCTGGTCGCAGGTGTGAGTGAGGTGTGTCAACGAATCTCAAAAGCGAGTGAGTGTGAGAGGTGTGCGTGTGTGAGAGTGACGTTTTTGTGTGTACCATTTTGCTCGGGCTAGAGATGTGCGTGTGCGCGCGCGAGGTGGTGTGTGTGTGAGTGAGGTGTGCATGTGTGAGTTGGGTGTGCGTGTGTTCTGACCTGTGATGTGTGCGTGTTTGTGTCAGGTGTGCCTGTGTAGGTGAGGTGTGCGTGTGTAAGGTATGCGTGCGCACCGAGTTGTTCTGGTCTCAGATGTGCGTGTGTGAGTGAGGTACGCGTGTGTGAGTGAGGTACTGCGTGTACACCGTGTTTTGATCTGTCTGAGTGCCAGAGAGGTACGCATGTGTGTGAGAGGTACGCATGTGTGTGCGGTGTGCGTATGTGTGAGTGAGGTGTGTGTGTGGGTGGGGTATGCGTGCACACCGTGTTGTTCTGGAGCGACGCGTTGGTGAACACGACGAAGCCGCAGAAGGTCAGGGAGATGGGCAGCATCTGGCGCAGCGGCAGCGTCTTCGGGGTGAAGATGCCCAACCACTTCAGCATCAACATGCCTGCGAGAGGAAGGGAAGCAGGACCAGTGCTGAGTTGGCGGAAGTGTCCCCACCCACCGACCCGACCAATTTGTTGATGGGCTTTCAAACATGTTCAGCTAACGCCTGCCTTGGCTGTTGCTGTGCTCGTGGAGCGGAGAACCAAGGTTCATCAAGCGGGACTGTGACCCTCTCCAAACGTGCAGGTCGGAACTTCTCCCACCCCCTCTTGGGGTCTGACATCCTTCCACACCTCCCCTGGAGTGGGGCCCCTGGCAGTACCCTCCATCCCGTGCCCTCTGGGGTTGCACCTCCTTCCACTTCCCTGGGAATTCTCAACCCGTGGTGGTCGGGCCTTCTCCACGTTCCCTGGTTGTTATATCTCCCACTGACCTGTAGGTACCCTTCCCAGCCCCAATGGCCTCTGGTTCCTTCCCACCTCCTGCGTCTCTGGGTCCACCTCACCTGGAGGGCTGTACTCCCTTGGGCCCCTCCCACCCGCCGCCCCACCCCGTGGGGCTGCACCACGGCGTTCGAAGCGCCCGTGGATCCGGTGTGTGGATCCACCTCTCCTGGAGGTGGGGTGTCCCTGGGGGTGCACCACTCTCTGCCCCCACCCCCTGGTGCGCGCGACTGACCTATGGTGGTGAATATGAAGTGAATGCAGGTCATGGAGACGTTGGGAAACGCGTAGTACGTGTAGATGTACTTGTTGACCATGACGATGCTGATGCTGAGCCCGACGTTCAGACACAGGCACACCGCCGTGAACCTGGAACACAGAGAGAACCTCAGTGCAAGCCTGGTGCCCCAGGGAGTGGACCCCCTCAGGTTGTGTGTGTGTGTGTGTGTGTGTGTGTGTGTGTGTGTCTCAAGATGGGGCTCTCCTGTCATGCCCCCTGGAAGTCTCACGTTCAGACACGGCACAGGGCCGTGAACCTGGGACACAGCGAGAATATCAGGCCTGTTCCACTCGGGGGGGGGGGGGAGCTCGCTTGGGGCGTGGTGGTGGTGGCGGGGGCCTGGGCCTTGAAAGTCAGAGTAATCTCTGACCAACGTTCAGAAACAGTGCCGTGAACCTGGGACACAAGAGTGAAGCTGAGTGATTGGAGTTCAGGTCGAGCCCCCTTGACCTGGGGTGGGACTCTTCTGGGTGGGGCTACAGCCATGCCCCTGGTTGTGAGGGTCATCCCTGACAGACGTTCGGGCACAGGCATAGCGCGGTGCACGTGGTAGAAGGGGGAGAGTCTCAGAGCCCACGCCTGGACCCGGAAGGGTGTGGTGGAGGCCACCAAAAAGGACGTGTCGGAAACTTTCCAACTGATCCAATTCACACAAACACAATTCCCCATTCTTCAGCCCTCACTTGGTGACCGTCTGGAATTGTGAGTGGTGCTCACCTGGGGCTGTGGGCGGGTTTCCCTCCCTCGGGAGGGGACGAGGCAGGCATCGCGGACGGTGATCGCTTCACTTCATCTGCAACATGCAACATAACGTGTAAGCAATTTAGTTTCAGCGCCTGTGGGTGTCGTCCATTTTCCATTTTCTCTGAGATATATTCAATGCTCTCTTTGTCCATTTCTACGTTCCGGGTTCAGTGATTTGAATAAAGTGTGCTTTCTCTGGAGGAATTGAAATCCAGTGAGAAAACCCAACCAGAAAATCACCATTGCCACTGACAAATCGACAAACAATTGAAGATTGCAGCCTTCACGTGGCGGGGGGGGGGAGAATTGTTTTGCTCTGTCAGCAGAAGAACCACCAGCTAAACTGAGGTGAAACTCTTCCCTTTGGAGACTATCAAAATAAACCTCCCACCACAAGGTTTGGTTCAGGATCGATCGACAAGAAAAACACAGGATCTAGATAGCGCATTCCCCATCAACTACACAACAAAATGAAGGAATGAAGTAGACATCTGAGGGCAGATGTAAAAAGATAATCTTTGAGGTGGGATGCAAAGAATCTTCTCTGCAAGCAAGATGTCGAACGGTCAAAATGCCTCCATCGTCAAAACTCATCCCTGTGACCAGGAATAGGAAAAACGTTTGCGCTCAAATCCTGAACAAGAAGTTTGTGTTCTCACAGTGCGGAGCGATGAGGGCTGGACGCGGGGACAGCAGCCCCCGGAAGTGCGCTGAAAGAGCAGCCGCGCACGCGCAATCAGAACGGAGGTGTGTGTGTGTGTGTGTGTGTGTGTGTGTGTGTGTGTGTGTGTGGTGTCTCCCTGTGTGTGCGTGTGTGTGTACTCTGTGTGTCGAGTGAGCACGCTAGAACTTCAACTCATCCGCAGGTTTTTCATTGGATGCCAGTTTCACTGTGCGTGCGAGGAAGTTAATTCAAGACATTGTGTCCGAGAGACCGGCCCAGCTGACATGTCCTTGAGGTGATACGTTCAAAGCAAGGCACAAAGCGATCTGTGCCTGGAGGCAATTCAGTCTGTCTGCTCCGGTGCAACGCCTCTCTTGCGGAGACTGAGGTACGACTGGAAGTGCAAGGTTTTCCACCAAAGAGGCGAGAGTCCGCTGCGGCAGAGACATGCACAGAGATAAACACACGCGTGCACGCACACACGCACTCGCGCCACACACACACACACACACACACTTCACGGGTCTCGTGCAGATTGACCTCAAGGGCACGCATACCTCCCTCACACACAGACAGACAGATACACATGCGAGGAGCTGTCAGTAGAACGTTCACGCCGAACAAACGAGTACGATGACCACAAAGTCAACGCGTCATTCGTTCTTTCTCCACAACGCACAAGCGGATGGCCACTGCATCATTCCATCAACGCATCACCCTTTGATTAGTCAGAAGACGCAAGGCATGCAGACTGAAACAACCCTCCGTGCATGCTGCGTCAGGCCACACAGACCCGTTCCACCACTGAACTACAACGTAATGCGTTTCGGATGTAAAACTCACCAGACCAAAGGGTTCACAGATGAAGCACTGTTTTCCTGTGGAAGGTGCACAAACTACGCGTGAACACACACACTGCCTCCAGTGCAAACAACGAAGTTCATGAGCTCATGTGAGCGTTTTGTCCCTGTTCATCACGGGCGCTCTGGTCACGTTGAACCTGGTTTACACTGGATGCGTCAGGCGCACAACATCTTGTCCACCTGGGCAATGCGTGAAGCGTGACTCATTGTTTGACGGACGGACCAGCATCACGCCTGAGGAGTGACAACAGTTGACTTCATCTTTTGTTCTGTTGGCATTGGCCTGGAAACTGAGGAACTTCATGGAAAGGCAACGGAAATAGCCCCTTCCCCCCCCCCCTGGAGGCACCCTCTGACCCACCGGCAATCTTCAGTGTCTACTCACCCGCCTGGTCTCCAGTCTTCATGTCCTTATGTGTCCAACTCCGACCGTGCCCGACCTGCAATGAATTGTGGGAAGCTTCTGCACTCAACTCAAACCACAGGATTTGACCAGGATTTGACCATTGTAGATTGTGTGGAGTTCTGTCGCACCACCAGCTGGCGTGGTTCGGATTATTCTGTACATTTGGTTGAGATCGATCTGCACGTCCGTCAAAAAGACTTCGAACCTGTGATGTAAACTCAGTCAGGGGACGGAGGTTCAGGGCCCCTGGGTCGCCCAGAACCTTTGGGGGGGGGAGGGGGTTGAGGGCCCCTGGATCGCCTTGGGGGCGATCCTACTGTGTCTGAGGACAAATGTCTCCCCATTTCTATTTCTGCTGCCGCAGTGTTTGGCACAGTTTCTCAAGACCTAAACGCTACAGTCGCTCCAGCAACTGAACAAGTCAATTCACGTATGTCACCACAAGGAAATGAGTGTGAATGAGCGGGCTACGTGTGGACGAAATGATAATCACATCGTGAGCAAACAAATCAGCGTGTGGGAGGATTTCTCCTGTACTCAACACAGTTACTGCAACAGTGCTCGTCGTTCAACAATAAAAAATCAATTTGTGCCATCAAAATTAATGCGGGCAAGGTCACACGATGTGTGAACAAACTCGTGAACAAACAAAACTGTGAAAATTGTCCAGATGAATTTTTGCCTGTCAGACCTTTCTTTGCCGGGAGGAAGTTATTTCTGTGTCTCCTCCCTTGGATCTCATTGACCGAGGACCCATCTCTGACACCGCTACGAGAATAGGATTCTTATCAGTCGGCCCGGCCGCTGTTTTTATGCCTCATGTGTCTCGTCTTGTCTGTTCGTGTCTGAGATGTGTTCGTGTCCCGGACCCTTGTGGTTGATCAACAATTTGCGGTCTTGTACACGTGTGTGTGTGTGTGTGTCACACACACACACACACACACACACACAGACCGACCTGAAGTGCAGTCGGAGAAAGAGAGAGACACAGGGACAGGGACAGAGGAAGGGAAGGTGTGAGACACAGCCGGATTAGGTCTACACAGAGAGCGAGCGAGAGGGAGAAAGAGCGAGACAGAGAGTTGAACAAATACACGAATGGCGGACGAGTATGGCTGACAGAAGAAGAGAACCAGCGTTGAAGAACCAACCAGAACGAAACGCTCGTGTGACATGTAGTGATATCACAAACACACTGGTTGGTATCTCAGGTGAGACTGGCCCGGTGGCGCGAATCTCTTGCTTTATTGAATGAACAGTGCTGCTACCTGTCACGCAGTGGTTCAAATTTACAGCTGGTGTGTCACACCACACTCCTCCCCCACTAGGGGGTGCGGCTCTTTTTGGCCTTTGCAACCAATTTTAAATATTCTAAAT
>JAAUXT010093187.1_pt1 | contig 14991 bp, 19 predicted proteins | sample 7278171 | NCBI WGS metagenome assembly JAAUXT01 (sample SAMN14350112, study PRJNA611818) | marine sediment metagenome | isolation source: surface marine sediment (1.8m) | place: French Polynesia: Moorea | collected 2018-08 | reverse complement strand
CGTTTTCACCTTTGCTGAAAGTCTCAATTAGATTGCGGAATCTCACTACAGAGACGAATTTTTTGCTGACGGTGTGTGACGTGAGTCTTGGGGCGTATTCGATTGCACCGCTAACAACCGCAAATTTGCGGTTGGTGTGGGGTGGTGTGCAAGCAATTGAACAGAAACATCCGAAACAGACCTCAAATTTCCACTGCAAACAGTGGAGGCTCACTTTTGATGGTTCAGTCAGTTTGCGGTGGGTGAAAACTCGACTCGAAATTTGCGGTGCAATCGAATACGCCCTTGCTCACAGAACTCAAACTGAGTGCGAAACATGTCAACGGAGGGTGCGTTCAACGGGAAGTTGTCCAGAACAGGGTGTAAAGAAGTCATCACCCTCCCCCCGCCTGGAAATATGTTCAGAAACCTAATTTCATTGTTGATCTGTTTTTAAGGACCCTCACTCCTACTGTCGGGCGAACTCAATTCGCGAAGCAAAGGTATCAGGTGAGACAAATGAGTGGGCTCGTTCGCACGATGTGGCGCCGCTTCGCTCCTGCGTTGGACTTCCATGCTTTACATCTCGCCACTCTTCTCTTTCGGTGGTGCTGCCATCGTCGGTTTGTGACTTTTGAAGCGCCACCCAGTGTTGCTGGAAATTTGTCAACAGAAACAGTGCGGTGCACCAAAAGTTGGAAAAATGGCAAGTTTCCCCCCTTCCACTGTTGGGTATTTCCTCATCAGTAAACGGATATCAAATTACGAGTTGATCAAACTACAGTGAACACAGTTGGAGAACCTGGATTGTCAACATGCAAGTCTCTTCTGTATTATCGCTCACATACATGTGTGTTCATCTGCGAGTCTTCCTTTCAGTTGAGGAGACAAGCCAGACAGAGACGAGAGTTCATTTACAAGAAATCGATAGAGGATCGAGACCGCACGATCGCTGAGAAGAAACAGCGACTGAAAAGGGCATTAGATGGTGGGTATCTATTCTCTGAGCATGTGTGTGTGTGTTTGTGCAGTGTTTGCGTGTTGACGTGCGTGCTTGTTTGATGTGTCAGACGTCCAAATACGTCTTTGCAATTTAGAATTGGGGTGACAGACGTTCAGCTGCCTGTTTAGTTCAACGAAAAGTACAAGGTAACTCGTGCATTCAGACGCCAGAACACTGTTTTCAGAGAACGCGGAGATTCCGACAGAGCTGCGCAAAGACGCGCTTGACCTGCAGAAGACGCTGGACTGGGACGATGACGGAGGTGATGGTGAGTTCAGAAATGTTTCTTATTGTATCGTTTGGCGCGTTCGTTTTGTCCATCGACTTGCACTTTGGCAGGAGCCAACCAAAATTGTTGTCAGTGAATGCAAAATTTCGGGAGGTTGGGGTGGGAAGTAAATCACTGCATCTGTCTTGGACTGGACATGGGAAAATACGAGGCGATGAGCGCACGAGACAAGAACACGCCCATCAGGATTGGTGTCGTTGCCACGGGCGTTTTGTGAAGCCTCAAGGTCCACTTTGTGCTTGAACTTTAGGCGTGAAGAGCAGCATGGACGACGAGTACAAATGGGCGGGAGTGGAGGATCCCAAGATCATGATCACAACGTCACGTGACCCCAGCTCCAGACTCAAAATGTTCGCCAAGGTTTGTCACACGCATTTTGCCATCACCTTCCCTTCCAGCTTCGGGCATCCATGAGTGGACATATTGAACAGCTGGACTGTTGCCAATACGCGGGCGCACGTGTGCGTTGTGTTTTCGGGTGTGAGATTGGTGTTCTCAAGCTGGATGATCATGTTGAGCAGCTTGTGAGCCGCGTGTGCCTGACGGTCATTTGTCATGGGTTTCTGCAAAACAGGTGGATATCATATCGTGTTTGCTAGTGAATAGGTCGTGCATCTTGAAACCACAACGCACTGTTTTCAGGAGGTCCGACTGATCTTCCCCGGTTCACAGCGGATCAACAGAGGGAACTATGAGATGAAGCAGCTGGTACAGGCCTGCAGAGCGAACGACGTCACCGATCTGATCCTCCTGTCCGAGCACAGAGGCACGCCAGGTGAGGCACAACACTGTGGTTGCAGTTTGACAGGTCTGCGAATCACACATTCGTGGTTTGCTGACCCAAGAGCGCACCAACAACTGCCCTCTGGCTTGTGTCCACACACTTGCCCAGAAAAATGTCCGTCTGCACAACTCTGCTGAGAGTGTCGTCTCGTGTGGAGTTGTCTCTCGCATTCTCCAAATGACACCACCACAGTTCAGTTTGATGTTCGTTTTGTAGACGGACTGATCGTGAGCCACCTTCCGTACGGCCCGACTGCCTACTTCACTCTGTCCAACGTCGTGATGCGTCACGATATTCCCGACGTCGGCACCGTGTCGGAGGCGTTCCCGCACCTCATCTTCAACAACTTCTCCTCCAAGCTCGGGGACAGGGTGAGGGAGCCAACCATTTCCACTGTTGTTTGGGAAACAAATCATAGTTGGCTCGGATGGTACTGCAGTGACGGGGTGGGGTCAGCAAGACCGCGGATTTGAAAGCAGATACCGGTTCCCCCAGCTGTCACCTGTGAATTGCTTGCTGCATGCCAAGGAAATGCGGGACAACTACACGTGCAGGTGTTGATGTCATTTCGCCCCACAGGTGAAGAGTGTCCTTCGCTTCCTGTTTCCTGTGCCCAAAGAGGATTCGAGACGCGTCATCACGTTCTCGAACGAGGAAGACTTCATTTCCTTCAGGCACCACACGTACAAGAAGGTGGAGAAGGAGATCGAGCTGCACGAGGTTGGGCCCCGGTTCGAGATGAAACGTGAGGATCTTCCTTTTCTCTCAGGACCTTTTCTGTTGCAGATGTCAGCGGATTGAGGACTGGTCATTGGGGTCCCAGTCCTCAAGGGGTCCAGACCAAATTTACGAAAACAAACATTTTGTGCCTCCGGCCCAAATTTGGCGCGAGGAACTGAAATTTTCCTTTGATATGGCCTCTGTGCTGTTTTGCTGCTCAAGCTTGCCCAGTCTGAATCTGAAGTCGCGATGTTTGTGGGACGTGAGTTTGCTTTCAACTGGTTTCGTTCACATCGTCTGCATCCAAATGGACTCGGCGCGTATATCTTCAGTGTGACCCAAATTTCAAACCGCGGCCATCAGCGGGTCTGTGCGAGAACTGCCTCGTCGTATCCCATTGACCCGGCGATTGCACTGTTGTTTCAGTGTATCAGATCCTGCTGGGCACGATCGAAGCGGCGGACGCTGCGGATGTCGAGTGGGTCTTCAAGCCGTACATGAACACGACGAAGAAACGACGCTTCCTCACCGCCGTCTAGTCTTTCGACTGTCATCATTGTTGCTGTTTTACAATAAATATTTTCTCAATGTCCGAATACTTTTTTTGAGCTTACTCTGGCGTAACAACAAGCACACTTGGAAATTGATATTCAAATACAGTGTATTTATTTGGCTACACTTTCGTATCACAACCAGTGAGACAACAGAAAACTGCGCTGTGCTACAGCGCCACTGTGAAATGCGGTGAGTGACATTGCCCGATTCTGCAAAAGCTGCTGAACATCAGCCTACAGACCGTTGCTCGTGTCTAATACAGCTCTGTTGTGAGAAAGTGACCCATTGAACGAACGAATGCGGAACTCTCGTGCTTCGCGCCCAAAATCTGTGGTCTGAATTTGTCTCAAAAAATAACTGACCACCAGGGTCTTTCTGTAGATTCGACAAAAGATGCCAGATTTTGGTGATTCGTAGGACAAGAAAAGGTGAAGTGATTTGAGCAAACAGAAACATCAACATTCAGACTAGCATTCAATCATAAATCACAAAACCATTCTCACGGCAAAATCACGCAAACTAGTGCAACTAGGAAAGGAAAAACACAACCGAAGAAACACGAACATGAGACATGCAAACGTGAGAATTGCCGACGACAAAAAACAAATCGATACAAGTTTAGAATCAGTGTGAGAGCGTCCTGCGTCGCTCGCACAGCTCTGGTGAACATTTGTAAAAAAGAACGAGATCTTAAATGCAGACACTGGCGCGCAAGTTTCCCAATTCGAGACGAATCAACGAAGCTATCAAACGAAGTGGAATGAAGCAACGTGAACATGAAATGCGCAAAGTTCTTCTGCAATGAACAATCGACTCTCCTTCTTGGCAACACGTGACAGACAAGACCTGAAGAAACTTTGTGGACGTGTTTGGAGACGTGAAGTAAGGACAGCACTGCAAACTGTGTCGAACGACACAAAGCCGCACTGGTATCCTTCTTTCTCGCTGTGTGATGTCCTTCTTTTATGCAAAAACTGTTTCGGAAGATGCCACAGTGTGAAACGATCCTGAACGCTTGTGTGAAACCTTGGTGAACGTTCTGAACAACGCGCTTCAGATCCACTGAAGTTCTAGTCCTCTGACCCATTCACAAGCAAATATCTGAAGAGAAGGCAGGCAAAGGGAACACAGCAACTTTCCAGCTGGGTTTCATTTCCAAAACTTTGTTTTCATGTCAGTGCCGTCAGCGCAGATTCCTTCAGGCACCTTCACCGCAGACATTCCATCATCTCCTCCTCCAACGGAGAAGGCGCGTCTTCAGTTTCGTCCGTCTCCGCCAGGTCGCCCCACTGCAGGATGCACGAACCTGCGTGCAGAACAAAAATCTGCACTGCGTGCGGAACAAAAATTTCGCTTTCCCAAAGATCGCTGCTTTGAACGCAGAACCGGACACGAAAGGACACAGCTTGCTTGGGAATCAACCGTTTTCAAGGAATCGACCCACTTTGCGTGAGCCTGAGAGAATACCAGTCGGTACCTGTTTTGTCCACTCGATCGGTGGCCTCGACTGCGTGACTGTGATACATCCAGAGGTGGCCGTTGTTGCAGGATTCCAGACACAGTCTACAGGGCATGATGACTGTGTAGCCGACGATCGAGCCACTGTGAAACAGCGAAGAATACATTTCAAGTTCGAGTCAGAAAGCTTGCAACCTGGAACACAAACGAGTTGAAAACCGACGCGACTGAAAGTTTCGCGATTGCTTCAGCACAGGAACAACGTTTTTGGTGGTTGACTGGAACGGAATTCGAATTCAGATACAACTGCAGCTCACCACCCCAAACAAGCGATGTCCTTTATTCGGCAGCGGCACTTCTGCGTCGAGTAGGCGCTGTTCACCAGATCAATGGCTCTAGAAAGACATCAGGACGAGGAATATGAATACCGGTAACAATCAAGCAACTGACGCGTTTTTTGCACGATGGTTTCACCCGTTTCCAATTTTTTGACACGGTGTGAAGGCGAAAATCTCAACATTCTTTGGTGTTTCGAGCATTGGCTCACAAATCAGCAAACAACTCATCATCCGTCAGACGTTCCTTGGATGTTGCCCACATTGACGCACTGGTGGAACAAATAACTCCACTGTCGTGAGCTTCTGAGCGCAGTGCGGCATCCCCTCGAACACGGCACAGTGAAGGGAGGCAACACTTACTCGAATGGCGGCAGGTCTGTGGAGTAGAGTTCGACGTGCGTGTCTGCGAGCAACGTCGCCTTCATACCGCGGCGGCAGATGCAGCGCTCACACGCCCTGCAGTGCAGCTGCACCACCTCCTTTCTTCGGAACGTCGGGTGCAGTGCCTTCCGAGACATCTCTGCGCACTGCCCAAAAGAAATAAAAGCTCAACATCGTTTGCACGACAACCAGATGACAGGGGGGAAGCTGCTTTGCTGACAGTTGCTTTTCAAACACATTCGGCGGCTAAAATTTATTTCAACATGTGGTAAGATTTCAGGTCAACAAACGAGTGACCTGTCAGAACGACTCGAGGGGCTGGACAGAACTCGTGACAGAAGGTTCATGAATGAGTTAACGATCGTAGCTTCACACTTGATATCTGCTCAGAAATAAAATGCCATTGACAACACGAACTTGGGACAGCGACCACCATCTGTGAGTCACACTGTCATGCTTGGCATGGACAGTACGATTGACACGAGTATGAACCAACAGAGCGTGCCAGAACGCCGTCAGCTCGTGAATAATGACTGCACAAGGCTTGTGTTCTTTCCAGTTCTCATGATCCGGGGCACATGACGACACAAAGCACACAAATCGTCCAGAATCTGGTTGTGTGAGTGGTGAATTGTGCGACCAGTGGAACAAAAACGTTGCATTGGTGCCGCAATTCGAACCCTTCCTTGCTTTGTGTGAAGTACACATTTATTCAATTGAATTCCAAATCTCGAAGTCGTGTCCAGTTTTGCAGTCAAAAACACATGCCAAATTGTTTGCAAAACATGTTACGAAAGTCTCACGCGTCAATTCGGGAGAGGGTTTCTCGGATCAAAACCACTTTAGTGTGTCTCCAAACAATCACCACATGAATCCTAACTTAATTTTCTCTAAAACAGATCGATTTGGTGCACACCCCCTGTCTTGAAAATGAGTAAAGTTTGAGAAAAGGAAAAAAATAAACCAAACCAACGGATGCAATGTTTTTGTCTGCTAACTGCCCCGACTTTTTTGGGACGAGCCTCGTGATTCGTCGTTTCGAATGAGACACGGATCCTGATTCGTAGCTTCGGACATTTAACTCGTTGTGACGTCACAAGTTTCTGCGCTGCGAGTCACGTGATCCACACCGACCACACCGCCATCTTTGCAGAAATCTCGCCAAAAAATAACCAGTTGATCATTTCCTGTTGGATATCGACCCAGTTTCTTGCCAGGCAGCCAGAATGGCTGGAGAGAAGAAGTACAGAAAGGAGAAGGAAATCACGGCAGAATTTGATGTTCATGTCAAAGGTAAGTGGTTCCAGGTCACAGTTTGAGCTGGTGATGTCTATTTGAGGATGTTGGCTGTTTTTGGGCTGCAGATCAGAACATTGGACTCTGAATCCACCAGGGTGAAAGGTTGGCCGTGCAGAGTTGACATGCGTCTGTTGACTGAGCTTCGCTTTCGAGAAGTCACTTTTCAGAGACTTGTCCGTGTCACTTGTTATTGGCCCGTCGTGTCATTTTCGATAAAATTATGGCGAGGATAAGATTCTGAAGATTTGATCTGTTTCGGATCCGAATCCTGTGTGAGGGCATCTGACGAGCGCGCGCGATGACTCATCAGCGCCAAGCTGGCCATCCAGGGTCAGCATCTGCATGACCGGAATGCACTTGTTGCAATGAGCTATTCATTAGCAATGAGGAAATGAAGCTGGATGTTTGACTCACACATGTTGATACTGCGCCCACTTGTTGGCCTTTGCCCACCTGCTCCCGAAGATCCTTCCTCGCTCGGCAATATGACGGCAACGCATTCAGAATCGTGTGATCCATCGTTTTCGGTCGGTTGTGTCACAGTCAAAACATCAAACGCGGTTGTGGTCACAAGAAAAAGTGGGTTGAATATCTCACGAACAACCACTCCTTGCACCAAACCGTGAAGTTCAAATGCTGAAAATGATCTGATCTCTCGGGCGCCAGGTGTTCTCGAGCGCTTCATCTGTTTCCGCGTAATGGGAAAATAGGGACAGCAGCGGCGTCCACGGGGACGTGTCGATAATTGTCTGTGGGTGAAAGGGATTTGCAAGCTGCAAAACCTGTGTTGGCGGGTGTCAAACTGACAGATTGCAGCGAATTCTCTCGTGTTGCAAACTGATTTCGGAATGAGCAATTTTCCACTCATTTCACACATCAATAAGTTTCTGGCTTCCCTTGGAAATTCTCAGCGTGGTTGAAAGGTTTGTTTGACAGGTTACATGTTGACAAGAGTTGAATTGATTCTTTGTGTGGTGTGACTTGTGCCCAATCATGGTTGTGGTTTTGTCGATGATACGAATGTGGTGTTTACCAACAAATGTTTCGTGTCCTTTGCAAACAATGGCGTCGTACCGAAACAAAAGGAGTTGTGTGCACACCAGGCAACTGTACCAAGTTCACACGAAGCTCAGGAAACTGAGATTGAATGCATCGCTTTGTCGTGAGGCGATTGCAAGTTTGTTCCAGATTTTTGAAAGCCTCGTCTGAAGAATTCGACAAGCCATGATTGGTGAACCCTGAACAGGGAGCGCGTTGTCGGTTGTGAAACACCTGCCTCCTCCTCACACACAGACGAGTTGAGTGCATCAGAGACGGGGTCATGTCATGTCTCAAGTGAAATAGTGAAGAATTTCAGTGGCCATATCGGGCTGAGGGATCTTCAAGAAGGACAGAAGTTTCTTTGAAAATGTGTCCTTTTCTGTATTTTACGAGTATGACGGTCCATCGAACGGTGTGTCGCTTGGTCGATCTCGTCACACACAAGATCTAACGGTTGTTTTGTTTCTGATGAGTTTTTTTCTGTTATCAAGCTTTTGATTCCGATAATTGTTGTGTCTTCCAGCAAATGTTGGACATTTCGTCAGTCACTCTTGATGTTTCAGGTTCGGACAAAAAGTTGGATGTTTGCAGTGCCCTGGTGAGCCAGACAAACTGCCTGTTTTGTGCTGGTGATGAGGGTCAGTGTGTTGTGCGGCGGACAGTGAGCCAGGCAATTTGTCTGTGTCAGTTACTGTGCTCCTGAAAAAGTATCTGCGCACTTTGTGGAAATAGCTTTTGTCACCATTGACACGGTCGTCGCGCTGTGAAAGCTCAGCGCTTTCTGGTGTGCGGGTTGTGACCCTTTCCGGTTTTGTCTCCGTGAATCTTTGACATTCGGTGTTCTCTTCGTTGAACGCAACAAAACACGCTGTGTTTCCCGGTGTTGAAAACCTGCAACAAAATTTGTTCGTTCTGGGCGCATTGATTCACTCTCGATGCGCCGTTCGTTGTGTCGCTTTGGATACTGTGTCCGTTTCGTTTTGTGGGTACAGCGCGTGACACACAACTCTGAACCTCAGAATCCTGCAAGTTGAACAGACGCTTCGACTCCAGAAGGCGAGTCTCAGCGGCTCACTGTGACTGAATTCGGCTCAGACTGAAGCCGCGCTGAGAGGAAATGCGGCCGAGTTCCCCAACACACACACACACACACACACACACACACACACACACACACACACACACACGTCAGCCCACGCACACACACGCACACTTTGACAAGTCAAAAATCATCAAGTTTTGAGAGTGAGGAGATCGAGGTAATGCGAGTGTAATGAGAATTTATGTGGATTTCCACTCATGAATATATGAATGGCAAACGCTTGCTGTCAGTTTGCACTGAAGATTCTGCCAAAAACAGGAAATTCGTCGGTCGTGCAGCAGAATAAAATCCTTCAAAATGTTGGCGTTTCAACAAGTCTGTTGTTTTATCACCACAAGTCCCCATTGTTGTGCTGGGTGTTTTCGTGACTGAATGCGAACTGTGATCTCAGGGTCATTGTGATCTCGGGAAATTGTCCACAATCCGGACTGAAAATTTCTGCGGAGCTTTGCAGTCGAGACGGCATCCAGAAGGGTTTTGCGAGTATGTCCCGCGTATTCGATGTTCCGAACCACACATGCAAGAAAGCCTTTTTTGAGCTTGTGAGAGACAACATTTTCGACTTCCCACTCTTCACGACGAGCAAAATGTCAAACGACTGACGGAAAGATGTGCCACAATTGTTTGTCTGCTGTAGAACAAAGAAAAGTTCCTCAGTTGTGACGGTTGTGTGTCTTGGGCGTGCCTGCAAGGGAGCAGTCTCTCGATTATCTGTTGAACGAAGACAAAAAGATGTGCATACAGCTGCAGGTTGCACATCTTTTTCAACAACTGAATGTATTTCGCGTGTTGTTGGTGTCACTCCACAATGCCACACACGTTTTCACGTGGAACTTGTTGAGAGTCATTCGATTTTCGGCAGTGGTTGGCCCGTGCTTTGCAATCAGACTCCACCTCATTCCCCTCCTGGTTGCAAAGTTTGACGGACTGACAACCCAGGGCCCTTGGTTGGAGGGAACCCCCTTCAGATGTAAACGGCATTTCTTCTAAAATCATTGTGCTGTCAGCTCCTTCGCCTCCATTCAGCAGAACGTGATCTATCAGTTGCAAAGGAACAAAAGGTTTGAGCCGAAGTTCTCGGATCGACGGAAGTGGGCCAAAATGGCCTAAGTGAGGTTTTCTGAAATTCTGACATTGCCGTGAATGTTGGTCAACAAGGAATGTCCGCATCAGCACCCCACCGACAGGAACAAAAGTGGCTTCTAGCCCCCACCACCACCCTGGAAACTATATTTGCTTTCTTCTGTTTGGACACTCGCATCTGGGTTGCATACGAGAAGTTCGAACACGACTGGCCATGCCAGCTGAGGCTTGTGTCTTTTCTTCACTGTCAAGTATTCTTGTGCATTTTTGCGTGTCATCATACCAATCCGTCGTTTCTTTGGTGGAAACCGATTTGACCGAGCTCATGTTGCTCGAGGCTGCAGGATTTGCCATTTGGATGTGCATATCTGTGTGAAGTGGCCCTCTCGGGACTTCAGCTGCTTTCCGGCGACACAGGAGCCTCCTTCATGTCAGGCGGTATTGCATTTTGCGGTATTGCGTTTTGCAGTGGAGGCGCACAGTTTGTGGGCAGCGTCAGTGGGCTTTGCATTGTGGCTTCCAGGCTTCAGGTTTGGAATTGAAGCCTGCACAAGTGAGTCAATGGCCACTGCTCCACGCATTGCATGTCTGCAATACGAGTCTCTCTGCATTGACCAAGGAATTTCGCTGGCATTAACTTGCATTGACTTGCAGGTTTGCATGGAGATCCAACGCACAAAGCATCCCTTCAGGCATTTTGTTCAGCCAGAGACGGGGACGCTTCAGCGTGCAACAAACCCCGCGACAGACTTATCGGTGGACGCTCGTAAACAGGAAACCGAAATGGCTGCAAATTGCGTTGAAGCGGCTTCCACTGCGTGACTTCGCCGCTAATTGACAAACACGCGCCGCAATTTGCCTTTGTTAACGGGCTTTTCCCGGAGAGGTCAGAGCTCGCATGCGTACACGCACGCGCAACCTCAGTAAATTCCGCAGCAACACAGCTTTTCGCCAAATGCGCGCGGTGAACCTTTCGTGTTGCTTTTGATCTTTGATCTCTTCCCCACCGCTCGTTCCTTTTCAAGACGTCAGTTTCAGGGGCGCATCTATGTTTTCAGGGGGTCCCGACCCTCTTCTGAGGCACACATCCTCCAACAAAGCAGCACTTTTTCGCCTTCGCAAAGTCGGGTCCATTATTTTTTCGGAGGTCAGGGGACCGGTCCCCTGATCCTGCCGAATCCACCCCTGGGTTTTCCCTCAGGTGACGGGCAGCCGGGCCACATTACATTCCGCTTGACCGTTTCCCTTTCAAGTCGCTGAACCCTATTTGACGTTGTTCGCGTCACTTTGAGCAAAACGGAGTCGACATGAGCAGAAATTTCCCTCAGTGAGTGTTCTCTAGCGTGTGATTCCTCACTGATGTACAGCTTCGAGCCAACTCGGCGCGTTCAGTCGATGGCACATTGTTCCTTCTGAAGATTCTCCACCTTTCATGGCGTCTTCTGTTTCGCCTGGCAAATTGGAAGTTGCACTCTGTCTACGGGAGAAAAAACGGAGAATATCACAGGAAAGTTCTCCCCAGCTTCAGGCGTGTCTGCGAAATGATCAGCATGATAAAGTCTGCGACAACGACGCGGCGCGAGGAGCTGAGGCCTCGAGGCGGGGAAGACAATGAAAATCGTTTTTCAGATCGTACATGTTGTTGAAATCCGACGGACAGGAACTCTTCACCCAGGCGTCGAGCCGGTCAGATCAACCTGGAATTTGCCGTACGAGTACTTTTGCGAGTGCACTTCAGTCGACAAGATTGCGATCTTCACTGGTCCCTGCAATGTCCGGGAGAAACAGTCTCAGGTCGTAGCTGCAGCATGCAGCCCTGGGAATTTCGATTCAACTGCAGTACAGAAAAATCCCCTTTTCTTGCTGCAGCAGCTGCAGTGCAACTTCCATATTCGGACTTGTTTGTCCGCTGAAAACTGTGGTCAGTTCCGCGGTCAGTCCCTTGGCTGCCGTTTGACTGGCACCAGAGTACAGGGGTGGATGCAGGGGTTCCTCCCCCCCCCCCCACACACACACACACTCAAAATTTGTACACGGGAAGCACAAATTGTGACAATGCCATTTTTTCAGAACTTCTTTTGAAAGTTGAAATCACTGCTCCACAGGGGGGTCCCCTTCAGACCAGGTGGTGGCTCCGCCCCTGATGGACACGAGGCAACATCTGCGGCCCCGGGGAGAAGCGCTAATCAGATCCGGGTCCCGCCGCGGGACCACGTGTTGCATCCAGAACACGCGGCGCCCGTCGCAGAGGCAGCGCGCAAACAGCCGCGAATGCGTGTCATTGTGCCGCAGATTGAGATGAATTGCCGCATTTGGAGACTCCTGTGTCTCGTCATTTCTTGGATTCGAGAGAAGCGCCTTTGATTTTGCACAGTGGGATTCGCTGCACGACCCATTTGAGCTCAAACGTGTCGAATTGATCTCTTCTCGCGGATCCAGAGTGGGTATCCAGAGGGCAACGAGCCTTCGGTGCTGGAGAGAAGTTTTGGAACGTTTGCACCATGTTGCACGTGAAAGCACAAAGTGGATGCAAAGCGCTGACTGCAGGAGAGAGAGAGAGGTCAAATCACTTGCTGGAGGTCAAGCCGTGGGTGTGGATTCTGGACCTTCCAACGAGCTCATGTTCGGGTGCGAATTGTCCAATCTGCATCTCAAATTCTTGTCTTGTGCGAGTTGGGCCCCTTGTTCGCCACAGAACTGGTGTTTGCCGAGGAGCTTTCTTGTTTTCCTGAGTCGCAGCACTTTTTGCTTGTTTCGTCAAAGAGCTATCGCAGTGTTCATGATGAGTATCTGTGTCACATATCTGCGACGCAGAGGAAGTGGCGCAGTGATTCCCATTGTTTCGAGCTGTCACGTCCATCAGCGCCGAGAATTCGTCGTGAACAGAGAACAGCAGCTCCAGGGAGCGATCAAGGAGCACAGAGCGTTTGAAGCTTTACTTCTGTGAGATGTGGTGGACACACAAATTTCAATGTGTGTACTCGTACACTAAAAGTGCATTTAAATCTGTGGGTGGGATACCACTGAGATATATATTTCCCCATTTGAATGCCCTGATGCGGATCCAGAATTTTATCGAGTCGGTGTTTTCGCTGCGTTGTCTCTCACGTGTGTGCGAAGAATAGATGCAGGGTTCTGCGTGCTTTGTTCGATCTTTGTCTGAAAGACGCACGATTGAAGGGGCAATCGAAAGAAACTGGCAAACAAACCGAGGAAATTGGGAAATGGTTCTGCGGGGGGAACGAGCCCTTTAGCGCGCATAAAATCAATAGGCGAGGCTCGTTGAATATTTTCCTCGCGACTTTCCCGGAAATTTCTGCTGGTAAAATTGATCCTGCCTCAATATGGAATGAATATGGACTGAAAGATTAACGTGCGCATGGGCTTTGACGCTTGTGGGCACAAAGCAGGAAATTTTCATTTGTATGCGGCACAGCGCGTCGCACTGAAGAAGCTCGGCGACCAAACATCGAGAGGCATGATCATTAAGTTTCATCTTCTGTTGGTCTCGCCATCTGTTGGTGACGGGGAAGTACAAAATGTACTCACGCAGTACTTGGTATTGTGTGCTTGAGCTCCTTACCTGACAAACCCACAAACCGCAAACAGGCAGATTGTGGGCTGGATTGAAATGTGACACAAGCATTAAATTTGTCAATGGGAGGTACTGCAATTGTTTGCACACGTTTCATTGCAGTTGAGTGAGTGACAAAGCCGAGCTGAGTGCGCAGCGTGCGCTGCATTTGTACAGGCTTCCCCGAAGTTGTTCAGCTGAGTGCGGGATTTCGTTGAGTTGGATGAAGGTGTTCGTCATTCAAGAAATTTTCCACCCATCTGCGAAGTATTTTTACTTTACACGTGCAGGCTTGCCAAGGTCGTATTTTCAAGATTCATATTTTGCAGCGGGGTTCACGAGAGTCCGTCACCGATCGCGGAGCGGTGTACGAACGTACTTGCGCTGGATGAGAACACAAGAAGCGTCAAATGCGAACCGGGCCCAACGTCAATACGCTCCTATTGAATGGGCAACAGATGGGAACCGAGCGTGTGTCACTCACTGTCAGTTCAGATGATTCAGTGTGTACAATTTGTGACCATGAATTTTCACTCGGAAATTTTGTGACAGCACCCCATAGAGCTACTGAAAGCATCTCGAATTCCCGTCATATCGTGTTCAGGTCAGAAATCAATTGCACGTTGAGGGCGCATTTATTTTATGAGCACATTATCACCCGGCCCGCATCCACCGGTTTGATGTAATTATGATGTCGTGACAAACAATTGTCAGATCCCAGCACTCTCAGAAATGGGCCCACCCTTCTTCGCGGCTTTCTTTTTGAGCGCCTTGTGCACGGCATTTGGCTCTTGGGCTCTGAAATACTGTCCTCGCTCTGAGTGTCAGACAGACTGCAGACCACAGGACGCACGCGCGTGCGCCGGATCGTGTCCATTTGCACAACATCGTCATTGTGCGCCTGCATGGTTCTCTGGACGTGGCACCGTGTGTGAGAGTGCAGGATCGTCCGCCCCACTGTGCGAATCGCTGCTGGGTTTTAACCTCCCAATGTCAGGAACAATCCTGGGTGAAGAGCCGCGAATTGAGGAAGAGGAACCCCTATCATCAGTGTCATCATCGACCCGCAGAATCTGCCTCCGTCTTGCTTGTGCGCGCCCGACACGCTGCATGAAAGACGAAAAGCACAAGCTCAGTTTTAAACTTGAACACACTCGTACTCGCATGCTTCGCACGAGTACACAGTTTTCACTTGTAGCATGCACAAGTGTCGTGTACGAGGTGGTATCAGGAAATTCGTATCGTCGTCATGTCGATGCCTGGTGTTGTATACTGAAGCCATCGACATGACGACGATACGAATTTCCTGATACCACCTCGTACACGACACTTGTGCATGCTACAAGTGAAAACTGTGTACTCGTGCGAAGCATGCGAGTACGAGT
>JAAUXT010090975.1_pt1 | contig 14993 bp, 6 predicted proteins | sample 7278171 | NCBI WGS metagenome assembly JAAUXT01 (sample SAMN14350112, study PRJNA611818) | marine sediment metagenome | isolation source: surface marine sediment (1.8m) | place: French Polynesia: Moorea | collected 2018-08 | reverse complement strand
CTGAAGCTGATTCGAGATGTAGACAATTCTCTTTCTTTCGATGAAAAAACCTGAAAAATATGAACAATAAACGTAAAGTGTGCACCAAGTAACGGGCCCTAATACTACTGTTGGGGTACAATTTAGTTCCAAATGTCGCACTGACAAGATTTGTGGTGGAGTCAGGCGGAATCTCCGAAACTGAAAAGGCCTCAAGTTGCTGAGAGTTGTAGGAATGTTTGTTTGAAAAATGTTTGGACTTGGATGTCATGTAGTCTCTTCGCTACTTGCGCGTTGTGTGTGTGTACGTGTGTGTGTACGTGTGTGTGTGTGTGTGTACGTGTGTGTGTGTGTGTGTGTGTGTACACGTGTCTGTGTGCGTGCATGCGTGTGCGTGTGCTGTGAGTGCGAGTGGTGTGTAGATCTACCTCAGCAGACGGACGTCATGAGACGAGAGAGCGCCGATCATTTCGTCGTTTTGTCTGCCACTCGCTCGGCACACCTGTTGTGTCTCACATCGGTTGAACTGATTGACACAACTTTGCTCTCGAATGTTCCTGTGATGCCCATTCTCTTGCACGAAGTTTGGCATGGTGCAAACTGCGATGTTCTTTGGAGAAATCAGAGGGGGGATTTCTCTGGGGTTGAAGACAACGAGAAATCTTCCAAATTTCTCGCGTTTGCAGGATTTTCTTTTTGTAACATCTTTTTTGTCCATTTTCTTGCACACAGCTTGACCTCACTCACGCGAACAGGACAAAAATGCGGGTTGTGCTGCACCAGAGCGACTGCGTTGTGCGTTTGTTTCGTCAATGCTCAGTTTGGTTTGAACACCATTCAGTCGCTCCAAAACACTGGGCGAAGAAGAAATTACCGCAGGTGTCCTTGGGCGGAGTCGGGGGTGGATCCAGGAGGGGCGTTGGGATCCACGACTCTGACTCCAGAAACAGTTCCCCAAATTTGGCACCGCATGTGCGACTGTCTTTGCTGTGAATATCTGTCGTTGATCTGGAGTCAAACACTGTCGGGGTCGAGTTCCCCTGGTTTACCCCTGGATCAGCCCCGACACTGAGTCTGGAGAACACATGAGTCAGGTAATTTAAAGGTATGTTCTGCCTCCAGCGATCACTGCTGTGCTGTCGATCTTCAAGGCAGGGTTCACACGGTCGCACAGGGTGCGTCATGCGTTTCGTCTGAGCTGGCACTGCATCGTCACACAACACAACAAAACACGTGATGTGTTGCGTCGCTGCTGTTTCTCTCTCTCCTCTCTGTTTCTCTCTCTCTCTCTCTGTTTTTCTCTCTCTCTCTCTCTGAACAAGAGCAACGTCGTCGCTTACAACGCAACGCACACCGCCAGTGCTGATGCCACAAGCGACGAAACGGCGATTTGCATGTGCAGAAACGTATCTCGCGACGCATCCAGCGCGAACGAGGCTCAAGCTTGTTTATGTTTGTCTTTCTGCCTGTGTGTAGCTACAGATCTTGAATACATCCTCCCCTGTGGGCCTGGTTTTGTTTCAGCAGTTCAAAAGATACCTTAAATAGATGCTGTGGTGCCTGATCTTTGATCTTGGAGTTTGCCCTCCAGTAAAAGTCGGAAAAGTACAGACTTGTGCGAATGTACTTGAAAGTACTGTCTCTCTCCATGTCTCGCACCAAATCTACAGTCGGACCCTGGATTGCGCGAACTTTTCTTCAACGAGCGAAAAAAAACTTGATGACTGGTTTCCAACATCAAAAGTGAATGCTTTTTCGTTTGCTGTTTTGAGCTGCACGAACTCAACCTGTTTGGGCTGCGACTGTATTTCCGACCTCACCCCAGAAACAGACGGTAGACGTCTGCACTCTGCCTCATCAGACTCACGAACGAGCATCTTAAGGAAAACTTTTTTGCCGCATTGAAAATTTTTCAATGCATCTTGGGGCAAAAAGTACAAAAAGGAATTATCTCAGAGTAAAGATTTTTCTCAAGAGAAACTGACAGCAGGGGGGTTGCCATGTGAATATCAAGTACGAATGTGTGTAGACACGCATGTGCAAGAGCAGCTAAAGCGACCGACCGACCGACACGGGACGGGGCTCAGCACCATCGCGCTGGGTCTGTTCGATTTGTGTGTCGAACACCCTGTGGCCCCCTTCACGACAGTTCGATTTACACCACGAGAGCAGTGCAACCCCGAAGCGTCCTCTGCACGCCGCAACCCTCACAACTCCCATCATCGACCTCAGGCGCTGCGCAATGACCCGACACGCTTTCGTCGCGCAAATCGAACGCGCCCAACGCTTTTTAAATGGGAAGCGACAGAGTTGAACAGCATCAATCAACGCTTCGGCTCCGAACATCATGAACTCCGGGGGCTACGGAACCACCGGGCCGGGTCCCCGTCTTCTCCGTCGCGGTTCCACGGGTCCCCGTTACCCCGCGGGTTCCCGCCGCCGCCACCGCTGACTCCGAGGAGAGGAGAACGAACGCACGCGCGCTCAGCGCTCCGCAATCGACCTGACACTGCATGGACGTTCTGCCACAAAGTACACGATGGGATGTTTGCTTTATTGATTTGAATTTATTGATACGGATAAGTGTTCAATCACAACTCTGAAGATTCTCGAGGATGGGGGACGCCTTGGTGAGTTCCATTGCTTTTCTTTCGGTACACGTCTGCAATCGAGACTTCAAGATTGTTCCGTTGCACAAGGATGTCAAAAATGGAAAAAAAACACACACGCATTTCAGAACAAACTTGCAGATCGTTTTGACATTCGGAAGAGGGTGGGATCTTCAAGATTTTTTCAAACGAATGGAAAAAATGGTTCAGAATTCCAATTTTTGGTGGCTGCAGGAGATTCCACCCTGAGGGAGGAGTCACGCAATATAATCTCAGGGCAAAAAGAAAACTGCGTTTTGTAACCCTCTGTGGCTGTTCTGTCAAAGCAGCGACAGAAACCATTGCTATTGCAGCAGGCACTCCAAGAATGCGGAGAAAAACTTAAGACGCGTGCCAGACAACACGCGACCTGTTTCACGTACGACAATGCGCTCAACCTGGCTGTAATTTGCAGGTGTACGTGGCCGCCGTCGCCGTCGTGGCCTGTACTCTGGTCATCATCTTCGTGCTCTGCTTCATCGTGTCCTGGATATTCATTTATCACAAGTGAGTTCATACATCCCACACACGCACACACGCACGCACACCACACACTCTGTCTCCCATACGGGTACACACACACACACACACACACACACACACACACACACACAAGATCTTAGACTGTGTCTTCCAGGGGCAAAAAGTCTCTTTTTCGCTCTTTACACTCACAACACGCACACACTCACAACGCACCCACACACACACACTCACACACACACACACTCACACACACACACTGCCCAACCATCCCAACCAATGTGTTCAAAGCTCTTCCTTCCACGAGAACAGGTTATTTATTCCCCATCCTCGTCGTGAGCCCGACCACGCAAGGCTCACTTAATTGTGCACACTGTTGTTATCTCTATTCATTTGCTGGTGCTGCACTTTTTGTGGGGTCCCGTGAACCATGCATGACGGTACACGACTCGGGGGTATTGAGAGGCACCGAGGTTCAGGGTTCTGCGCATGTGTCTTGTGTATCGTGGGTGACTTCATTCCCAAAACGCTCAGGTAGATCTATTGTCCCCGCTTCCTGCTACAATGTTGACAACAAAAGAAATGAGATCTATGGATGTTGGACTGAGCTGGGCTGCAGCGCTCGAGTACTTGTAAACTTTACCCCGCGTGTTTGTCCTGCCACTCCAACGCTGAATCTTCTCAGTTTACCACCGTGCAGTGAAGAGCTGAACGTTTTAACCGTCCGAGAGATCACCTCCCATGCAGGGAAATTTCGGTCACAAATATTGGACGAATCAGTGTTCAATATGTGCTCAGAATGAACAAGTGTGTAGCACGAGTTCTTTCTTCACATATTGAACACTGATGAGTGAAATAGTTAACTTATACCACAAGTGAAATGTCTGCAAACATGGGGAGTTCAATTACTGGCTAGAGAATGAATGGTCATGCTCTTAGTTTTCATGTTTGAAGATATTGCACTCGTGGTATAATGTCTTGTACTGAGCGAATCTTGTTCGAATTGGCCGAATTGAGCTGTCGGGACATCAAGCTGATTGACATTGAACAATGAAACCAGAGAAAAAATTCAGGAAAATGGAGAACCAGTCAGATTCCCACACTGAGACCAACATTTTTCTTGTTTTTGGAGGTTTCCTTTGACTCTGTGTTCAGCCTGTTAATTTGGCGTTGCGAAACCTGTGAAGAAGTCAGTGGCTGGAACCCTGCTCCAGTGACTCATGCTGTCTCAGTAACGACAGGTGTTACACAAAATAAAGACCAGTTTCTTAAATTATCCACGCAAGACCTGCCACGATGCTTCACATAGGATGCGTCACTCGTTGGCGTCCTTCGCAAGTCATGGGGCGTTGTGTCGTCACCAGCAACGCGTCGCTCGTTGAGACCCGTCTGACACTGGAAGCGCCATGCAGCACGCACGTTTTCGCAAGCGAAGGCGCAGTGCCCAATAATTTGTACAGGGACGCAATGCGTGACGCATCCACTGTGAAACAGGCCTCAATACAGGGCTTTGAGACTGTTGTGCTTTTGCGCCGATTTCGTGACATACTCCCACAGACGAGAATATCCGGCGTCTCAGGCATGCGATTGAGGAGTTTATGACATTGGGATTAGGTTGAATTTACACCCTCCCACTCAAGGTCAGGGGCGAAATCACTGATTCAATGTTCCCTTGTTGGGTTCAGGGGCGAATCCACGGGGGTACATGAGGGGTTCTCAACATGGCAAATATCTGTGTGAATTTTTGGTGACGATTCAAATCAAGGGACGGTCAATTCGTTGTACCTTTTCGGATGAAGAGGGCCCAGTGTAATGTTTCCAAATATATAAAAGCCTGTTGTCAAACTTGGCAAAATTTTGTCATTCAACTCAGACCGCTGGATGTTTGAATACCTGCACGAGAATGTGGATCTCTTCTTCTTGGGACTTGGTTTTTGCTTCCTCATGTTCCCACTTGTTCCCCAAGGCATCACTTCAGCTTGTCCGGGGTCAGGCTGGAGTGACCCATCTGCCGACCCCACCCCATGGATCTGCACCTCGCGCCGAGCGCTGCGCTGGTGCGGCGGTGCTTGTCACCTCGCTCCCGGGGTGGCGTCCCCGTGCTGCGTCGTGCGATGCAGCACAATATGAAACAGAGAAGAATGTTTATAACACGATGTTTTGTTACAGTATTCGGGCCCAATCCAGCGGGAGGGGCCTCTGATCCCTCAGCTGAAACAAGTTTCGCATTTATATTTGGTGGCATGAGACACAAACTCCGTTGGCAGCGCGACCCTTTGAATTCAAACTTGGGTCCGCCCTGCGGTTCCAGAACAGCTCCTGAAACCGCCACAGTTCCCGCCTCACGGGAGAACACCAGCTCTGGTCTGAAACCGAAGGTGGAGACGGACCACGCGGTTGTACAAGAAAAATTTACAGCAAGGAAGTTTGAGTCAGACAGGTTTTGAAACAGTCGTCATGTCGTTGAAGGTTCTTTTGCCCTGAATCATTCTTGGAAAGCAGATCAAGTGAACATTGCCTTCGCAGACCGAAATCCTACCCTTATCGTGAGAGACAAGGTTCTCCGCCAGAGATGTGCAGACTTTTTTCCTCAATTGTTTGTCAATTTTTCACCAGAGAGTTCGCGACACTCAAATTAATCACAAGCCCAAAGTGATGGATTTGTCGCGAGGCAACATTCTTCAACACAGAAACACAAACTCGTCCAACTTGCAAAATTCCTTGACGAAGATTTCACATGTCTGGTGGCGGGTTCTTCTCATTGTGCGTGTGTGTATGTACGCGTGCAGTCCAGCATTCTCTTACCTTTTCTCCTTCTCTCCCACAGACATGCGCAGTACAAACTTGACGCCGCCGCCAAGCGACGCGAGGCGGCGCTCGCGGCGCAGCGTCCGCCGTCCGCGTTCAAGGTCGAGTCGCTGACGCATGCGCCGACGTACCACGCCCAGTTCCTGGACACGGGAACCGCCAACGGGAAGGCGTTCCACTTCGACACGCTGCTGACGTACGGTCACGCGGCCCAGAACAGTAGCAACAGCAACAACAACTCTGTTGTGAACGCCAGCGAGACCTGACCACGGAGACCCATCTTCATGGGTACTCAAGGACACAGTTCTGAAGCATTCATGTTACGTTCGAGAAAAGTGACTCGTGGCACGAACATTGCTGGAATACCTCAATGGAATATTGAATTCAATGAGATAAAAAAGTGGAGACCCAGGCATGGATGCTCTGCACAGACATGCCAAACATTTTTGGAACCCGGTGAAGATTTGAAGATTTGAAAACGTCCGAGAATGCGACATTCTCCACTGAAGCAGCAGCAGCAGCGGTGGACCTGTGGATTTCGTCTCATAGATGGGGAGGGGGCTCAACTGCTGATTTTCACAACGTGCTCAAGATTTTCTCAATTTGCGTGCGGTCCAAGTTGCCGAGTGAATTTTGTTGGGTTGGGGTTCAGGTTATTTCGCGACGGGGGCGGGGTCAGGCAGGGGTCGACACTGAACGACCCCTGCACCTGCTTCAGCCAAGTTGTTAAAGTGGGTATGCACAGAGCTCAGAGCCAGAACCAACAGAACGGAGATTTTCAAAGCACTGTTCTTCTCCAATCTTTCCTTTTCATTTGATCAGTCCAACCGCCAAGAATTCTTTCCCCTTTTTGCGCTACAAACACCAAACACTTCACGTTTGTTGGACCCCAGGTCCCAGTTTTACGCCTGATGGTGCATTTTTCCTTTTCCTCCAAAAATGTTGAGGCTTGAATCAGCCCCGTCCAGCTTTTCACCCCATCCCACCCTGGCCTCAACCCTGGATCTACCTCTGGTTCCCACGTGAACTCAAATTCAGAAGGACGTCCGTTACAAGGTGTACACCACAAACAAGTCTGTTCGGATTGAAACCCAGTGGAATTCAGTGCGCACTCCAGGGTCGTTCTGATGTTTCAATGTGCATTAGCGCGCAAATGAAGACGGGTGTAGTTAGCCTAGCTTCTGAACCTCGTTATGTCAGGCCTGTGACCCTGGTATTCAGAGGTCCGGGCACCCCAGCCATATCCATCGCACGCACGCGCATTAACGATCAAGGGCATTCAGTGCGTTGCCATTGGTTCTTATTCTCTCCATGCTTTTTTGCTTTTTTGTTGTTGCACAATCCCCACGCAAGTTCGGGCTTGGGGAACCAAGAAGTATGCGAGAATGCTGTTCCACTGAACAATGATGCTATCACACCAGAAATCAGCACCTCGCCATTGAGACCTGTCCCGGGTGAATGTAAAGTTATGTGAGAACTCTTTAAGATTTCGCGTTAAAATTTTAACGACGGCTACAGATTCCCGTTGTCAAGAAGGGGAGGGACCCAGAGGCTCAAATTTCCCAAATTACCCCGTTGGAAGGAGCCCCAGGGTGAAGAATGGCCTTCTCGGGTCAAGGCTGACGACCTTTTGCGGGCTGAGTGTGGGGAAACTGACCACCGTCACCCGTCGGGGACAAAAACTGGGATGAGGCATCGTAAATTGAGGCCGCGTTCACACAGGTTGCGAATTGTGTCGGGGGCTTGCGTGGGGACTTTTGGCTTTTTATCACAAGGGTGTTCACGCAGCAAGCAATGCTTGGGTCTGTACCCATTTGCTTGCACAAGCCACACTGACGTTGCAGCACGCCAAGCTGCGCGTAATCTGTGTGGATGAAAACCCAACATATTCCTTTTGTTCATGTAGCACGTTTCATTTTGGTCTCAAGCCTCAGTGCATGGTTCCTGTCTGTTTTGCTTACTTGCAGGCTCTGCTGAATGCTCCTTCCTGTCAAGAGATTCGTATTTCCGTGCCTTCAGCCCCCCCCCTCCAAAAATTTTTCCCCAACGCCCATTGATTTTGCGCCAGAGGCGCAAACATTTTCCCTTCCATTTCCTTGAAGACTCGGACCTCAGGACCGGGTTGGACCATGAACCCTGAGTCTTCTATGACTTGACTGTGACTGATGTTCCACACGCAGTTCAGCTCAACACTTGTAGGAAGAACGTTGCTTGTCACAGACAGACACAGAAACGCATCCCACACCTCAATGCTTCCCTTTCACCTCAATTTGCGGCCAACAGGGCCAATGATGGGCAAAACGAAAACATTTCATTTGCGGAATTGCACCGTGAAATGGAGAAAACCAAATTGTGAGTAATTTGTCGCAGCGAGGCAGATGCGGGTCGTTCCCACGCATCCTGTGCACGTGTGCGCGGTGGCGACGACGCCGTCCTTGCCTGGACGCGCACACCGTCAGCAGCGCCGTCCTCACAGCTCGGAGACTCCATCTGCGGATATCGCAGTCCTTGCAGCCCTGAATGCTTCGTTTCGTCGCGTCCGTGGGGCGCGTGTTTGTTTGACTATCAGGGTTTTGCATTGTTCAATGAGGGATTCACACCCCTCGCCTGTCGACTCACACCCATGGAGGAAGCTCCAGTGAATTCAGGATTGTTGGTTGGGGGGCCCTGGTCTTGACTGATAGTCTGACCCTTGGGAGCTCCAATAGATTCAGGCTTTTCAAAACAAGCAAATTTGTATGCACCAGAGGTGCAAACCAGACCACACAGTTCTTCCGAGGGTCCACGGGACCTGGCGCCCCTGGATCCACTGCAGCTCCCCCATCTGACAAACAGCATTGCACCAGGCTCTGTGACGCGAGACAGGAAGCGTTCGGAAGTCATGCGACCCGTTCAGGTCCGCGGAGGTGCTTAATGATCGTGTTTGGTGCGCTGAAGGTACAATTATCCTCAAACACACCAGTTACCAACTTGATTGCCCGTGACATCAAAATTGGTTTGCCTAACTGCAGTGGGGGAGCCAGAGACTGACTGTACCGCCAGGGCCCCTTGCCTCCATCAAAATCATTTTCGCTCCGAATTTCTTCAATCATTTCCACCCTGTAATTTTGTTCTGTTGGTGCAATTTTGCAAGTTTTTGTCAAAGTCGGAATCGCTCTCTCTTGTAAGGGGTTGTTTTCCCCAGGGGTTCGACCCCCTGGCCAAATTTAGTGCGTGGAACCGTCTTTATTGTGTTGTTCGTACTCTTCACGTTTCTTGTTGAGAAAGAGCAAAAGTTTTGTATTTTCTGCATTTGCAATAAACATGTTTATTCCCGAAGGAAACAACTTCCTTCTTGTCTCAATTGAGCAACAATCGTGTCGATGGAACCCAATCAACTACGTTCGCAATGTCGAGATCACGGTGTGGGGCAAAAGCACGCTGTCTTTGCGCGCCCCAGAACACGAAGGCAAGAACTGTTCAGAATTCATGCACTCCACTGCAACATTGTTTGAAACGTGCAACGCGCACGTGAATCAACGTGCGACGGGCACGTTGCGCTGTGCATAGCGTCCCCCGTGCACCGCACCCATTTCACGTGCAAACGTGCAGGTTTGAATGAGACGCAAGCGCTTCGCTCAAGCTGCTCAATAGTAGCTGCCGTGCACGTTGGTGAGGTGGTTGTAGCAGGCCTGGCTCTCCTCGAAACTCTGCCCGCACTTGAAGCAGACGCTCGCCTTGCAGTTGCTGCAGTGCACGTTGAAGCATCCCTCCGCCTTCTCGATCCCGACGCCGCAGCGCGGGCAAAGGCGTCGCAGGACGGCGTCCTCCCCGAACCACGCCGCCGTCTCGGCGTCCACGTGCTCACGTGACGCCCACAGCGCACACGTGTAGCCCACGTGGTACGGAGACGCCCCGCAGTGGTTGCAGAAAGCCACGTGACATAGTTTGCACGTGGTTTCGTCGCCCGTGAACTTCTCCTTGCTGACGAAGTAGACATTGGAGCAGTCCGCGGTGGGGCAGTAGCGCACTGGGGAGGAGTCCCCCTGCTGAGCGATAAACAGGGACAGGGACGCGTTCAGAAGTTGCCGCAGTCCTTTCTGGGAGTAATGGCAACTTTTGCCGAGGTCATTTAGGAGAATGGGTTCCTCGCAGCCCGGAGCGACACACGTGACCGGAAGTGAACGGTCCTGGACTGCAATGGTCACGTGAGCTTCAATACAAGATTCGCAATACGCATGCGCGCAGAGACCCAACGTGAACGGAAGTCCCTCGACGAGGCAGAGGCACGCTACGCACGTGGGACGACCAGAGTCCACGGTCGATACGCATGGCCCCAGCTCGTCGCTGACCTTGGCAACCCTGGCGCGACAGGCCTCGACACAGTCGGGGTGACCCCAGACAGCAAAATGACCCGATTTGGAATCCCAGAACACCGCATCGGCGCCTGTCTGGCGACACAAGTCCGTGAAATCCTGTCCGTAGCGCTCCTTCAGTTTCTTCACCAGGAGAATCCTGAGTTCAGGCTGGACGGGGATGGTCGCGGGTTCGCTCAGATTGTCCACGTGTGTCAGCACTGCGGCTCTCGCTTCAGGCTTCAGTTTGGGCGGCCCGTAGACCAACAGGCTGTCTGTGCCCGAGCTCTGGAAGGTGAACGTGGCACTGAACTTGGATTCCAGTTTCTCGAGGAACTTCCTACCTCCCCAGGACCTGAGGTAGGGCAAGGCGAGGGGGTTCCCGGAGTCCCCGGGGTGGATGACGTCAGGGGAGATGACCTTGAGCAGCACGTTCTTGACGGTGCCGACCCTCTTCTCGTCTCGCCCTCGCACCTGCATCACCGTCATACCCGCGCTGTTCCGCGATGACGTCATCTCCACCCCGAGGTTCTTCTCCTCGATCCTCTCCCGCAGCACGTCGATTCCCTCCTGGACGCGCTCCAGCACTTCCGGTTTTACCAGCACCGCCGAGCAGAACTCCACCTGGTGGATCCAGGGGCGCCAGTTCCATTTCCGGGCATCAGTTTTCGCGAGTTTACGATAAGCCGCGATGAACTCTTTCCCGCCGGAGAAGAAATCCACAAACGTGTCGCGAAGGTCACTTCCGGGGTCCTCGGGCACCGCGGTCACGTGATAACGAATCGGGTTGACGTCAGGAAGGGCGTCGATGAACCTCGATTTGATGGTCGTCTCGCGTTCGAAGCAGCGGTGCGTCGTCCAGGGGTCGCGGGTGATTTTGACGCTGCAGAGCCCGTCCCCAAAGGCGGCCTTGACCCCCTTGAGGATCTGGTTGTTTGTTACGTACTTGAAGTTCAGTTCGAACACGCCCTCCTCGTCGCTGTCCCACCACATTTTACAAGGTTCGTTCAGCACCACGACGTACGGCGGCGGCGGCGGCGGCGACTTGGCTCCGCAGACGCGACGTACCTCCACGTACTTGACGGGCGCTGCGACGTGACGCACCGTCGCTCTGACGTAATCGACGCTCGTGGCGTCGGACCTCAGGTCAGGGCGCGCCGAGCACAGGAAGGCGTTGGGCGGAGGGTGCTGGGCGAGCAGCGTCTTTCTCGCCGCGTCAGTCCGACACAGGACCCTGCCCCACAGTCTGGGTTCGGTGGAGGTCAGTTTCTCTTCCTCCTCAGTCATACACCGCTCCACCTCCCCACACTCGTACTTCTCCAGGGTCCACTTGAGAAGGTCACCAAGCACGTTACAACACACGTACACCAGCACAGTGTTGTTCTTGTCCAAGGAGGCTTCCTCAGAGTGGTCCTTGATTTCCTTTACCTTTCCCGTGTTCAGAACCTGCAGCAAAATCCCACTTCCCTTCTCGGGGTACTCGAAAAATGCGACCTCATTCAGGAGTTTCATCTTCTCCTTCTCAATCGCTTTCCTGATTTCAGATTCAACCGCTTCTTCATTGAGACTGGAATCGAGCTTGTGCACCGTCACGCTATTATCGCTCATGTTGGGCTCCACGTGGGCGCCGCCGATCAGGTTCCAAGGGTCCAACATCCGGCCGAAGTAGGCCACGCCCTCCGGGTGCCCGAAGAGTCTCTTCAGGAGCATGGCGGGCACCTTCACGGTGCACACGTGGGCGCTGTTGTACAGTTTCTCCACAGCGCCCTCTGTAAAGCCAGTGTCTCGAGTCTCCACGTGCTCTCGCGCCAGGTCCTCTGGTACAAACAGCGTCACTTTGCACGTGGCTCCACCACACGTCGGACTAGGGGGTCTCCTCAGTTTGAAAAACAAGGCAAATTTTGGCGCTGGACTCGGGATGGCGTCCGTTGCCTTCACAACGGCCCCAGTCACCTTCAGATACCCGCAGTGAGTACTCCCCGAGAAGACCGCCAGGCCATTGATGAAGGACTCAAGAAACAGTCGGACCAGACACCTCTCAACCGTCTCAACACTCATGCTTCTGTCAAACGCCAGGCTGACGTTGTCGTCGGCACTGGGGTTGAGTTTCCGGTGGATCTTGGTGACGAAGTCGCGGACGGAGTCGAGGACGGCGGGGTCGAGGCGTCGCTCCCGGCACCAGGCGCGCCTCCTCCCCGGGGCCACGCCGCACGCCGCCCGGAACAGCCGCAGGCACGAGAACCCGTAACCGAACTCGTGCGGAGGGGAACTGCTGCTGCCGCCTCCGGTCTCGTGCAGAAATAGACGCTTGGGCTCCAAGTAAAAACCTGCGTGAGAACATGAGATTGAAGTGTGTGAGAATTGATGACATTGACATGTTGGGCGCGATGAACTTTTGACTTTCTTGTGCAAAGGAAGACGAACAGCAAACACGGTTCAACCTGGTGTGTCGAACTCAACGAGAAAGGGGGAGCAAAGTGCTGCAGATATTGCGCTTTGAACGAGTTTTGGTATCAAAACGTAAAGTTTTACCGAAGGGCACAACGTTAGAGGCGTACGCAGACGCAAACGAAATCTTGCAAAATTTTTGCCCTCTGATTCAGGGCGAGCTGAGTCAAATGCAAGTGATCGTCAGAGTGACGACGCGGTTTGGTTTCGTGCTTGCAGCTGATCAAGAATTACTCACCCAGAACGACGGACATTTCCGTGGCGACGTCCAGCGTCGCCGCCCGGCGGATGAGGCGCTCCACGTGCACGTCGGCGTGCAGACGCTGCGTCACGTCGTCGGCGTCAAGACGCCGCGTCATGTCGGCGTCGGGAGACGGCTTCACGTCGGTGACGGGTCGCGACTTCCTCTTGGCGTGAAGACGCTTCTTCACGTTGCTATGACGACGATAACTCGTTGCTGCGTCGGCCATTGCTCATGGATCGCTGTGACCGTTTGCAAATTGGATAGCTGCCACACTGTGTGCAAAATTACAAAATTTAAGTGTGTGTACATGTGTGACAACACAAATCAGGCCAGTGAAAGTTTCAGAATTCATCTTTTCGCTGAGTCTGACAAGGCTGAATCACACTTCCCTTGCCAACTCCCCCCCCCCACCACACACACACACTCACGTCCGACCAGAGCACCAGTTCACCTAGCGGGACCGCACCTCCTGCTGCTCTTTGAACTTCGGGAGGAATTGTGTCCCCCGCCTTTTTGTGCACCACACAATTTTGAGTGTCTCCCTGTGGGTCAGTCACCAGCCGAGACCCTGGTTGCACGATCGTTGGAGGACGCACGCACACCCACGCACAATTCAATACATGCGGAAGAACTTTGCAGACAGCTTCTCTACGTAAAACAACTTGAATACTCACCAGATTTGTTTGCAAAATGTTCAAGTTGTCAAACTGAATGCACGTGCATTGAAGTCACAAATTTGTGTGCAATTGATGTCAAGGCAAAAATAATGCATTGAAGATACGTCTCAGCTGCAGTGTGTTCTGTTCATGATGGAAATGTTCGAGTGCAGGGACAGGGCCGGTATTTGTACTTTCTGCGAACCCAGAAGGTTCCGCTTATCTCTTGTTTCACAACCAATGGAAAATGCTATTTCTAGAAAGTTACGAACACGTCAGCACGATTAGATTTCGGTATTCTTCCCGGTCTTGCATCATGCGCGGGAACTCGTGGCGACATCTGGTCTCACAATTCTGCGCTAAAAGGACCCGCGGATTGAAAAGGCGGACTCGTGCACTGCAGACGAACCAGCAGACGAAATTATGACCGTTTGAAACATTTCCACCCTCAAACGCTCAAAAGATGTGAAAGAGAGCAGGGGTGGAGCATGTCGGACATCATAGAGAAGACCATTGCGTCCCTACCAGGCCTCATCACCGGAGCTGCGGGCTTCGGGAGCGACAAACCGGCCACAGTGTCCAGGGCGTTCCAGAGCTTCGTCGATGCGCTCGGGGCGATCCGATCAAAACACGTGAGTTCAAAGAGATCAGCTGATCCAGAAGGGGCGAATGAGCCCGACCCGGTCCTGACTGGGGTCTGACATTCAGAAGGGAGCAGGCCAAGTCGACGCAAAAGGTCCAACTCGACTTTGAAGACAGTCACAAAGTGGACCAATCTGCGACGCAAAAATGGTGTGTGTGTGTGTGTGCGTGTGTAGTCTCTCTCTCTCTCTCTCTCTCTCTCTCTCTCTCTCTCTCTCGCTCTGTGTGTGTGTGTATGTGTGTGTGTGTGTGTATGGAGTCCAAGGGAGTTTTTTTGGGGGGGGGGGGGCGGGGGGACCCCCACACCAAAATTCGTCAGACGAAGTGAAGCGACCGTTGTCACCGGCAAGTGATCTTCTCGTGGAGGGGGGGGGGTTCAGGCATCTTTACGCAACACTCAACGCTGCTTGATTCTTGATTTGGATTCACAAGGTTCTGGATCTTCAATGATCCGAAGCGCAGATCCAGATGAACCCATCAAACACGTCTCGTCCAGGACCTGAATTGGTATCAACATCAATTTGGTGACGGACATTTACTGACTCGTCCAATTGTCACAAGTTTGTGTCTCATGATGATGGACTTGGATTAAAGCAAGACGTCGTATACGGTTGCACGTTTATTGTCCGAAGTCAAGAGATAGAGAGAGAGTGCATTATGGAACATCCTCCTTTCACAGAAATTTTGAAAAGATCAAAAACTACATTTTTCACACTTTGCATGCATTACTACCAGCTGCCATTGCTGAGGGTGT
>JAAUXT010125302.1_pt1 | contig 14997 bp, 16 predicted proteins | sample 7278171 | NCBI WGS metagenome assembly JAAUXT01 (sample SAMN14350112, study PRJNA611818) | marine sediment metagenome | isolation source: surface marine sediment (1.8m) | place: French Polynesia: Moorea | collected 2018-08 | reverse complement strand
CCGGCCGGCGCTGCCCCGACGCTCCCCGTGTGAACCCGGCCGGCGCTGCCCCGACGCTCCCCGTGTGAACCCGGCCGGCGCTGCCCCGACGCTCCCCGTGTGAACCCGGCAGGCGCTGCCCCTACGCGGCGCCGCGGCGGCCGCAGCAGTTGGAGTCGATCTGCGCGGGAACCCGACGCCCGGTTCGTGCGGCCGACTGACTGCGAGGAATCCTGATCAGAGATACGCGCGGCGGGGCGAGAAGGAGAGAGACTGAAGGGAACCCCGAACAGAAACTGAAGGGAATTTCCGTCGAGAATTGTGAGTGAGTGGGGCCTGTTTCCAACTGCGTGCGTCGTGCACTGCGCCCTTGTGCAAACCACTGCGATGAGGCGCAGCCGATCGGTCCTGGTCACGTTACGTGCGACGCATCCAGCGCGAAGGTCAACACAGAGTACACGACATCTCAGCGATGTAACGGTCCACATACTGCACAGAGATGCAACGCCTGTTTAAGTTTGTAAGGGACCTGAACGCCGACGGAGGAACTGAACCCGTGACGCACTTGAGGTTTTTCCTCGTCTCACTGAATTACGCTTTCAACGTGAAAAATGGCGCAAATTGAAGCAATGGACACTCACCTAATCGGAGGGCAGCTCCAGGGTGAATAGCAGATCCCAGTAACAATCCAAACCACAGCGTAGCAAACAGCGTCCACTTCGTGTCCATGGTGACCGTAACCAGGGGCCTGTTGCCGCAGCAACAACGTCTGCTGATCTCCATGGCAACGGTCAGCTCACTGTATCCATGTGCCTGTGACGTTCTTTACGTTTCTTGTATTTTCTGAGCTTCCACGTGCGTTTCTGATGTCAAAATCCTGCTGTAAATTCTGGTCGATGCTGCTCGCTACATGGTCAACCTGGAAATATAGAGAGAACAGAAATTCAGTTGCGCACGCGATACTCTGAGAAGCCCCCTGCGTCCCCAGGGATTCTTGAAAGCTTCTCAATCCGAATGCATTGTGCAGATCCGTCTGCTGTCCCTTCGCACTCACGGTGGTGGTGATCAGAGATCGGGGGTCGAGCCGCAGTCAAAAGTTCAAGCGGAGAGTTTCAATTCGCCTCTCACACGCAAAGTTGGGAGGGGTCTGAATGGAACAGCTGCAAAGCGTGCCAGCAGGTGTGCGTGCGCGTGCGTGTGTGAAAGAACACGGTAGAGAATGTGCGTCTGTGTACATGTGTGTCAGTGCGACTACGTGTGACCACGAAAGGTGAGAGTGTGACCATGTGCGTGCGTGTACAAGTGCACGAAGGTGTGTGTGTGTGTGTGTGTGTGTGTGTGTGCGCGCGCTACTGTCTCCACACAATCATTTGTTATCGAAGCATCTCCCCTGCATAGCCCAGTCAAGACGAATGGAAGGTCGTCGAAGGAAGCGCGCAAATGAAATGAAGTTCAGGAGGCTCTTCGCCCCAATCCACACAAAAGCTTTGGAATTCCCTCCTTTCTTTCCACCTCTTTCCACTCCAATCAAGTGGAAACGTTCAAGTCCTTTCGTATATCAAAGGGCAACGCTCTCTGATCTGCACAATCGAATGAAAACCCCTCAGTCTCGGTCCCATTGAAAAAACTGCCCCAGTCCCCAGCACTTCCCTTGTCATTCAACGTCCATCAATAGACATCAACGCTTTTTCACGTCGCGATGCATCAGAGGTAGATGGGTGGGTGGAGCGCATTGGGGGGGGGATCCGGGGTCTGGTCAAGGGGCCCCTGACCCCCCACCCCTCAAGATTCGAACTTGAATGCAACAAACACGTGTTTTCAAACACAAAATGTGACTGGCGCAACGAAAGGGCGATCTGGTGGGGATGACTCCCCGAACCCCCCACGAATCCGAGTTTCCCCGTCCCCTCGCCCCCCCCACGGACCCGCCCCTAGGCCTGTTCGATTTTCCCCGGCCCCGAATCAATCAAGCGCTCTCAGCAGAGGCGCCGGGGATCCAATTTGAGGGACGGTTTGGTCCCTTCATGTTTGCGTGTCTTTGCGGCGCCTCGTGGAGCCCGAGGCGAGTGTCCGAAATTGACCACTTGATGTGAAAGAGGAGGCCGACCCCGGGAGGGACGGGGATCCACGGGAGGGAGGGGAATCCACGGGAGGCGACACACAGACTACAGACACGCGTGCGCATACCCACTACACAATTCGCACTTGCTGCAGCAAAGGTGACAACGAGGTGCTGTCATTCACTTGTGAGAATCTCCAAGAGTTTTCACCACACCAACTGGTGGGGCCAGATTCACCAGACCAACTGGTGAGTTCACTACACCAACTGGTGGGGCCAGATTCACCAGACCAACTGGTGGGGCCAGTTCACCAGACCAACTGGTGAGGTCATATTCACCGCACCAACTGGTGTGGGTATCCCTGCAGAACTGAATTCCCTTTGCAATTCCTCTGTGACGACAGGGGCACAACGCACCTGTTCCATGGGAGAAGGAAGAAGGTCCAGGTTGGGTGTGTGATTGTGGGGACTCAAATGGACAGGACTTCACTCGGCTTACACAGCGGCAGCTCGGACACGAAAGGCTCGGGAAGTTCGCGTGATCCTTCTGCAGCTGCCCTGGGAGAACAGATTACATCACTGGCGTCGTTCCCTCGGCGTCTTTCAGAGGTCTGCACGCACACGCTTCACGAGAATCTACGGGTCGCAGAATTCCCTTCTAAATTTCGAGCAATTTCTCCTATTTCAAGCTCCTTCCCCAGGAAACAAATCCCTGTCCTTTGCTCTCTCCTCCAATCGCTGAACAACACACACACACACACACACACACACACACACACCTTCGTTTCTTCTGGTTTCACGTGCTCTGCTTGGCCCCTGGTTTCTTCTACCCCTCCCTCTCTATTCCACCCCCACTGCGCGCTCATCAATCTCCCTTCCCTCTCCGTCAAGCTCCAGGTCCTCCCCAACCCGACTCGTCCCCCCCCGAACAACCCATCCTTCCTCTCCTCCTCTTCGCCCCTCCCTCTCCTTCCGCCCCTCCCTCTCCCCCATTCTTTTCCCTCCCCTGAGGGCAGATTAGCATGGCCCAGTTCCACACAGAGGTCACGCCTTCAGTGGCGCCGCTCCGCCGTGGTCACCGACAGTCTTGCCGCCGCCGCCGCCGCCACCTCCACCGGCGCCGCGGCGCACGCACCATGTCCCCCGGGGACCCTGAGTCTCCGACGCCGTGTCAGACTGAGGCCCGTGTCACACAGGATGCGTCTTGCACTACGTCGAGCTGCTGTGCAAGTATCTGCTAGCAAATGCAGGGAACACAGCGCGTTGTGTACTTGCGTTGCTGTGCAACTCTCCATGTGCTGGAATTGTGCGTCTCCAACAAATCTTCCAAACACAGAAGCTGTCAAAACAGGTTCCACATCCATTCACTCAATATATAATTCACGCACGTCCTCGGGCAAGTTTCTCAAGTTTCTATTCACGGGTTCTGCGCAAGTCAATCGGCGCTGCTACTCTATGCAACATACATTGACCAGAAGAGGATGCGCGACATATCCAGTTGGATACAAGCGTCACCAAGCCGTGAACAAGAATCAAAGCCGTTGAAAGCTGGGCTTCTGCAGTACCTGTATACGCACTATGGGAACAGTGAATGGATCTGCGCCGGTTCCCCGGTCAATCCACCACAGTGCGCGTGCGCGGGGATGGGCCCACGTGGATCCGCTTCAGTGCGCGTGCGCGGGACACGGGGATCGATGGGAACGCGAGGCGCACTTCTCACACTGATGGACTTCAATCCACCGATAATGCCTCGCATTTCGTGCAATACGCTCGGAGTGGTCGCAGACCTGACGTGACAGGAAAGCTTGGATCAGGCATTGTGGTCAACATTAAGACGGACACAGGGGCGAAGCACACGACACACTCCCAGGCCTGAAGGTGGCTGCAACATGCGTGGTATCGTCAGGTTGCAAGATCCATCTCCAAATTGCACGAACGCAGAATTATCAACATGAGTCCGTCTGAAAGGGAAAACAGGCCCGACAGTTGCCACATTGGTGGTATCCTGCCATTGAAGAGAATAGATCTCTCAGCGTTTCCACCACCTTTTCTGACAAAGACCACTGCAATCACTTCTTGCAACTTGTGAATTTCAACAGTTGTGAGCACTTTCCTTGGGATATCCCTCGCATTGTCCATCGCAATGTCCAAAGCCAGTCGCCAGCGCAGGGCGAGTTTGCGCGGCACACTTCTTCCCCCGTGTCGTGTCCTCCCCTTTCAATAAGAGCCCAGAGTCCCACGTGGCGTGTTGACCAGTGCTGACGCTGGGTTCACAATGGATACGGTACACACTGCGCAACAGTACAAGGTACAGGGACTTCAAGCCCTGAGCCTCCGTCACACGCAACGTCAAAAGTCTACCAACGTCGCCGTGTTGAAAGTGACGTCACGAGTTTGGATAGTGTCTGCGCACTTGCTTAAAACTCCCTATTTCCAAAGCCCTAACTCAGCGTGTATTTCACTTGACCAACGTCACTGCGCATGACGCACCCAGTGTGAACCCCACCCGACTGACCCGAGCCCCATATGGCATGTTGACCAAAACCAAATCTGGTCAATCTAATAGGGCCACCAGTCAAACACCCGGTGCGGCCCCCAGATTCAATAAGCAAAACCCAAAGCAAATCGGCGTCTCTCAGACAGAGGGTCAGAATTCAGGCAGGGCACCAAATTGGCTTCTTTGGTATGGAGATGGGAGACAATTCTGTCTGTGATTGTGTGTGGAAGAATTCGGGGGATTTCGACACATCTGGCGGTGGCTGAATGCGAATGAAGACATACCAATCAAGAAAGAATGCCTTTCACACCGGGTGTGTCAAGCGTTGCACACCTTCACAAGACAATGACTACAAAACGATGTCGCGCCCAAAGACAACGACAGGGAGGGACACAACGCAAAATCCCACTGATAAACACACGCACACACATACACACGCACACGCACACGCACACACACACACACACACACACACACACACACACACACACACACAAGCCCATCCTTTTTGAGAAATCCAATGAAGAACTTGTTTTGAAGAAAATACAACAGGGACAGCGGGGCTCCATTCGCTGACAAAACCTCAAAAAAATTTCCCGACATTCCAGCGTTGCGTGTCAACCAAAGATAAACACCTTCATTATTGTAACTAAATTAAATAATTCAACAGAAAATCATCGCAAATTTCCTTTTTCTCCGGCACCTTTGGTCCCACAATCTCACTGATAACACCTGCATCGCCCTTTCCTTGCCGACCCCTCCAACACAACAACACGCCATTGCGGTTTCAAGACATTTCAATGGACGCGTTCGATTTTTGCATCCAATCCATTGCGGCTCTGACAACGCATTGGTGTGGTACGTATGTTTGCGTGCCTGACGCACCGTGGACCCTCCGCCCCAATTGGCGCGAATAGCCCGCAGTGCATTCGGGACTCAAATCGAACACACCCAAAACGTCTTCGCCATGCACGATACACAATACATTTTTGCGGCTGCACAAATTGGGGCAATTATTGCGGAGGCACTTCCTCCCGGACAACAACAGGTGCGCGCTGAAGGGGAATCGACATTGACGGGTCCGTTTCACACGGGATGCGCCGTGCGTTTTTTTGTGTCTCCGCGCAAGTCAATGGAAAATGCAACAGAGATGTCAGAAGAGCAGCACAGCCCTTGCAGCGTTACACACAGCAAATTTCCGCGGGGGGGGGCATCAAAAATGTCCTTCCTGACCACACACACACACACAGAGCTCCAACACAAGCGCACACACAACGCCCATCCACACAAACGCAGACGAGCGAGCACACACACACACACACACACACACACAGAGTGAAGAAACGATTCAACTTTGACTGCAGTAGAGTTGCAGGTCCACCCACCACGCTTCCCGGCGCTACAGTGCCCCGGGAGAAAGACGTCGCCATGACTGGGACCCGCACTGCGAGGACGGCGCTGCGGTGTCTCTGTAGATAGGCCGTCGCCGTGAGTGGCAATCATTACGCGTTTCTTCCCTGTCACGACTCATCAGTGTTTCCCGCGGCTCCCAACGATTTTCTCCCTGTATCGGGCGCGTCTCTCTCTTACAGCAAAACGTGCGACTCCCAGTCAAAATGTGGCAAAAATGGAATAATGCAGAGGTTACTTCATACTGAGTGCGTCTATCCTGGGTCCCTGTACACGGTATGTTTCTGCACAAGCCACACAGAGGGGTGCGTCAGGCTGGGATCACACTGGATGCATCGTGTATTGAGTCGCTGCATTCTGCAACTGGGAGGTTCAGTGTGGCACGGAAGTTTTACGTGTGCGGTGCCCCCTTTACATGGCTGACATCAGTGCAGAGCAGTTTTTCCACCAAAGGTCAAAAGAAATGGAGCCAAGCAGAAATGGATGCAGACGCAAGACCTTGCACGAGGACACAACACGCCGCAAAATCCAGAGTGAAACTGGCCTGAAAAGTGTCACAAGTCACACGTCTCTCTGGAAGTGGTGCTCAACCAAAGTACCCCCTTCCTGCCCACCCTGATCAAGGTACCACGAGTCAAGTACCTGAGAGCAGCGAACTTCTGTCGCTTCGTCACGTTAATGAGCAGCACTGCATTCAGATCACAGATCCCCTGTTCATGCTTTGGAGACACCGCTCTGAATACAATAGATCTCCACTGAGGGGTGGTTCAAACTGTACGCGCCGCGCGTAGCGTCCCTGTGAAGCTGAAGGTCCTTTGCGTGCAGCACAGGGACACCACACCCAACGCATCTGGTGTGAATCCGCACTGCCGCAGCCGTCGACTGGCATTGGGGTCACAGAGCATGAGGCCTCCAGTGTGAAGCATGCCTCATGAGTGTTTTTCTTGCGCGGATTATTCAAATTGCTCTCGGTGGCACATCACAATGGGCTTTTCAACTGTCCATCACTTTCTCCACTGAGGTCTGAAATCATGGCAAGGGCTGAAGGAAACTTACAATACGAGTGCGACGTGTCAACTCAATGCTGGCGAGACACTTTCAATCACGAAAAGTTTGAATCGAGCACTTTTCTCTGTCCGCGTGCACACTTGTGTGGGACGTGGCCTGCAGGAGTTGGTTCCATCAGCTTTGGGATAAAAAATATACAAATCTTTTACCCTTGAGTCACACAGCACTTCATTCAGAGGCACAGGGATAAGAACTCTGCCCCACGGAGGTAGTGCTGAGGGTGCTCCACCCAAGTCCTCACCAAGTTAGCCAAGAATTGTCTGTTTCAATACCTCAAGGCTGCAATCCTCTCAAAGAAGAACGTGTTTGTACGTCTCTGTGTGGTTCAGATTTAGCATTTCGCCCACAGACTCACTTTGCCCCACGGACACACAGTCACCATCAGAGTTCAGCCCGTCAGCCCCAGTGCCAACGGCCACCCGTCTCAAAAGCCAGATTAGGGAGCAGCCTGGTTGGCTCTCCCAGTCTGACAGTGTGCAGGGTGGATCTATGGGCCCTTGTGGGGGCCAAGGCCTCTCTGTTGACCCCTGACAATTTGTGTGTTGAACACTGTTCCCCTGACTTCGTTCCACAAGCGTCAACTGTCTTCTCTTTCAAGTGCAAAAAAAAGGTTCACAGTTCCATCAGTCAAACCGTGAGGTTGCACCTTGACCACTTCTTGGATCCTCCCCTCTGTGTTTAGAGTTTATCCTATCCCACTGTCCCGTGCCTGTGGCTGCGCGTTGGAAGGGCCAGATTAGGGATTAGCCTGATGGGCCTCCGCCCCATCAGTACTGGGCCCTCATTCCCTGAACCACAAGTCAAACAAACCCCCCGATTTCAGCCGAATTCTGCTTTGAGCACAAACACACACACACACCTACACACACATACACACACTAGCGCGCGTGCATGTGACCTACCCCTCCAGCCCCTTGGGGTTGTCTTCTGAATTATGGGTCTGCTCCTCCGTTTTCAGAGTTTATCCCCGCAGCCCCCCCCCCCCCTCCGCCGCGCCCCACGGCTCACGCGTCTGGATGACCCTCCAGCCCCAGCCCCACCTGAGGCCGCCTTCCCCTTGACCAAACCCTGGTTCCGCCCCCCTCCCTCCGTTTGCAGAGTTTATCCCCGCGGCCCCCCGCCGCGCCCACGGCCCACGCATCTGAAGGGCTCTCCAGTCCCGCACAGACAGAGCGCCTCTCGCCCCTGTTTGCAGAGCGCTTCTCCACCACCCACTCCACACAGTAGCGAGTTCTCGAGGGGCGAGCAAACAGCGCCCTGTATCCTTTACTCACTCAACAATGCGCCACTGTGTAACGAGACGCGACTTGGTTCAAGTCAGGTTCCTTTGGCAGAACGTGGCCACGATGGTCTGGGGGATTTGGAGACTGTACGAACCAGGGCGTGACGCCATGCCATGAAAAGCCCCTTCATGTTTGGCATCAAATGGCCAGTTGCTTGGCAGAAAGTGTCCAGTTCCATGTTGTGTGTGAAGAGCCTGATTTTGTCCCTCAAGCCTGTATCACACTGGATGCGTCATGCGGTGTATCCATCGACACATCAACGGGCTTGGTCCCAAAACAACGTCCCAACAACTCCACTTGTCTCCAGAGTGAGATGGTCTCGACTCTCCCGTCTTTGCTGCGGCACCCTTTTTGTCCCGTAGTACGCACCATTTTCCACACGGACACAACACAAGACGCACCCAGTGTGAATAGACCTGAAGCAGACCCGTCCCCACTCTCTTCCCTGATCACGCCATTTGTTCCTCCCACCATTGTGACGCCTCCCCATCTCTCCCTTCTCACTCTCCCATATTCTCCCTCAGGCCCCGTCGTCTCTATTGTTCTATCCGCAGCTATCAGGACTCAATGCTTCATCAGTGGAGACAACGCGCGATTGATACGTCAGCGTCACTCACGCTGCGTCGTCATTTCCTGACGGTCACACTGGCGCCGGGAGGTGGGGGCAAACTCTATCTTCTTGGTGCCGTTGTTTTAGGGAATGATGAGCGCCTGGGACAAAACGTCTATTGAAGGGACGCAGCGCACGATGCCTTTGTCAACGGGACGCAACTGACGCAGTGCTGTGATTCCTCAGACCAGCTTCACAGCGGGCGCATGCGTCGTGTGCTGCGTCCCTGCACGTGGGTGCTGGGTCGCGTGAATTTACATGAACAGCCACGTAACGCACACGTTGAAAAACACGTTGTCCAGAGGACAGATTTTGCCGCATTTGACGTGCCACTTCGTGACCAAGACGTTGCGTCACGTGGGCTGACCCACAGTCGGCCTCGGATTGGAGGGACCGGGGGGGGGTCTCCACTCCGTCAGCTCACCCCCCAAATCAGTCCGAATCCGCCCCCCGAACACAAAAGGCTAGTCACGCCTGGCAATGGGATTGAGACAACACACTCCACTCCGCTGCTGCAGAAAACATCAATACTCTCCCCCATTGGCTTGAATGCGCTGATGAAAGTGACACTGGAAACGCAAAGTGCAGTCAGTGTTGGTATGAAAAGCCTGCATGGAGCTCCAGCAGATCCAGTGTCGGAGAGAGGGGGTGATGTTGGTGCCAGCCTGTGTACAACCCTCGGAGCCTCAATTTGGTTTCTTTTGGGTAAATTTAATTTGGGAAGTTAAATTTGTCAAAAGGCCAAAAACACTTTTGATCCATGTTACAAATTGAGGGGGTGGCAACAAAGTCGGACCCCCCGAACCCCTGGATCAGCTGGACTGACGATCCACTCACCCGATGGGATCGTCGCATCGACGAGCTGCGCATCCACCGAACCCGGTCAATGCGCGGCTGATGCGTGTCTCCCTCTCGTTTGTTCGCATTGTTCTCCAAGGGGTGGATTCAGGTGCCCCATCCAAGCATGGATCCAGCAGGCTTGGGGTCACACATTTCAGTGTGTGTGTGTGTGTATGTGCTGGTGACAGCTTCGATCTCAAGGAGTGCCCTGTTCAAATCTGTGCTTCCCCCCACCTCCTGACCCAGTAAAAAGCCCCAGCCCAGTTGGATGTCGCCAGGTGCAACATGATTTCCAAGTGTGGACTGAACGCCCCACTGTCAAATCTTGGATCCATCTCTTCCTTGCATCTCCCGTGCTGGATCCGCCACCTCACCCACCCACCCCCGCCATGTTCCTTTTGTTCTATTGTTACGGTGATCTGTCTATTTCCCGCACATCGCTATAAAAGCCACGCGATCGTCTATGACATCGATCCCTGTGCGCGCCGCCGCCGTCGTAGTCGCATTCCTATGAGCGACGGTCGCGCTTCGTCGCCCAGGGTCGATCTGAGCGAATCCAGGGGTATCTGAATCCGTGTTCAGAGCCTTGCTGCACGCTGAATGCGTCGTTGCTATGGGCATTGCGTTGATTTCAGCCCAGTGACGAAACGTCCATTAACTTGCGCAGAGACGTAATGTCTTTGTGTGGTGAGCCATGCAGCGCACTGAATGCGGTCTGACGATCCTTGGCCACTGTATTGATGAGGACCAACAAACAAACGCAACATTTCCATAAACTTGCACGGGCACACAATGACTACAGTCCTAACGAAGGATGCACCACCAATTTACTCCATCAAAACCTGAGGGGTGTACATGCGCCACACTTTGTACAGGGACTGCAGACTTATGCCGGGACGCGAAGCCCACACGAACACTGAAACACTGTCCCAGGCTGTACCTGGTCAAACCCTCTCGATCGTGGCGACACCTCGTCCCGACTCGCTGAGTTCGCTGAGTTCCATCGCGCCTCGTGGCGCGGTCCTCATCGCGTGTGACTGTGTCGCTGGCAGCGCCGTCAAAGCGCTGTGCCAGTGATCAATACTGGGCTCACATTGCCAAATTTTTGCGAAAAACAAAAATTTCACGAAAGACCCCCGCACGCGTCATCCAACAAGGAACCTCGTCCCGCTTCGCTCTGGATGCGTCGCGCGCGGCGTGGCAACACCGGCCGACTGACCTGCCCAAGGACGACACGACGCATCCAGTGTGAACCAAACCTGTCACTGTCCAAGTGACTGGGAGTGGGGGTCAACAGAATATTGTTCCATTCAAACAGACTGGTGTCAATGTCACTTGAACTGAGGTGAACATAATTCCAATCTGGTTCAAAAAACAGACGATCTTCACTCACCCGAAAGAAATCCGCAAAACCCATCGGGCCGTGAAATCGTATTAAAACGCGACTTTTGACGGCGTCGCTGTCTTCACAATGTCGAGGCCACTCACGGTTCACGGGTTCCGACTACATAATGCGTCACGACGTCGTGTTTTTGATCCGGACTGAACCAGGGTCAATCCGGCCCTCCGGCCAATTGCCGGGTGTCGCTGTTTCAGCGGAGTGACGCGGGCCGTGAGGAGCCCGAGGAATCGTGACGTCACCACCGCGTTGCGTGTGCGCGTGCGCAGAAACAAGGGCACAGAATCTAACAGTCCAGGCGAGGGTCCAGGGAATCCCTTTTGGTCAGGCTCTGGATCCGCCACTAGCCGCCATTGCACGCCACAAGTCAACAATTGAACGCGATTTGTACAGCCCGACCCACTCAGTTCTCATATCCCCGGACCCACGCTGCACCCCCCTCCCGTTCGGCTCGGACTTGGATTTGGCCCGTCTTCCATCCATTCAGAGATCAGTGTTGGCTTGGGACCTGACCCAGCCCCGCTGCGCGCATGCCCCCCCTGGACCCAGGCCCCACGCTGAGACTCATTTGCACTCGAATCAAATGAAGCGCGATGCAGCTGTTAAAGTTATGCAAATTCATTCCGAGTGGCTGCTCTTCAGCGCCAGAAAAAGGCGCGAATGGAACAAACGCGCCAAATTGCGCAAGAGAATTGTGAATACGGATCCTGGCAATTACGGATCCACGGCATAATTAAAATTCAAGAGATGCGAACAAATATTCTGACGCTGCGGAGGGGAAAGAAAGAGCTTTTAATTTTGACGTGGTGCCCCCGGGCGTGACAAGATGGAGCGAGTTTTGCCTCAGAAAATTAGTTTTCTTTTGACAGGATTTTTTGCAGTGAAGTGGAAATTTCTGAGTTTGATTCATGATCGCTGAAGATGATCGAACTCGGCACAGTGAGAAAACCTTCAGTGAACTGGAAATGAGCTGCATTCCCACCCTGGATGACGTCACACGGAGCGTCCAGCGTCTGACGTCAAGGAGAGAACGTTCCCACCAACGTCCTTGACGTCAACGCCAAAAATTGTTTCCTTCGCATTTTGTGGTGGACGGGAGGCAAAGAGAACTTTCAATGCTTGACGCGAGATTTCCTGCGCAAAAAAAGGCCGCACACTCCACAGATCAAAAGTGATGATCAAAACTCAACACAAAAACACTCGCCATTTGGCACCAAACAGAAAAAGCTCTCACTGCAGCACCAAGTGCGTCTACATTATGCAATTCTGCCGCTCAGAGGCGAGGCAATCGAAGCGCACATTTTGCGTAATACAATTAATCTGGGGATTAATGCAGAAATTCATTAAATGCCTTAATTAGCTGCGGAGCACGATGCATGGGGGGCGATAATGAAGTGTCGGAGACGCAAACATCACAGGCGCATGAAAAAATGACAAAACTGTGTGAAATACTTTGGGATGATTTCAAAGCAAACCAAAGACGTGCACGTTGTGGGAACGTGGGAACGTGGCCTCGCACGTCGCATCCAACGTGAACGCTGACGTCCCACCGTCACCATGGTGACGACGGCTACCGCCTCCCGTGCAAACACGGTGTGCGGAACTTCACTGAAAAAGCAACGGCCGCCACATCCAGAGTGAACGTCCTTTCCCCCCCCCCTGTCTCGGGAATTCATCCCACTAATGTTCAATATTGATGTTACGTGGTCCTCGCGTCACGTCCCTCTGTATCACAATGATGGACGAGCCTCGGGTGCTGCGTCTCCGTGGCGATACAACCCGCGTCGCGTCGCACGTCACGTGACGCATGTCACGTGATGACGCCAGCGTCCGTCAGGGACGTCATCAAAGTCCTCGCCGCGATTCTGTCACCACCGTACCAAAAGCGACGTGGTCAGGGCGAAACTGGTGTGACAGGGTCAGTTGTACAGACTCGCTGCTCGGTTGTTCACTGAAGTTATGCAAGACCTATCCAGCGACACGCAACACCTTTGACCAGTACACGGTAACGTCGCGAGACGCACCCAGTGTGAACCAGCTGGACTCGCACTGTGAGGCACCGCATGTCGCATCCAGTGTGACTCGACCCTGTTCTGTATCACAGTGATGAACGAGCGTCATACATCATCATCCAATTACGTATAAAACAAAAACAACTCAGACGTTTTCATACGAGCGAGTCTGTCAGCAGAGTCTATTGCGGGAAAACAAGAACAGGGCGTCTGGCCACAGGAGACGCGCAGATGCGTAGAGGCGACAATCCTCAAGCCTTTGAGTCACAACGCCCAGAAACACAGAGAAGAGCCGACTCCCTGTGTGTGTCATTGAACTGCATCATTTGCAAGGAGCACCAGGGGACACGAGCCCCCAACACACACACACACACACACACACACACACACACACACACACACACACAAGAGCCTCAATTTTCTGAAGATTATGTGCACATTTTGGGGGTTTGGGAGGAGCCGGGACTCCATGTCCAAGGGGGCACACGCGTCTGCCCCCCATGTCCACCCCCACCCCCTCACCCGACTCCCGGCTCCGCCCCCGGCATCGTCGGGTTCACCAGTGCAGAATCATCCCGCAGCAGGTACGGAACGGAGCGGGGTTTCCGAGCCGAGGAATCTGCGTCTGTTCGTGACAGCAGATTCGCCGCATCGTCTGTCCCTGAGGGAAACCGACACGCGAAATTTCTCTTTGTGTCTCCGCTACCAAAGACGGGGGTCGGTGCACAAACAAACGGATCCCCCATGCAATTTCCAAGGCCAAAGCCCCGTTACCACTGAGCACGCTACGCCTTGTATGTTGTATGGCATTGAGCTGCATATCACAAGCACGACATGCGTCGCACGTTGCGTCTCTGTTCCACGTTCGTGACGTCAATGGGCGTTGCGTCACAAGCATTGGATGCATCATGCGTTGAGTTACTGTGTTCGCAGCCGGGGACGACACGTACGCAAGACGCGTCCTATGTGAGGAAGGCTCAAACGAACGTCTTTGCCACATCACTGAAGCCTTCTGAGCACGAGCACTGTGTTGCTCAGCCTCGTAACACGATCATACAGGAGACCGCTTCACATCGGATGCGTCGCGCGCTGCATCACGAAGCACAGGTCAGTGACCGTTAAGTCGCTACTGTGACGGACAAGACGCAGTATCTATTGACTTGCACACTGGCGCAACGCCTGACGCTTCCAGTACCAAACAGGATTCACGTGACGTGACGACGCAGCCAGCGTTACTTGTGCACGGACGCAACGCACAACGCGTCTTGAGGAAAAGCAGCGCAAGCGACAAAGCATAGTGACCTGAGGTGGTCAGGGCTGCAACGTCTGACGCTTCCAGATACAGGACGGAAACGGCAATGCCAACGTATTCAGTGACGCAACTCAATGTGAAACAGCGCATGCTGAGTTGTGCAGGACGCCACGCGCGGCGCGTCCAGTGTGAAGCAGCCCTGACGAGGGACCCCGGGAGACAGAGACGGGAGCCGCTCCTCACCACCACATGAAGCTCTTAACAGACATGAAACGGGTCCTAATTTAGACGTAACACCTGAACCCTCTCCGCGGCTCGCTCCTGCACTGGTTTTATGCTGGCTCCATACTGGATGCGTCACCAGTTGCATCAAAATACACGTCAATGGGGACTTGGGTCGTCACTTGCAACGCAGCGTCCATTCACGAACACAGGGACGCAATGGTTGCACATACGAAGGAGTTCTCAAATGAAACGGTTTCTCTTTCATAAGTCATGATTGTTGTTGTCAACAACAATGTTGTTGCATTGAAACTATCAAGAAGGAACAGAAGAACAATATGTTGTGAGCAAATTTTTCAATATTAT
>JAAUXT010033305.1_pt1 | contig 14997 bp, 18 predicted proteins | sample 7278171 | NCBI WGS metagenome assembly JAAUXT01 (sample SAMN14350112, study PRJNA611818) | marine sediment metagenome | isolation source: surface marine sediment (1.8m) | place: French Polynesia: Moorea | collected 2018-08 | reverse complement strand
GCCATTTTTGGTCAGCGCTGAGGGGGGGCCACTAGGGGTCTATGGTGCAAAGGGCATTGGTCTGTGATGTCTGGTTCAAAAGCCTTAGCGCTTACAAACAAACAAACATATTAAAAAAAAATAAAATAAAATAATAAAATAAATAAAAAATAAATAAACCGACACGTCTGAAAACAATATTGTCCGAAAATCGGCCAATAACAAGCAAATAATTGCGGTCACTGCAGACTCCTGTGGGGACTGAAACCACAACTTCGCGGGCGAGCTTTTCGCCAGAAACAAACCGTTTGCAGCCAGCGCCTCCATGTCATATCGCTCCGAAAGATGAGAGGAGAAGTGACCTCGATTTGCTTGGGCACAAGCCATCGTTGTGCCACAATTCTCGTTCAATTTTAGCGATTTTCCGAAGATTTGCGTGGTGTGAGCTGTGAGAAACGTTTTCAGCGCTCCGGCGCAGGAGTGATCTTGAGCAAACTTGTTGCGGCAGAACAGGATTTGGTCGACAGTGGGTTGCGATGGACGAGCCATCACAAGTTTGGAAGGAGCAAAACCTGCCTTTTCTGGGTTGGATGGACCATGGATCATGTGTTCTTAAATGGTCCATTTGCAGCTCTTGCGGATCCAAATCGGGAGAGCGACCAAGCTGGGTCTCGGTCCCTTTCACTTTCAGGCCAACAATTGTGTGTGTGTGTGTGTGTGTGTGTGTGTGTGTGTGTGTGTGTGTGTGTGTGTGTGTGTGTGTGGTTGAAGCTTGGTGGATGCCTTGCCTTCAACTTGGAAGTGGAAAATATTCGACACTTTGCAGTGCAAAGTTTGGGGGTGTGGGCCCCGCCCCCTGGATCCCTCGAACCGCGTGTTCCGGTTTCCAGGGAAACGGGAGACAAAAGAATGAACTGGGGCGAGGTCGGGTTCGAGCGCGTCGCGACGCGCGGTCGATGGCGTCCTTCCTTCCTTCCGCCCGAACGCCGCCATATTGAACGCGTCGTCCCTGTTTGGCTCAATTAAGTTGTCAAAGTAAATCTCGCCGCTCAGATTATGCATAATTACACTCGCAATATTTGTGGAGGCGAACGACAGATTTCTCTTCCTCAAAGCCTCCCTCGGTTGATTTAATTAGGCGGGGTCTCTTGTGTTCGGAATGGTGAGTGACGCGTTGGTTGTGGAGACGGAACCACCGGGGTCTGAACATCACGAAAATAAGCATCTTGTGGGGCGGACCCTGGTGGGACCTGTGGCGGAACCAGGATTGATCTTTTGGGACGATTGCAAATTCCAAGCAGCAAGGGAGAGATTGAACACCATTTGGGGTCAGGTCCATTTCACGTCCAAGGACAAACGTGAGAAGATGCTCCTGCAAGTCACGTGACGTGGCGTCCGAAGACGTGGCGTCCCTTGATGCGTTGCGCTTGAAGGCCGAGTCGTCCCTGGAAGCGCGCAGCAGCCTGTCTCCGCTTGTTTCACGTCCGGGCTCTGGCCGGGCTGCCAGTCGGTCGTTCTTTGGGGATTGGGCAAGTGTACGAGAACGCGCAGTCGGTGGTGGCTTCATGGTGCGCGCGTGTGTTGGGGGGGTGCAGTATATGTATCCGAAAATGTGGAGGAGACCCACGTGGTGTTGGGTGACGCTGTACGTCGCTACACGTTGTTCACATGTTGAACATTTAACGGCGGACTGGGGCACACAATACCAAATGTGTGTGTGTTTGCTAGTGAAACGAAGTGCCGAAAGAGCTTTGCGTTGTTGGTGCGTCACGTGCTCCGTACGTCTGAGTTATCGCCCACGTCGTGCGCGCTGAGTTATCGCCCTTTGAAAGGAAAGAAGCGAAGCGCGTAGCGTGAACCACTCTCTGTATCCGCCCAGCTCGTAAATCTTCGGGCTCGTGTCTTCCTGAAGCCCTGAACCCAGGAGTGGATCCAGGGGTGGACCCGGGACCAGGGGTGCTTGAAGAAATGGGTTCAGGAGGGATCCAGAGGCAGATCCAGGAGCAAAGCAGAATTTGGCCAGGGTGAGGGCAACCCTGTAGGGAACGGTACCTCAACCGTGAAAACTTGGGCACTTGGCGTTGCAAATTACTAGTTTTTGGGGGTCGGGGGACCCAGGTTTCTCTGGATCCTCTCCTCAAAGCTGTGTGGCTGATATGAGAATGGCTCTGCAGGGAAGTGACGCAAAGGCAATTCCTGATGAAAGAAACTTCACCGCTCTTCAGAGCAAATCTGCAGGGAAGCAGAACAAGACTTGGTGCGATGGTTTTTCATTTTCACACGCACCGATTTTGCCAAAGCATTGGTGCGTCTCTTGTGTTCACGACAGAGCATGTGGAACCTACATAGAGGCCGGGTCTCAGCAGTCTTCGAAATTTTCGCGGGCGTGTTTGGTCGACCCAGACGCACCTTTGCTGCGAGGTGACCGACCCCTCTCGGGCCCAGTTAGTTTCCTTCTCACACCTGCTCCTCCCTCCGCACACATCGAGCCGAGACGCACCGGAGCACCAAACCAGACGAACACCAGGCGCCAGGGGCGGATCCAGACTCCGGTCAAGGGGCGGGGCAGCAAGTCTTTTCGGGATCAGAAGGCCCGGCTCCCAAGGCCCCCCGGATCCGCCCCTTGGCTCGAGGCCGAGAACGAGTAATGAGAAACAAGCCGGAGTCGGTGTCGTCTTGATTACACTGCATCGGAGCCGGGGACCAGGGAGCGGGCACCAGGGAGCGGGGACCCGAGGCGAGGCCCCTGCCCGCGCATACTAATAGGAGCCAACCGCGGGTCCCCGAGGTCCCACTGGGGACAATGAAGTGAAGGATCCAGCGCAGAACGAGCTGAGCGGCGGTGCTGCCTCTCCCCGCGCGGAGACGATGAAGCGGGCGAGGCAGGGCGGGCAGAAGGAGGCGAGTCACGCCCGTGTGTGTGTGTGTGTGTGTGTGTGTGTGTGTGTGAGTGTGTCTGTCTGTCTGTCTGTCTGTCTGTCTGTCTGGTTTGTTGTTTCCTGGCCGTCTTCTCAACGGAGTCAGGTTATTGTCGTCTGTGAGGCTGGCTGAACCTGCACATGTTCTCGAAGTACGTGCGCCATGTGTTTCTGATCCGACAGAGGCTGAATGATTTCATCAGGCCAAATGTTTTTGCCTGCAGCGCAAAACTTGGGGTGAAAGTATTTTTGCCAGGGGATGGGTTGCAGGCCTCAGGGGTGTCCCCCATGGATCCTCTGGAGGCGACAGAGGTGAGGACTGCTGCCAGACGCAGGGACTGCTCGGGAGGAGGGCTCAGGGACTGCCTGGATTCCCCCAGATGTGACATGAATAGCTCGGACGCTGCTTGGGCATTCTGATCGCTGTAGCCTGGGATTGCGGGCAAATATTCCAACACTGATTCTGGCTTTCGCTGTCGCTTTGACCCAATTTGGCAAACCAACTGTATGATGTGATACATGCCTGAAATGAATGATTCCAGGTTAAGTAATGGCGAGAGGGTTGGATACCTATCAAGGCAAATGCCGAGGATTTCAAACACCAGTGAACAGCCTTACGCGCGTCAGTCTCATCTTGACAAGTTCACATAGTGATTTGCCTGTCAATTCGTGGATATAATGGGTGGCCCCACCCTACTACTGCTGAAATCTAAGAACGTCCCTTTCACAGACGGCTGTCAGCTCAGTGGAAGTTACTTGGTTCTCAGTGTTATTCTTGCTGTCATTGTCTTTGACTTCGTACGAGTAGTTCCCTTGCTTCATCAGGCACAAAACAACCAGGTCCCACAAGCTTGGGTGTAAAAGCGACACTCGTTGACTGAAATGGTTTCAACACCAAACCAACCAGATATCCCTGATCACGTGGCTTCGCGTCCGCTGCTGCTGCAGGGTGCAAGAGTCTGGCAAAAGGGAAAAGGGAGAATCTGCGACGGATCCAAGGGTGAACCCAGCTCACAGCGGAATCCTTTCCGACGGATCCAGGTTCGGGCTTTTATGCAACAACTGCAGAGATGGTCAGGATCCAGCAGATGCATCCACATTGAGCCTTTTTCTGAGGCTGACTCTGTTGGGCATCAAACTCAAATCAGAAGATGCAGTGCTTCCTTCTGCGAGCCTCAGGCCGAGACGATTCTCCTGCTATCTGCTGCCGCTTCATGGTGCCGCCTCGGTTGCACCTGTCGTGCTGTAAAAGACAAAGAAAAGGCTTCATCCATCAGAGAAGCGTCCTCGGCGGCGGATCACGCGAAGCTTCGGGCGCAGAAACCGCGGCTCCACTGCGCACGCGCGCGCGCAGGAACACCAGTTTGTCGGCAACAAAGCGCACATAGCGAGGAGCTGATTGTTTGGAAAATGAAAGAAACATGAGCAAATTGAATCGCAATCAATGAATGCAATCCGCTGTGGGCCCTCGCCTTCAATTTACACTGAGAGGGAGCCTGCAGGGACTGGTGACTCTGGGGTGGAGCCTGGGGGGCTGGCAACTGTTGGGAGGTTCTTCGGGCATTTTTCCTCGGCGCCTCATTCGGAGAGAGCTCTCAGCTACAGGCTTCAGTTCTCGGATGGGTGAGACCAACTGATGGATTTCCGGCCCCACCCCTGATTCCTACCTGGTGTGTCTTGGGGAAACAACCACCCATGGGCGGGCCTGTGTTCCAAGCTCTTTCTTGTTGCTCCCTCTCAAATCCGTTGAGGCAACCCAGCCGTAGTTTGGGGTCGGATCCGTTGAGCCAGTCATCACTCGGTGTCGTGTCTCATGAGCATCGTGTGGACATCACGTCCCTGTCATTCATGACCACTGCCAAGAAACTACCGTGTGGTGCGGTGCTGCGGTATGGATTGACGCGGTGTGTGCAGACCTGCGGCTTTCTGTCTTGTGTTGTAGGGCGGCCTGCAGCAACCCGCGGTGGTGTTGTGGGGAGGCCTGCGTGATTAGGTGTTGCAAGTGTGCCTCCAGGCCGAAAGGAGACATGCTTATTTGGCCAGAAACAGGCAGACGTTTCCGGGTGTCTGTCCAGTTACAACAGGTTGGCCCAACTACAGTCTGTGAAGAGCACAGGCCCTTTCTCAACGCATGTCTGCCCAAAGCGTTACACTGGAGCGAACGTTGGCTTTGCCTGAAAAGTTGAGCAGCGACAACGGCTTCTTGCTTTGTGTTCTTTTGAGGCGGATCCAGAATTTGCTTTGGGGGACGAATGCCACTCCAGGCGCGGAGACCCAGGGCTGGACTGTCCTGACACACAGAAGACTCACGGAAGGAGAGGGTTTTGCACAAAAGCTCTCTCTCTCTCTCTCTCTCTCTCTCTCTCTCTCTCTCTCTCTATCTCTCTCTGTCTCTCTGTCTGTCTCTCTCTCTGTCTCTCTCTGTCTCTCTCTCTCTCTCTCGCTCTCTCTCTCTATGTGTGTATGTGTGTGAGCATGTGTCTGTATGTCTGCGCGTCGGCTACTTCACGGCATCCTGGATCCGACCCAGGATTCTGTGCACGGAAAAAAGGGTGGAAATTGATTGCTGCGTGGCGCGCGGTGAGAAGGCGAGACGGGAGCGGTCGTGTGTTTCCGAGCCGCTGCTGGTCCGCGCTGATAGCGAGAAGCGCCCGGTTCTGCGCCCCGTCCTGCGCACGTGGCCAGGGCGGACACCCGGGTCAGAGGGGGGGGGGGAATCAGGATCCCGTCAAGGTGCAGACCACTTCTGAACGTCGAAATGAAACCAAATACGAACGTGGTGTCAAAATTTGACTGTAGATTTGACGATTATCTGGTCACGGGGATCTGGGGCTCTTGGAGCTTGTGGATCCCCCTCTTGCCCAGGGGTCGCGCCTTTTGGGGCTGATAGCGAGCAACGCGTTGTGCAGTGACCCCCGGGGACGTCAAGGTCCGAGCAGGTCTTGTCTCCTGATGAGCTCGGGAATCCTCGTTTCCTCACGCACGCGTTGGGCTGATCCCTTTCTTTGTCAGGCCAAGGAGGCCTGACCCCTGGAGTTCGCCCCGGGCGGAAATACTGGGTCCACCCGTGCACTTTGTGACGCAAGTAAGACTTGCTCACAACACTCGAAAATGAAGGAATTTTTGTGACAAAGTCTCAATCTCCGCACGATTCTGCGCTTGCACGTTTCTGTGCACGATTCTTCCCACGATTCCTTGCTTGTGCGCCTTCCACAGACAAAAACATGTGAGGGAATCAGGTCTTGATTCAGGCTGAGTGAGTGACACGGTGGGCACTGGAGTCACAGCCAACATCCGACGGTTCGCTCACGGACGCAGCACTGACCTCAGCGTCCCGAGACGCCCCTGTCCTACACACGTCACTTCCGTTTTCGTCCAAACTTGTCTTCGTCTCTGGTTGTGGGACAGGAGTTGAGATGTGAGAGGGGGCCAAGTTCGTGGGCGACACTGGGTAATTTTTCTGCCCACAGAGTAGGTATCCTGAGTCTCTCAAAACGTTTTGCTGCAGGCAACGTTCAAAGCACGGAAAGCCGCGGAGTTTTGTTTTCATGTGTCTCGCCTGAAGACCCCAGCTTCCTCGACTCTTTGAGAGCTGCACACATACACGAGACTGACAGCGGTACTTCACTCTACACAAACGCTGCATGCACGTGCCTTTGTTGGGCTGGTGACTTCCGAAGACCTGCACAAAGGCCTGTTGCCATGGTGAAGAGCGAGAGCCTGATCCAGCCCTGGTGTCAGGGCTTTCCATGTGATTGCGGGTCAAGGCGGCCGGGCTGTGGAGCACCGGCGTTTCAGTGTGAGCGAAGCTGCGACGCTGTCCTTGGGGACACGGCTACAGGAATGGCGTTGGGCGTTGTGGTCATTGGAGTTGGCACGCAACTCTCGTGCATTGAGGTTAAGAACGCATCCTCTGTATATCTGCGGTGACGCTGCACCAGTATTCATTCACTCAATCATAAAAGCTGCGCGCGTGTCGAGGACAGCTCTGCGCAGGTCCCAAAGGGCCTCGGCTTCCGCTCTGAAGCTCCCCCGGAAGCGCCTTCTCCTGCCGCGCAGGCGCCGCACACCCCGTGACCTTTCGAAGCGACGCAACGCTCAGCGCGCAGCTTCAGACGTGTGTGGGGAAAACAAACGGCGGTTTGTAGAGACTCGGCACTTCCCAACAAGAGGAAGCTGTTTTCATCACAGCGAGGCACGAACTTGAAAACAACTCAGAAATACACGCACACACACACACACACACACACACACACACACACACTTCTTGATATTAGCTCCTGGCTCTGACCTCGGTCTCGATTTGGGGAGTTTTTTGTTTGCGGGGGGGGGGGCAGGGGGCAGGGCATATCCGGTGGAAAAATCTCGAATTTGTCCTTTGCCACCACTTGGAGAAAGAAATCCAAAATCTGCTGCAAACACGCGTAGAAAATTTACCAGGTGACATGGACAAGCTGAAAAAGTCCTGAAATGGCGGCTGAAACTGCGTCTTCCACGTGACCACATGACCCGCTCTGCGGAACCGGAAATGGAAGTTTGCTGTCCGTCACTTCCGTTTGAGTTCCGCGAGTTGGCTTCAGCGGACGCGGGACATCCGGTCTGTACAGGGCAGGGAGGAGGGAGGGGCACCCAGAGGGCCTTGTCCCGCAAATCCCCCTGCGGAAGAGATTGTGAGTGGGACAGACCCGCCCGCAACCAACTCCAGGATCACGTGCTCGGTGGGGATGCTGGATCGGCTCCCGCCTTGTGGTGGCGGGGAGGGGGATGGGACTCGCAGTCATTCTCTTGGAGGAGGACGCATTTATCTTCGACAGTTCACTTCGAGAGGAAAATGAAGGGCAGACAGCGCCGCATGAATAATTGACAGAAAGCGTCCAGGTCCTTCCGCCGCCATTGCTCGGAGCTCTGAGGATCTGGGGCTGTTCTCCTGTGGATCCAGGATTGAGGTCAGGGCGCCCAAACCGAGGGAGAGGGCCCCAATCTCGAAACTTTTCATTGCGAAAAGGCAAATGTGTGGTTTTTTTTTGCACCTGCGCCGCTCTGTTCTGAAGCGAGCCCACTCGCCTGCACCCGTGACCCCGCCCTGGTCCCTCTGCTCACAATGCTCACTCGCGCCGGTGTGATGCGGGCATCAGACGCCACGCGATGTGAGGCCTGTGTGTCGTACTCGTGAGACGAACGCTGCTGCTCCTTGATGCTGTTGTTACACGAGTTCCGTGTGCTTCCTCGCGTGTGAGTAATCCCATTGTGGGAACAGCATGTTTCGCGCTCGTGTCTGCTGTTGTCGCTGCTGGAGCGCATCGAGAATTCAGTCAAGGGACGAGCGCGGGCCCAACTTCAAATTCACTGTGGAATGAGGATTTTGCACTTGGGCGTCCTGAATTGGATCCGCCCCCGAACCCTCGAAACTAACAACTCTCCAATTTTGCAACCGTTGTGTCGCCAGTAGCGGGTTCAGAAATTCAGCTGCAATCACCAAAGTGCACCTTCACGTCGAAGTTCATAAAACTCGACAGTTTGACGAACTACAACGTGTGAACTGAAGCTTGTCGAGCCGCATCGCGTCCTGCGCGCCTCTTCCGCTCCTCGTGTTTTATCACTTCCGGTCCAAGTGTTTTATCACTTCCGCTCCACGGGGTTTATCGGTTCCGCTTCCAGCGTCCGCCTCTAAAGTTGTTACCTCGTTCCTGACGTTTATTTCCCACTTTCTCCGCTGATTCTACCGTCTGTCAAGTCCGGATGCGTGACACGTTTGGTGTGTGAATGAGGATAATTGGGGCAGCGTCCTTGAAAAAAGAATTCTGGACACTACATGTTTGTATCCATGTTCCAGCCCTTGTGTACTGCATCTGTACACACGCTGAAAGGCACTGCATCATTGCACAAGTGAATGGCAGCACAACTGTGCAAGGTACGGGCGCTGCATTCCTCTTTGTGTGCGTGTGTGTGCGTGTGTGTGTGTGGGGGGCTGCGTTGTCTCTTCCAACCCAGCGCGTACTGCTTGGTCTCACCCTGCAGAACCAAACGCAACTGCAGCCGGTCTCAACGGCACCGAGCCCCGATGGTGCACTCACTCCACTCCGAGGATACGCTCCGTGCGTTGATCTGGGTATTTCGACGACATGTCCCTGGACTTCTGTTTTCCACGCAGGGATATGGTCCAATTGTGGGCCTGGCCTCGAAACGCTGTTGCCAGAGCGGATGGATCTTTGAGACTGAAAATTCAAGCCCCGAGGAGTAACGCTGGAAATTTTGCGGCCAACATGGGCCAAAAGCACCCTGAACACAAGGGCTGGATCCGTTCGGATTTAATCTGGAGTGGACGGGGATGGATGGAGTTGTGGCACACACACGTGATTCGTCATGTGATCTGTCATGTGGGGCCCACGTAGAGGCATCAGCTTCCGTTACGAGGAGAGCCGGGTTCCACCCCCACCCCCCATGAGAAACTCGGCTCTCCCGTGTGGACCAGGCTCTGGGAACTCAAATCCATTCCCACTGACCAGACTTCTTCCCCAAGAACCAGGCTCCATTCCCGGGGGAGGCAGGTTCTAGCGCCCAGATTTCAGGCTCTCCTCCTCTGGGAATCTGAGTCACCTGGTTTTCTTCCTCAACAAGTCAGGTTCTGTTCTCCAAGGGACCCAGGCTCCACCCCCTGGGGACCCCGGCTCCATCCCCTGGGGACCCCGGCCACGTCCCCCAGAACCAGAGGCCAGTCCGCAGCAGACTTGGTTCTGAACCCATTCATTCGCGTCACGAGTCGTGAGTAATCACCACACGTCACGTGATAGAACACTCAAACACCCATTGATTCAATCAACAATTACAGGGAAACAGAGGCGACCAGTGTGACCCGCAGCATACCCTCTTTGTAGTTTGCCAGCATTTATAGATTGATGAGTCCACTGTTTTTTGTTCGGGGAGGGGAGAGGTCGGGGTGGGGGTTCGGAGGGAGAGACGCGATGTTCATATCGATCATCTCAGCTGAAGGGAGACGGTGATTGGAGAAGGTGCGGTGGTTTTGATCCCGACGGCAGGCGAGGGACCAACTCCGACTTCGGGAATTGTTGTTGTGAACAGTCAACCTGCAGCACGAATACAGGAAGACAAGGGCGGAACACGTGTTCACCCACGTGTTCTCCCGGTCGCTGCGTGTCCCCTGGATCCGCCGGAGCGCTACAAACTGTGAGTTGGCCATTGGTTTTGCATGCGGGTCCAGGACCCAGAGATTGGCCGAGCACAGCCTGTTTGTTCCAGATCTGTGTTCACGTGCCCCACAAAGGTTTGCACCTGTCTGGCAAAAGCCTGGTTTGTGCAGTGCTGATTGTACCTAATGTCGTGCCCTGTATTCGAAGTTATGCAAAGGGAAATATTTCGTTTTGTGATGTATTTTCGAAATCACAACACAAGACAACTGCAACAAGCATTGGGTGGCTCGGTGTTGCGTGTGTTCCGGAGCGAGGCTGATCTCTATCGACGCTGTCACATGATCTCCAGGCCCCGCGGGGAAAAGTTCCTGGAGATCAGTTCGCTTCCTCTCAATTATTGATGAGCCATTTTCGATCAGGAGCGCGCTCACCTCGAGCGATACGGTTGAGCGATAATGGAGGGAGATTGAGCGACGTGAGATGGTATCTCCGAGAGAATGGGATCTCGATTCAGCCTCAGGAGTCGGGGATATTGGTGAAGATTCAGCACGGACGGAAGGAGCGAGCTTCAAGGCGAGTCGTGAAATTGAAAGAGAAAACTGATTGTTTCATCACTTCACTCACTCCTTCTGTTCTTTCCTTTCCTTCAATCCAAACGCCTGCAAACCCATTTGTTCCAGGGGTCAGAGGTTCTGGACCCCAGGGGCCCCAGGCGGACCCTCCCCAGCAACCTCAGTGCTGTGCGTGTAGTGCACAGTCTCCGCGGGCAGAACACTGGGCTCGAGGGAACCTTGTGCGTGCGATGAGCAACAAAAGGAACAACCGGCTTCTGTTGCTGGTCTTCGGTGCAGAGCTTTATCTTCTGTCATCTGGTGAGATGGTGGAGTGCGAGGGTGTCTCCTTCCTGGGTTCAAGGAAAAACGTGTGCTGCGTCAGGTTGGGTGGGTGCAGACCTTACGTGTCGAGGCTGGTCCAGCTGCACCAGTGTCGGAGCTCCAGCACAGCTCAGGCTTCTCGGGCCGCACGCGTGCTGCTCCCAGTGCAAACGAGTTCCAAAGTTCTGTGTCGAGGAACAAGCCTCTTTGTGCGGACGGAGCGACAAGTTTCGCCAGGAGGACGTCTCGCAGGACGCGTCATACTGACGTCACACATGATGCGTCACACGGTGCATTCCTGCATAAGGGCTCCTTTGTTGAACAGACTCAACACCGACTTGTGCAGGGCCGCAACGCACGATGCGTCTTGTGCTTTTGAAACACCCCTGATTTGTGCGGGTTCGCCGCGGTTGATGCGCCCTGTGTGAAACAGCCCTCAGTTGCGCAGGGTCGCAACGCCTGACGCGCCCTGTGTGAAACAGACGGGTCCTGGAGTCGGTTCTTTCCTCGGCTGCATGACGTGAATTCGTGTCGCCCTCTTTAATTAAGATGGAGATCAAAGAATGTTTAATTAAATTGCGGATTAGAAGTGAGATAAAGGTTCGGCTTCGGTTCTTTTCTCACATGGGCCGAATCCCTGAAGCTCAGTGCAATCACCATTGCCGCACCTCTGCAGGAATTTTCAGAATACTCGTACCCACGCCTGACCAAGTCTGTGTACAGCAGGGTCAGGTCCAAGGGGGCTGAGGACAGTTGGATGAGATCCATCGTGCTGTTGAAGGAACTGGCCCCAGGACAGACAGATGAACTGAAGAAGCACTTGGAGCGATGGATGGAAACGAAAAGATCAAGACATCTGCGTGGAACTGGGCCTTCTGCCTGGGCTTTTTTCAACACTGATATTTTGCATGAACCGTGGCGTTTCTTCGCCTTCAACTTCAGAGGCAGAGCGGATCCAAAATTTGGTTGGGGGGGCAAGGACACACCCAGGATTTGGTCAAAGGCACCGAGGCTGTGTTGGACTGGACTGGACTGTCAGGGGATCAAAGATCTGAACTTGAGTCCTGGGGGGGGTATTAACGGTGGGTCCAGAATTTGGTGAAAGAGTCGCGACCTGTGGGGCAAGCAAGGAATTTTTCAAATGGGCTGCCAAAGTTCCAACTGCAAAACGAACATTAATGTCCCTTGCATCCACCGTGGAGTTACAGATTACGTACTTGTCTTGACGTTGATTTCGGAGCGTGTTATTGGATGTCCCAGGATACGGGGGATGACGTCATAAGTTGGCCTGCTGGGACTTGGCATTTAATTGGCTGTGGCAATCATTAAGTTGAATCAATTTTGGTGAATTTGTCATTGCAAATCACGTCAACATGAGCAGAGGTTGTGGTGGTTTCCAGAGGAGGGTCCAGGGTCCAAGGTCCAATACTACAGCCCGACCCTTCCTACTCCCCCCCCCCCAATGTTTGGTCGAACCCCGGCCCTCAGTTTGCACCGCTGGCACCACATTGTCGTGAAAATTGTGGCACGCTGACGCAGGACTTCGTCCTCTGGTGACTTTCGCCCCGCCCGGAGATTCCAAGGTCCGATCGTCGGCCGAGTCCAAGGTTGTCACCTGACCTCCCCCTGGACCCGCTGTGAAGCAGAAGTGCATGAAACCTCAGCTTTGTTGGAACAAAAGTTGCAACACAACTCTGCAACCAGAGCTGTACATGTGATCCTCGACTCTGCAGCCAGGGCTGTTGTGCAACCCAAACACTGGAACCTGTGTTTTTACATGTAACCGCAGATTGAGGGGTAACAGGTGACCATGTGTCCCCCGATGCTGTAACCAGAGGTGTAGAACCTCAAACAAACCAGAGCTGTTCATGTCACCCCACACTCAACAACCAGAGCTGTACTACACACCCTGCCACCAGAGGGAACAGGTCACACCCAGATTGCCACAAAACACGAAACCTCGCTTCGAATTCTCCGCGTATCTCAGCGCGTTGGGATGAGTCGTTGATACAGTTGCGACCACCGCACTTTTTTCCGCTGTTTGCCCAACGTTTTGTTGACGCGGGGAGCCTCTGGTCCGGTTGATCCGACACTCGAAACAAAAACGGAACTTTCGTGTCCGATCACTGAGAGTGTCGGACTTGCGCCGCCTTCAAGTTTGGACCAAGGCGCAATGGCCGGACGTGTCTGATGAAGCGATGGTGACAGATTTACCTGGCGATAGGATCGAGCGGACTCGAGCTGCGGCGTGTTGACTTTGACGAGATCATTGGGGATTGGTGTGCGCAGATGTCGGTGTAACGACGTGCACGCGTGACAGGGAGACAGGGGGCACCAGGCTGCTGGTCACGAACCTGTTGGGCGAGCCAGAGGTGTGATGACATGATCCCACGCCGCAACAGGAAAAGCTCAGCCTTCTGAGTCAAAATGTTCAAAACCCGATCTCACGCCTGTTGAGTTTTACCTGTTGGGAAGTGAACTCGAACTTGACCTTCAAAGTTCATTTCCGGAAAAAAGTAGTGCCAGTCCACAGCGCATTGTTTTGTCTCGTGCTGGAAGGCGACGCACAGGGCAGAGGTCCGGGGTTCTCATGAAGGATCAAGGACACATATCGTAATGCAAACCAACCGTGCATTTTGAATTCGCACAGGCCTCCGCACTGCCTGTGGAATCGTATCACCGGCCTCACCAGATCCCAACGAAGATTGGCGCAGGTCTCCCCAGAGCGTTCAGTGGACAGATCTCCCCACAACAGATTGGGGACGGACGCGGGCCTCGCCACGACGTGGTCTCCCCACCACTGCACCGGAACCACGTGGAACCCACGTGTTTGTGCAGCGATCTGATCCAATATTTGTGCGACCCGAGCGACGCGTGATGAGATGAACTGAGTGTTTGATGAATGTCATATGTTTCCCAGAGGGTTCCTGGGGTTTGGTGGTCACAGCCAAGGGAGTCAGGGCGTCACGGATTGAATCTGGATCCTCCACTTCTGGATTCATTTCTGCATCTGCCTACAGATCCACCCCTGTCCTCCGCGGGGAAACCCCTCAGGGAGATTCTGGCGGGGATTGTCGATTGATTGGTGTCCCGGAGACGGCAAAAATCTGCTTTGCTTCGGATAATTGGAAAGGACAAGACAAATGGCGAAAGAGGAAACATCGCTTTGCTCGGACACGCGACGCGTCTGTCTCTGTGTCTGCCTCTGTCTGTGTTTGAATTTCTCTGTCTTGTGTCTGCTGGTGGACACACAAATGAATCTGTCCATGAAGCTGGTTTCCACCCCGACCCCCACCCCCTGAAAAGATTTCGCCTCGCTGATTGTGCAACGCTGGCACAAAACTTTGGGGTCGACCCCCCCCCCTGTTGAAACGCCAGCTCCGCCCCCGGGGACCTCGGGCCATAGCGTGGCCTGATATGTGCGTCTCTTGTGTGATGTAGAGGCATCTGTTGAGGAACCGCCCTCCTCGGCTCGCGACAGAGGCCCACATCCCCCTCAGTCTGGGTTTCCGCAGTGTGCATAAAGTAGTCCCGCCCTGTACACGTCAGTGAAGGTCATGTCGACTTGGCGACGAGGCGCACAGTGCATGGATCATGTCAAGACTTTGACTTGGCGCTGACTGCACAGAACCTGTGAGAAATCAGCAGAATCTGCGCGGAACCGCACAGGTTCTGGCCAATTCGTAGGAACTGGGGAGATGGGTCCGGGCAGAAGAGCTGGGGTGGATTTGTGCTTTGGACGGTGGGGTGGCTCGAAATAGCGGACGGTATGGCGTCAGTGGTGCCGTTTTGGCAGCCAGAAGCACGTCTTCCTCTCCGTCTGGAACCCACCTGAAGGTTAGTGAGGTGAAGATTTGGGTTGGGAACAAACTGGTCTCACACTGGGCCTCGGGTACAGGTCCATTTCGGATAATTCGAGGTTCCCATTTCGGCGAATAAAAACTCGAATTATGTGAAACTCGAACTGAGGAAATTCGAATTATGAATTTTATTCTCCTATCTCCAACATGGCAGTCCAAACCTGTTTGAAAAAAAGCTCGAACTATGTGAAACTCGAATTACGAGCACTCGAATTAT
>JAAUXT010034791.1_pt1 | contig 14999 bp, 16 predicted proteins | sample 7278171 | NCBI WGS metagenome assembly JAAUXT01 (sample SAMN14350112, study PRJNA611818) | marine sediment metagenome | isolation source: surface marine sediment (1.8m) | place: French Polynesia: Moorea | collected 2018-08 | reverse complement strand
TTTTCTGCACTTCCAAATTTGACCTTTTTGACCTCAGAAACCCAAAAATTCAAATTTGACAAATTCCTTCCTCACGCATTATCCCCAACCCAAAATGAACCAAAAGAGTCATTGAGATCCCAAATCAATCCTCATCTTGACCATGAAAGTGCTGCAGACATACTTTTGGAAGACACTGCCTATAGGTGCTTCGATTTGGCTCGCACCGATTGGCTCACCAGCCCAAATCGCGCAACCCACCTCAAATCACCTAAAAAGTAGCCAAACGCTTCCTCAATCATATTTTGCAAGTTTGCCACTGACAGTTTGGAACAGTCCACAATTTCCAAACAAGGAATCACAGAATGAAAGCTGAGACTGCCTTTTTCGTCTTTTCGAGGAATGTTTGGCGTGGCGTGCATGTTGAGAGTGATCGCACGGAACATGCCGATTGACTCGCGGCCTTCGCAACGTGCAGAGACAGATTGCCAGACTCTGGAGACCGCCTCTCAAGGAATCTGGCCACTTGAACATTTTTTGATGATTTTCAAATTTAGCAAGACTCCATGAGCTTCTGTATCTTTGGGTTCACCGTCGAAAGTCATGCCAGATGTCTGTTGTGTAGGATTCAGATTTGTGTTTTCCAGTTTGGTTGGTTTGTGCTGGCATGTGGAGCAGATTTCATGGACGCCAGCGTCAATTTACATGACAAATTTCATGTTGAAGACAACCCTGCCATTCAGAGCAGAAGGAATGGATCTCTGTTAATGTTGATAAGATCTTTGTGCCCATTGATTTGCTGGTATTTAACGTCCCCTGATCACAGATAACAGTCGCTGTCAGGAAGCGTCGCGTGCGGGACTCGCTTCCCGTTGTCGTGCGCAGCTGCTTTCATGCCCAGTCAGAAGATAACACAGCTTTTTGTTTCAGTCTAACTTTCCTGCTCCAGCCAACGCTCTCAGAACTTGTTTCCGGTTCAAGCGCAGATTTTGAAAATGTTGGCAAAAACAGTTTGCGTCCAGGGGTGCATCGCCGTCATCACGAAGCTCTTAATTTTTCAAAAACAAGCAGCAGCAAGCACACGCACACACACACACACACACACACACACGCGCGCGCGCGCGAGAGAGAGAGAGAGAGAGAGAGAGAGAGAGAGAGAGAGAGAGAGAGAGAAAGAGAGAGAGAGAGAGAGAGAGAGAGAGAGAGAACGTGCAGAGTCAAAGTCACAAAGTGCAGGGTCGTCTCGAGTGAACTGCTGGCGCGACCGCAGCCACGCTCCAACCCAGGGAAAGGAAACCACGTGTTGAGAGTGTTCGCGTGTCACCGGGCAATCCAGCCTGCAGCACACAGAACCGACCCGCACCTGGGTCTCCGAAGGTGTGACGTGCAGCTGGGTCAGATGAGTTTTGTTCTGTGTCAGTTGAAAGCCTTGTCCGTGAGCAAGAAGGTGGTTTTTCTTTGGTGATGAGCAAACCTTGTCCGCGGTGAGACTTGCTGAGCGCAGACGCTCACTGTTCCACCAACATTTTCACTCGCTTTTTGGGTGAGATTGAGCTGTATGCAAAATCACCAGGGTCTTTTTTTCAAAAGTGCATGAATTTCCAAGAGCGAGCGCAGTTCAGGGTTTGAAGATTCCCCAAAGAACACACAATGAAGTTCAAACTGAATCTGTCTTTCGTCTGAAGCAAAGATCAGCTTCTCGGTGCAAAGTTTCGCAGCTCACTTGACAATCCACCGAAAGGGAGGTGCTAAAAGACTGCTCAATAAAATATCAGTTGGCCAAGAAACTCATTTGGGGAACACTTGGGTCTGGATCCGGGGAATCAGCAGTTGAGGAGACGGTCTCCATTATTGATGTCAGGCTCGTGTCTTTGGTTTTCAACTTTGTGCAGCTCTGAGTCTCTGCTCTGCGTGTTTGTCTGGATGCTCAGTTTCTGATTGAATGAAACGTTTTCCTGGTTCTTTGTGTGAAAGGAAGCCACAACCTTGTTGTGGCAGAAAAGTGACTTTCGGACCTTGTTCTTCTCCAATGTTCCTCGGATTGTCTTCAAGGGCTGGTCCGTGAAGTGTTGTCCCGTTGTTTTCTTGTTATTATTTGTTTGCTTTTGCAGTCCAGACAAAAACATGCGGAGACTTGTGTCCGGATACTATCGTCAAATTCGCACACGTTCGCACCGCCAATCAGCGAGGATGGAGAAACTCTCAAAATTTTGTATTTCACAGTTATCTTGGTTCTTGAGATCGATCTTTTTCTTCTTGCACGCAAAGTAAACAGCGTCGTACGAAACAATAGGACATCAATAACAATAGGTTGACGCAAATTTCTGTTGTTCAAATAGAATACGACGTCTATTTTGATGCATTGTTTGGCATTGGTAATGTTTCTTTGGCTGAAGATGTTGTGCGAACGCACATAAGGAAACGTTCCTTTCCATGCAGCTGTTGCAGGCTGACACAAGAAATTACTGCAGCAAGAAGAGGGGAAGAGAAATCAGGTGCCGAGGAAAACGGTTCTGGAAAGACAAATCCAGCGAACGTCCGGACCCTTGATTCTCTTCAAACTCAGCGTCTGCGTTTGGAGTGTTCTTCTTTTGGAACCACCAAGAAGACATTTTATTTCTGCCAGAAGCACGAAGTTTCGAGAAACAGCTTTTTAGGCGATTTGAAAACACAAAAGAACCCACAAGCTGAACCAACTGAAAAAAAAACACAACAAAAACGCGCAGCGCTATCTGCTGTAGACAACTGTGATTCATCTTATGAAGATCGAGGATGGGATGCTCGCGAAAAAATATTATCTGATAATTGGCCTGCTAACTCAAAACTATCTGACATCTTTTCAATTTTTGCTGGGCATCAGATCCGAGACAACGTGTGAAAGCGAAGCCAGAATTCAGTGACCTTCAGCCCTGTGTTGCGCTTGGGGAATATTATTTCCATGCATGGAGATTTCCCAATGAGTCACATCGAGAATCAAAAGAACAATTGGGCCAAATGGGGACTCGGTGCGTGTGTGGTCCTCTCGCTCACAGGTCAAACATGCATAAATTTGACTTTAGAACTGTTGATTATTTTGCCATGGTTCACTCTGCAATACACACTGAAAGGAGCAATTGAAACCTTTGAGATATTTGTCTGACATTCAGGCGTTCGCTGATCCGTCATGTGACATTCTGTGCTTGCCCTTCCTGGCATAAAGAGAAAATCAATTGGTTATGACAGAAACCATTAATTACAAGAATTTGTTGCTGATTTGCCTCATTGATTTATCGATATGTCTGGGCGTTTTGCGGGGAGATACTGTGGACTAGTCATGTATCATGAGGTATCAGAGATGTCATCGGCTGGTCAGGTTCTGGTCACGTCAATTACACACGTCCGGGCGCAGGACTGCCAGCCGAGGCCCCGGTCTGCAGACCGTCGTTACAGACTTGAAGTTGGCTTTGCAATTGTCAGTCCATATCCATCGATGAAGAAAAATTGCTTGGTTCCCGCTCACCAAGAGCGTGTGTTTTCAGTGCTGGCAATGAGCTAGGTCTATAAACTTGCGTGTCGTACTCTTTTTCAACAAGGAAAACAAGATTTTCATGTCGCATTTGGTCTGCTTGGATCCTTCCCGAAGCTCCTCTGTAGGACCCAGGTGCAACGTTCATCAGGCTTCACTCGCAGAAACACAACCCGCCTTTGTTTTGTTGCCTGAGAAACAATCGCTTTGGGCACGAGCAGCTACGCAAACAAAAGGAATAATACATGACCAGGAGTCTTCTCGTCTGCAGGTTCAAGGAAGACTATTTTGCCACCAATTTTCCCCCTTTTGTGCCATCATTGAGGTCAAGCAAATCCATTACAGTGACCGAAGTATTGTTGGACACGCGAGCTCCTCGGCAGATGTGAAGAAGTTTGTCCTTTACGAGACGAAGCAGAACCTCGTGCAGGAGGCCGTGTGGTAGGGAGAGGAAAGACATTTCCCACACCCGCAGGTGTGGATCCAATGTGCGAAATTCCTGTGTTCCGAGGCGCTGAAGTGCGTGCGTGCGTGCGGTCTGATCACGAATACGTGGATGAGTCACAACGAAGTTATGCTTCACAACGAAGTTATGCTTGCAACCTGTTCTGATCCGTATTCAAGAATGTACGTAGAAGAAAGCATGTTCGGGAAATGGTCGATGCTGTTGGAAAATCATGAGCGATGGAAAAGGACAACGACCTGACTCCTGCTTGCATGGTCCTTTCCTTCCTTTCTTCTTTCAAGAAAGTTTTTGCCTGCAGTGGAGTCTGCCCCCCCCCCCCTCATGATGACCACGTTGCGTTAATTATTCAGGCTGATGAGACCCTTTCAATCTGTAGGTACTTCCGCCAACACGGCCATCAATTCCGATGATGCCCACCTCCGACTGGACCTGTATCAATTATGCGACCTGCGGCTCGTGCGTTTTTCCTCTGCGTTGACAGTGCAGGACTCGTCTGATGGCAGTCTTATAAATTATTCCTTGGATGCATTGCATTACAGAGCACAGCGTGTGTTTCAAAGTCTGCATGGAAATGACCCGGACTGTCTTTTTCATCTGTGATTCTTATTCAATTATCTCGCGAGGCATTCTGCCGAGAGAGACTTTGGGACAGTGACTCGTACTTTTTACTGCTCCCACTTGGACAGTCCTACATTGCTGGAACCTCCTGCACCCATCTGCTGTTGCAAGTCTCACCTCTGATGAAGACTTCGCGTGTCCCCAACGGAAATTCGTTGATACAAGATCTTCGCACTTTAAAGGCTCTACTCGTATCAGCTCAATGGGAAGTAAGGAGATTGAGCTTATCTCGTGGGATTGGCTGGTCTGTGATGTTACAAGGTTACCGAGTCCAGCCGGACCATTTCCGCACTTTACATGGCTGCAACACCTATAAAGCTGTCCGTAAGTATGATGTTATTGTCCGGCCTGGCCGGCCTCGAGTAAGTGTCCATTACTGTTATTGTGGGCTGATCTGCCTGATGGGCTGTGAAGAGCTGGAGAATCGTCAAGGGAGAAATACGTGGCCGTGTGTGGAGAGAGCTAATAGAGGCTGCTGGAGGCTCAGAGTCTGCGAAGATAACAGGTCTGAAGCCTCACCCTGGATCTGGAGACAGCCTCAAAATGGTTTCCTGTCGTACCAATGCAGTTTGATCTGCATGAGCCTCCCGTGCACGAATTTTATCCTTCATGCGCGAGCGTTGCACTGAGCCCCAGCAGATTAATGGCGCAGGAGAAGCCGAGTAGAAGCTCCAAATAGGTGGTTGACTCTTGACCCACTGTCCGGCGCCCTGGCAGCGCCCGTACCTGATCACAGGCCGAGGTCATGGGCGTAATGAGAACGTATTTGGGCGCAGCTCCATGCGTCATGATCAGCGCCAACCTTTTGCTTGACACATGACGAGAAATGAGCCCGCAGAGTTGACCCCAGCTCCGGTGACAATGACGAATGGCCGCAGCTCTTGAGGTAAAGATATCCTCGTACATCCGCAGAACTTCCTCCGATGCAATACCTCAGTGAGAATAGTGTGGGCTTTTTGTGGGCTGCAAGTGAGTGAGTCTCGTGAAAGAGAGGGATAAATTTTTTGCTTTACTCGTAGGTGGGGCTTGCTTGCTGTACGAACAGGCCAAGGAAGAACTTCTTAAAAGCAGTGGAGAAACGTTACTCTCCTTATGGTGACCACAGAGTTTAAAACTCTGTGAGCCCAGCCATAACCCCAAAATATCCAGCAAAAATTTCTCTGAGCTTGAGCATGAAGCCGAGGTATTTCCGTCCATTGCGGAGACCATGTGCCTCGCGCGTGGTTCCCAGACGACGACGCGTCCTGCCTGAGCGAGCCAAAGCGGCTCGCATTCTGCCACTTGGGAGCCAAGGTTCTGTTGGACACAAAAAGTTAAAGGCATGAACAATGATGAATAATTCAGATCACGTGTTTGAAGCGAGTGAACACAGATGTCATGTCTGGCAGCGGAGACGGGTGGGTGTCACGCCAGCTTAGCTCTGATGTGGGGAGATTGTGAGGATTGCCTGACTTTCGATGTGCGCTGCGACCTTTGCTGGTGCACAGGTGGGGCTCTCTGTGCCGATGGCTCCCGTTATGAATTCTGAGGAATTTGCCACAAGTGCAGCTTATCCAAGGTTGACCAGTCAAGAAGGGATGCGCCTCAGACGAAACGGACCAAAGACGACAAAAATATTTTTCTCGTCCTTGGAACCTTGGTGTCAAGTTTGTGAACCTGAGCCTGAGCCCCATTAATAATTCAACTCACGCTTTTCCCAGCAAGTGACACAGATTTAATTTTTGGGAACAAGGGAGAGAGCAGTGTCATGTCAGCTCAGGTCTGATTTGACAGGATATCCGAGGGAGGCTTTGGCATTTATTGTGCAGCTTTGACCTTGATTTTGTTGTCCATGGAACTTTGCCACGTGACATCTTCCTGCACAAAATCCACTCACAATTCTTGGTGTGTCTTTGGACCTGAAACACCCACGAGCGTACTTCGTTCTTTCACCGTTCACAAACTCAAGGCTTTTAAGTCTTCAAACGATGGATACGTCACTGCAAAAAGTACAGTCCTTTTTTTCTCAAACCTGCAGTCTTTGACACGCGCTCGCTTCCTCCCAAATGCAGATGTTTAAAGCGCAATTAGGATGCTTATCATGCACGAATATTGACTGCACTGAAGGTGGCAGTCTTATCAGATTTCCATTGTACGACATCATGTAACTGCAGGAACTGAATGACGCAAAGGGACATTTTTTGCCAGACAAATATTCAATACGTGATGCATCGGATCTGGGGCTTTCGTGTCAACAGTTATGAACCGCTTTGCAATGCAGATTGTGACCATATTTCCATAGTTTTAATTGCATGGGAGGCCACAAAGCACAAATTCTGCCACGAGAGGCTTGTGGATGTCTGTTGGATTGTTGAATGACGAGACATATTGGTTTGGCATCGTCCCTGAACCGAGGGCATAAACTCTTGATGCACCAAAAAAAGGGTGAATCTGCTCACAGCTGTTCACAGGAAAGTCGGAAACATTCCAAATTGATCTGACAAGGCACGTCGGCAGACAAGGGAAAGTTACAATCCACAAGCAAACTGCAAAAACTCTCTCTCTCTCTCTCTCTCTCTCTCTCTCTCTCTCTTCGTGTGAACGTTGGATCTTCCGTGCTAGCAGTGTGGTGGATTTGTCATGCATATTCTTCTCTTGAAATATCACAAAGACGTGTTTTCCAAAATCAACAACGTCAGATTTTGTAGTTGGCAAATGCCTCTTGAAATACGAGTAAATCACAAAACTTCATGAGATAAAGGCGAACGTATCAGGAAATCCAGACTGGGAGTGCTGCATGCAACTTCAGGGTATCACTGGAGTTTTCGACAGCGCCCGGTGTTTTACTGCTCATCCCCACATGTCCAGCGCACCTGCGGCCGGGTTCGGTCCGTCACAGGCCTGTGTCCGCTTTTATGGTTTATCTGCTTAATGGACATAAAAAGATTATACGATCCCCGGGGACAAGCGATCCTCCGATGTTGAAAGGTCATCACATCAGCCACAGACACTGAGCATGGTCTGAAAGCCGCGCAACAAGTCATTGTGGTGGACTGCGGAAGTCTGGTCCGAGAAAATGTTCTGTGTTCAAAAGGCCGCACTGCGCTGTTTCTTGATGGCTGCGACTTCGTCCTGCGTCCGCGCACCTGTGCGTGCTGCAGGCACCTGTCAACCGGAAATTGAAGGAAATGTCGTAGAATATGAAAGACTCTTGAGTTTGTTTTCTGCTTTTCACAAAGCGTCCACGTTGCAGTTTTTCTGGGTTCATCACACTCACGCGGATCCAGGATTGAGGTTCAGGGGTTAAAATGTCGGTCACGAGAAGAATGGGTCCTTGCGTCTGAATTGAGGTTCCACTCGTTGAATGCTGCAGAGATTCGAACCAATGTTGAACTTGCGTGAACAAACAGTTTTGTTCTGAATGGATTTTCAACACGCGTTTTTCCATCACAGAACGTTGGTCAGGCAACCGACACTCACTTCCTCCGTTGTGAATCTGTGCAGTCAGTGCAAAGGGACCAAAGCCAACGGAGGACATGAATATGTTTGATGCAGAGCCGCCATCGGGGGAACAATCAGTATCCACTCTGCCCGTGTAGCCTCGCATGCTCCCCGCGATTTAATCCATCAAATTCCGACTTGTGTCAATATAATCGGCGTCGTGTGGATATGAAGGTAATCCGGACCATTTTGGTCATCAATAGATCGGAGAGATCAACAGACTTTATCAGCTCAAAGAGCTGCGTTTTGGCCATAAAAAAGGCAGAACATGTAATTTTCCATTGAAACTTTGTTGCAAAACACCCAAAAACTTCTTTGTCAAGCGGATTCAAAAATACTTTGGCGCCCACAAATTTCAAAACGCACGGCAATCTTCAATCTGTCAGGTCATCTCACTTTGTGTGGAAGAGTATTCTCTCCAGGGAGACTTTTCCGCCAAACCTGAGGACTTTGCAAACATTTCATTAACACAGTGAGGCTTATTGGACTTAAGCATTGCGCTTTACTTGGAACACAAGATCGGTGCAAACAAGGGCAGATGTGAAGAACTCTTGTCTCTGTCATCCGTTATTTGGAGACAGTTTTGCACAGAAGGTCTTAATCCTCTCCACAAATAAGCATCCTTCAATCTGTTCTCCGGTTCTCGGGATGCAGCTCATTGAAATTGAAGTCACGCACCTTCTCTCATTTCTGTCTCTTGTGCGTGTTCTCTGTCAAATGAATGAATGAAATCTACAGAGTTTTCGTTTCTTGTCAGATCTACGACGTGATGCAACCTCAGGCTTCCGAGACAGGTCTGAAGATACTCACAGGTCAGAGACAGGCCGGGAACAAATGAACACCCCACGTTTTTCGTGCATGTTCGGTGTAACATTCAAACCTTTACAATTGGTGAACCCACTTCTGGTTGGCACCCTAAAAGTCAGCAACTCAATTCTGGTTTGCTGAACCGCCCGTGATCAGTTGACCTCCACGTGTGGTCAATTGACCCCCCCCCTGCCACAATGGTCATTGAAACCTTCAACAGTCGGCAACACCGCGCACCGCCTGAAAAGAAGAATCTTGTTTTGTGTTGCCAGATGTCTTGGTTCTCTCGAAGGCATTGGTCAACGCAATATCCCCTGAAGTGCTGCAGCAGTTTCGTACTTCACTTGCAGAAGCTTCTGCCTTCTTATCTTCGGACGACAACAGACATCTGTTCTGTTATTGAACCAGCTTTTTCCTCAACATGAGATTGGTGTTTGCCGTGGTATCGCTTACGCGCACGGCTCGCTTCTGTGAGCAAACAGACATGCATGGGGATTTTGTAGGATTGCATTGATGAAACTTTTTCAAATTGCTTAGCAACATCATCTCCCCGTGGTGCCAACATGTGTGTGACAAAAAGTCCGCTTTCAGGAACTTCGCAGAATGTGCCGTCGAGAATTCATCAACACGCACACATTGTCAGGCAGTGGTCTTTCTGGAATGGTTGTGCATATTTTGTCTGGTCGAATTCAAGCTTCGCCACAAACCAACTGCCCTGCAAGTCTGTCTCCACTGTGCTGGCTCTGGGGACCATCGCACCAACAGAGAAGTTCCAAGGGGTCACGATTGCCGTGCACTGCACTGCAGCCATTCGTCGCATTTTGTTCAGGATGACAAGAGTATCCGACTTCATTCATGAACAAACACGCGATATTTACTTGCGGATGTGCGCAAAACTGCACGCGCATCCTCATGCAAAACTCTTGTTGATTGTGAAACATAATCTGCAATTACCGTCGCTGATTTGCATATGTTCTTTGTTCCGGGGTGTACTGCTTGCATTGAGAAACCCAATATGTCGCGCACGTCTGTCCAATTTGAGCGTGTGTCTGGACATTATCTCCATTGAGGCTGCAATGGAATCTCATTCTGAGAATGAATCATCTGTTTGGTTTCGGGACCTCTTGCACGATTTCTTCTGTTTGCGATCCTTCAAGCTAATTCATGGGGGGAGGGATTTTTCTCTGTCCTTTTTCTGAAATGCAAACGAAATGGATGTTTTACCAGTACAAAAGTTTAATGCATCTTTGACACGAGGGCACCAGGCTCACGGTGGTGTCTGAGCACATTGAGTGAACCTGAGTGCCTGGTTCGCACTGGGCGCAAGTCAGAGGCGTGCTGCTCGTCAACAAACGAGCCACTTGCGCACAGTGGTTACAGTGGTCAGCAGCACAATGACCCATTGTTTTGCATCTTTTGGCATGAGCAGTCGAGTTAGCCGTGATCGTATAGTGGTTAGTACTTCTCGTTGTGGCCGAGACAACCCAGGTTCGAATCCTGGTCATGGCAGGATCCGCAGGATCTTCATGGCACGCGGCTGCATTTTTGTTTGCAAAATTTCTTGGTCACCAAGACGCGTCGCGTCGCGCACTTTTTCAAGCACCTGAGCGCAATTTCGTCAGTCTTTTCTGGGAATAATCTTCGTCAACAATGCGTCCTTCCGAGTACTGCTCGACTTGTTTTGCACAAGAAAGTTTGGTTCACCATGGGTATCGCACGTTGGGAGACCGCAGGCTGTTTCCTTCCGCCGCTGACATTAATGATGCAGACTCTGCTCCTTGAGAAAGAATCCACTTCCTCCCCCGCTTTTCCGCTCAAGAAGACAGATGCTGTTTTTGTTGGCTGGCTGGCTGGCTGTCATCTGAATTTGGTATTTTGAAGAACATTTTTACGACTTTTGTCTGCCGGAACAATCGGATCCTTTTCATCAGCAGTGAAGTCCCCGCACTGTGACCAGAAGGCAACACTGGGTACATCCAGGATGCATGCCCATGCAGAACAAGGATAACCTGGTTTTCTTCGAGGGGAGGGGGTTTGATTTTTTGGCCAAGTGTAGAGGCTGGTCGAGCTCAATTGTCTAGTGTGGGTGTGTGGGTGTGGGTGTGTGGGTGTCGATCTGAGGCACTTGGCGGGGCTGACTCCGGAGACGTTGATGGGAGCGGAGCGCTCTCCAGGAGCTTCGAGTGTCCGAGGAACTGTCCCCAGCTCCTCGGTGCGGTATGGATCGAGTTGGAGAGAGCGCCACGACCAGTCAATACTGCACTTAACACTCAACAACCTGGTGGCTCTCAACACTGGCTCTGCTGAGGACGAGAAACTTTCTACAATTCTACAAATGTGTCGCAGTCCTTCCTTGCCAAGTCTTTTTTGCGTCGAAAAAGAGCACGAATCGTTGTCTTCCGAGTGAGTCCCCACAGATTTATGACTTCAGGTAAATAGTCATCAGGGGAATAACAGTTGCTCGAGTACCAGAACCACGACGCAAATATGCAATCATGAAAACGTGAACAAATACGCTCAGCAACAACGGGATAATGTCAACAGTAAGATATCAAATTGGCAAAAGTAATTTGGGAAAGGCAATGTTCAGTGAAATCAGGCCTGAACTTTACAGAAACATTGAAATATGAAGTTGGAACACGAATCCGTGCAACAAAACGAATCGTTTTCGCGCGTAAAGTTTAAAGCCCGTTAGGCTTTCTTCTCCTGCAGGTTCGTGTACTGGCATTGGAACACGGGCACCCGGTCGAATAGAGGTCCAGCACCGGAGCATCGAAGACAATGACCTGCAAACGGAATTGAGGCCACACTTCACCCATCTGCACCAGGCTGGCGTCCCTCTTACTGCAGGGACACTGCGCCGCTGCAGGTCTGTTTGTCCCATCAAAACGACAACAGAGCGAAAAGCGGTGGTTCCCTGGAATAATATGGGTGTAATTGTAAATCAACCGGTGCATTTACCAAACTAAATCCCTTATTTGTAAGAGTAATTCTGCATTTAATTGCCTCTGGGACCAGCACGGTAGACAACGGCTTTGATTCGCGGACCCTGGCCATATGGCTGGGAAGATACGAAACTCCTGAGAGGTTTTCGTGATTGCGTCTGGGCAGCGTTCTTCTGTGCGGGATGATTTCGTGTACTGTGGGGTCAATTAACTTGGTCCGGGGCTGGTCTTTGATGGACCTTTTTGCTGCAGTTCCACCGTCAGAATCAATGGACTCCAAAAGGACATCAAAAATTTTGTCCACATGCTCTGAAGTCTCACAAACAGGGACACACAGAGAGAGCCCGTCTACGTTGAAGGTCTCACAACGCGGCAGTTCCAAACGTCTCGTGTATGTTCGCCGTTTCGTCGTGTGTGTGTGTGTGTGTGTGTGTGTGTGTGTGTGTGTGTGTGTGTGTGTGTGTGTGTTGTGTGTGTGTGTGTCCGGCTGCGATCATGTGTGTGGATGCAGCGACTTTCTTCAACACACAGTGGCGAAATAAGCGGCCATCGAGCAAACAAAGTCACAAACGTACATTTGTAACACATACATGGTCAATATTGGGTTATGAAAATTTCCTGATTCCGGTCGTTTCTTGTCAACACCAAGATTTGACCTTTTTATCCACCAACATGAATAATGGTGAAATATGCGCATGGAGAGTGAAATACGATCGCCTGGGTTGGGAATGATTTGTTCCTTGTTCTGGCTCCAGGAATTGGAGAAGAAGAGGGAGCGACCCGGTGTTTCAGGACCAGAGCACGACCGCAATATTTTCCAAATAGTGTGGTCGTGCTGTGGTCCTGGTCGTGCTGTGGTCCTGTCACACCGGGTCCAGCAGAACAACGATTTGATCTTCTGTGGCTCCACACGGGCTGAACAGCTAGATCCACAAGTCATGCGCTGGAGCTTCATATCTCCGAGACGCAGCTCGTCCCTGTTCGAAGATCCGGTTGTGACAAGCGAATTCTATTGAAGTTCAAAGGCACACCAAACCCCTATGTTTCCCAAAATGCGTGCCCGACTTGATTGAGAAGATTCAGTTCAAGACATGAAACAACAGCTCGCCTGCAAAAACAAGAGAAACAAAAACTGAACCATTGTATCGACCTCAGCAGGGCATTCTTCTTTCTTCTTGTCAAATGCATTTAGCACAGAGTGATTATTTTTGAGGTAACTGAGCAGTTTTCGGGACTTTCAATCAACAGAGTAAACAGACTGTCCTGGGCTCAACCATCATTGCGCTGCCTCCAAAGGAAATTGTTCTTGAAAGCAAGTCCCACAAAAACTCATTTCTCCAATATCCGCTGACAGAATAAAAGCCAACACAACGAAGAAAGCGTTGTGCTCAGACTTTTGCACTTCTTGTTGCTTTCACTCTGAGTGTGCAGATGTTTCAGAAGAACCTCTCCGTATTCTCACGACAGGAAAAAACGTCCCGACCGTGAATCGTTTGGTGCAGATAATCCCAACGGGATTTGATGAAAGGGACAGATCACAAGCTTGCTCCACCATCCCAGTTTCGTGCGTGCAAAGAACATTCCTGGACTTGCCGTTTTCTGTCCAGGTACAACAACTCTCCACAGAACGAATCAAAAGTTGTCATTTTGTGGAAGGCCAGTGGGCTCCAATCCAGTCGAAAGCCCTTTGATTGTTTCTTCGTGAGTTCCTTCTGCTTGCAGCACAGTGTCCGACTGCCTTTCAATATGCAGACGGTGTGAACATAAAGGTGATCTACACAGAGAACAGATTTGTAAATGAGTCCGAAGAGGAACCAGCAGACGAGACCCCTGAAAAACATCAGCCATTCAGTTCTGCTGCTGCCAGGTTGTACGGAGTGGGTCTCACTTCCTCAAGAAATGCCTCGTTTTTCAGATGTTCCTGACGGTTCCTTCAGTGTGTCTGAGACTAAAACTGGAGATGAACTGTCCGATGCACTGAGACTGGACGTCTTGTCGATACATCACTTTTGATTTCAAGGTTTTTGTTGTGTGACCGCGCAGCTCCATATCCTTGTTGCCGTTGACAACGTCTGCACGATGGTGACCAGACTCGCAATGCGCAGCAGCCCATCTCTCGTGATTCTCCTGCAGCAACGCTGACACCGCGCAAATTAGCTCAATTTGCGGGAAACCAAAGAACGAAGCAATGCTCCGGCTCTCTCCGTGAGATGAAACAAAGCTCAAGGCGAAGCAGACTCCGCCCCACACGGCTCGGAATGACTTCCGCTGTCAGGAACGGGAAACGGGGGTCAAGTCCTCAAGTACCTGCTCAGCGCAATGTGCACTTCCTGACAGGAAGTAGAAATCTTTTTCTGTTGGTGAAGGAAGAGTCAGGGAATAGTCAACTGCAGGTGCAGCTGCAGTTTCTGGTTTCTGGTTTGTACTCAAGGAAACGGAAATTGTTTTCTTCGTGTCTTCGTCATCCATAGAGAAACAAGAATCCCTTGCCCTCCCTCACATTTTCGAAACTTGAAGTCTTTTTTCTCGTGCGTTTCTTTTCTTCTGGATCTACACACCAACGAGAAAACTCGTCGAGCTGACAGGAATAAGAACGAGCCCAATGGAAAGGTACAAAGCCAATTGTCTGTCATTTTAACTCCATTAGCTTTGCTTTAATGGAACCTGACTGGAGTGCTCATTTGCCTTTAACGCACCCATCTGAACAAAGATCCTCTGCACTTAACCTTTTGAGCTTCCGTGACTTGCAGATCATTGTCCGGAAATGGATGTTCCTTTCAGACAGGAGGGACGAACAGGGCGGGTTTGTGCGGGCGGAGGACCTGTTGCACACCCCATAGTGGGATTGATTTTCCAGTAGATTCTTGTTCCAACCAAGCGAGACGACTTCCGTCGACTGACCAACCCAACAGAAACAATCCGGTGTCTCAGGACCAGACAACGACCGTACTATTTTTCCGACGTCGTTGTGTGGTCCTAAAATTTTCAGGACCAGACAATGACCACCTAGGTGGTTGTTGTGTGGTCCTGAAATTTCAGGACCAGAGAACGACCAAATAGTGTGGTTGTTCTCTGGTCCTAAAAAAATTTCAGGACCAGACAATGACTGCCCAGGTGGTCGTTGTCTGGTCCTGAAATTTCAGGACCAGAGAATGACCAAATAGTGTGGTCGTTGTCTGGTCCTGGTCGTTGTCTGGTC
>JAAUXT010130214.1_pt1 | contig 15002 bp, 13 predicted proteins | sample 7278171 | NCBI WGS metagenome assembly JAAUXT01 (sample SAMN14350112, study PRJNA611818) | marine sediment metagenome | isolation source: surface marine sediment (1.8m) | place: French Polynesia: Moorea | collected 2018-08 | reverse complement strand
GTGTTCCTCATCCTCCCACATCTTTTACCGCTCAACAGGACATAAAGCAGAGTAACACCTTACCTGAGGCATGTTATCTCTTTATTCCATGCTAGCTAGCAAACCTTGGGGCCGTCCAGAGAACACGAAAGGGACGATGGGCATGCACCAGAAGTTCAGGGCCCTGCGACCAACACTCCACATGGATAGGGCGGACCACTGAAGCCTTCTGTTTGCGGACCAAGAAGCATCTCGGCCACAGCCGGTGTGCTAGTGCCAACGCTTTCCGCAACACTTCACCTTAAATACGTTCTCATTTTTGGATGCAAAGAGAGCTTGCAACCAACTGCGATGGATCGGTAAAACACGAAAAATGGCAGGAACCAGCGGGAACTCTTTCAATGGCTCTTACCGCGTACACTTTCGCACGCGTCAACACTGGAAGTATTCTCGTTTTTACACACGCCGAATGCAGAGCATATTTCGGTGTATGTATCGCAAGCACACTTCGGAAACAAGAACACTTCCATGCACACGAATCGTCCGAATGGGCAAAATACGAATCCTTTTTGACAGTTTCACTGGACACAAGGACGAGAACAGCGTGTTTTTGCCGCGCAAAAGCGCTTCACTACTGAAGACAGAACCACAAGGAACAATGGAAAGACTTTTTGACAGGTTTCACAGGCAGATCTACTCTTGAATAACGCAAAAATCCAGGTTTCACCTTCATCAAGTTCAAATTGTTTCTGTGGGAACAAATTGCTGAGTCTGTGTCCGCTTTTCAATGATGGATGCATCCCCGGTTGCGTGCACACACCTGTTTTCGTCAAAGTGTCTTTGGAACCTAACATTCTTTGCCCTCATTTTGGCAAGCTATTGCTTCAATTTTTGGTGTAACTCATTCACAAACCCAGAAGATGTCTTTCTTCAAGTCACTTCCAACGACTATTCTTTTGGAAGCCCACTGAACATTCTCGCGTGTGAGAGACCCATAAGTACTTCCCCTTGCCAACGACAGTGCAAGATTTATGTGCTTGCGTGTCTGAAGCAACATCTTCTGAGAGACCAATTTTTGGTGCAGAAGAGCACTTTTGACACAGTGAAGACTGTTTACCTGATATCCTTTCCCGCTTTCACGCAACAAAACGAACGAGGTAGCAACACACCAACTTGTGCGCACTTCCATCTGCAGGACATCCCAGACCTGCAGACAATCCGTCAGACAATCAACGTATTTCTTTCAGTGATAGGTCTGAAAAAGTAGTACCTGTCTTCTGGACTCTCTCTCACAGACTCTGGAAGAGTTCTGTCTCTTTGCCTTTCTTTCTCCCGGTCTCTGTCTCGCGCGCTGGATCGACCTTGCTTTCCGACACCGCTGCCTGGTTTCGCACTGATGTAGTTGTTCAACTTGTAGTAATCCACGAACGTTCTTGCCAGGTTGCGACCCAGCTTCATGTCTGAGGTGTAGTCAAGGGGTTCGTTCCACACACACACACACACACACACACACACACACATCACACACACACACACACACACACACACACACACACACACACACACACGTGGACACACCATACACACCTGAAGGTACTTCAACCAAAGGAGATCCATGTTGGTGATCTGCAGGCAATGTGAAAGGATACATCCTTCTTCTGTGTAGGGCAAGGAACAGCTGGCGCTTCCCTGGTTCGTCATGTAGCTGTAGAAGGACACTTCAAGTGTGTAGCAGTGAGCGCTGTCGTCCAGACATCCTCCTAACGTCCTGAAAGAAACCAGACATTCCCTCAGCATGAACAACGTGCACGTGGATTGTTTGACCGAGCTGGCGTCGAGACCCTGATCCAGTTCTGACTCAGGGTCCGACCCTTGGGCCTCAGCTCTAACTTTGGAAACGTCAACTGACTGTGGTTTGTAGAAAATTTTGTGCCTGATGTGCAAAATTAGGCGGGTACGTGATCATGGTGCATCCAAGCTTCGTCCTCCCCCGTGTCCACTGGAGGCAGCTGGAACTTTTTCGGAGAGCTGGGCCGTAAACTTGAACGCCATGTACGAGCTACACCCGTGAGCCTTACTGATCTCAATGACCAAAACAGAAAACTTTCAGACTTGATCCATGGGTGTGCAATAGAAAGAAAACACAACAGCGCCAACTTGCAGGAGGAACACAGTTCAACAAAACCGCTCCACTCAGCAATCATTTGAATCACAATGCCAATTTTCCTCGAATCATTTTTGGAATCATGAGCGATAAGTAATGCATGTGCACTCGTACTATCTACAAGTTATTCATGGGCGAAGGCAAATATAAAGCCTGTATAATGGGGTCTCTATGGTTATTTGGACGTGGGACCATTGATCGCAAGTTCCATTCCATTCCATGATTTATTGCTGGTAATATCATCTTTCTGCTGAAATATCACAAAATTTTCTGGTTTCCGATGTTTGTCAAGCACAATGCAGAGAAATTAATGATTTGGAACGTCACAATATTAATCGCTTTTGCCCCGGAACTAATACAATGGGACAAGGTTGACTCGGCTAAATTGCACCAATGTTTCTGCTGCTGCGCCCTGGGCAACTTGGAAGGCGAGACCAACTTCAGTGAGATTCGTTCACGGTGGGTGGGCAGAGTAACAGCAAGCAAGGAGCCGATCTGGACAACCACAAAGGGACGTTTCGATCAGAACGGAGGAAAAACAACGCTGGGCGCTCAGGGAACTCAACTGTTTGGTGCACGAAGGACGTCGCTGCCTCGAGATACCAAGTCAAAACGCAGAACCAATCATTTTAACTTTCGATGCCAAAAGTTAAAAGTGATGTGACCGTGCGAAATCAAACGAAGCACAAGATCACCAAACACATCAGCAATGGTGTTTCTCTGACCAACGGGGAAATCTTTCATTCACTTGATCAACAAAGAAATCTCATTTGGCGCGTCCCTTGAATGGACCACACATAATCGTAATTTTGTTCATGAACACAAAGCTGAAAGTTTGAAAAGAAAGCACTGGAAAGGCTGCCAAGCGCCAAAAGTGAAAAAAAATTTTGGTCCTTCGTGCGGATCTTAGACAAAAATTTATGACGACAAGCGTACTGTGCGACTTCCCTTCTTTGATCAGCTCGAAATCTCAGGTTCTCGCACAACTACATCTCACAGAATAGCGCTGTGGTGGTGAAATATATTGACTTCATCACTCACAAAACCTTTTTTTTTTTCTTCTCAGAACCTGTGTTTCCAAGATGCTACAAGGAGACTCTTTCTTGACTGTGTGCGACTGTTTTGTCTGCGCTGTCGTAGGTGAAGGTTAACACAGCGTGACTGTGACGCAAGGTAAAAAGGAACAGTCTGATTGAATAAAAAAGATGAGACGACTACAACCTTGATAAAGACACCTCCCACTGTGGCTGTGTAAGTGGATCAAATCGGTCATCAAAACATGAATTGGTTGCCAGGCCGAGCGGTATTGGGAAACATGCACCGAAGAGTTGCTCACTGCGCCGAGACAATGAAACCCCAAGGAAGACTGCATGGTGATGCTAGACGATTTTTGCAAAAGAGTTCAAGGCCTCAGTTTTGCAAAAGTTATTTTCTTGTTGTTGCTCGAGTTCTCAAAGAGCTGAAGTGTCCGCAAATTCGAGATGCCTTGAACTCCTGTGCTCGCTTCTCTAATTTCATGACACGCTCACTTTTGAGAGAGAAACTTGTCCATTATCAGGGGGGTCTTAATTTTCCTATTGCATGCTGCGTGTCAGCGAGCTGGCCCCAGTTCAAATTTGAGGGGTGGAAAGGAAAACGAACATGATGTGCTGCATTGAACGCACTTCCTGTACGCGCATGACCCTGTAACCCCAGGTAAACCGAGTCCGAATTTGGCAATCGAGCAGCATCCTTGAATAACCTTCAGTCACCATACTTGCACATGCACGCACCACATAAATTTTGTTCGCAAGGTGCTTGTTTGTTGTTGTTTTTTTTCTGTCGGCAAATCTCACGAACAAACAAAGCAACAATGGTGAACAGATCATCTTGTCGCTTCGTAAAACTCTAGCTTATTGAACTCGTGCAATATTGATTGGCGAAAATTTTCAACAAATCACATCAACCACCGTTTCACATCTTTTGCAACAATATTTCCACAGAGAGCGAAGCAGCGCGCACACCTGTGCCTTTTCACCAACGTAAATGTTTGGTGTGTGCACACAGCCGCTTTTTCTGAGGCCTGAGTATCGTCGGACGTAGATTGGGTTTCCCGTGCGCTTGTCTTTTGTGTTGCCCGACTCATTGTTTCCCGCGGTACCATCTGGCCCTTGCAGAGTCAGGGCCGCGCATTGTCCTCGGGTATTGGGGTGTGATGCTATCTGCGGCCCCAGCACCTCGAGCACCTGCCCACACCGTCAAATTGACCCACTTTGCACGCAGAAAAAAGTACGTTTGAGTGCAAAATGTGTGTTTTCCCCATTCGCGCAAATTCTGAGCTTACGTTGCCAAAGATTGCTTGAAAATTCAGTGAAATTTGTTTTTGTGAGTTTGATTCATGTATTGTGAGCCTCACTTATGTGGCACTTATTAAGTGCAGTAAATACGATAGTGCTCACGTTTACAAACTCGATATGCATTGTAGATGGGAGCAGGCGGGGGTGCTGTACTCAAAGTGAAACCCGATAGTTTCCAGGTACACAAACTTTCTGTTGCTGTCTGTATTGTCTGCGGAAGAAGATTTGTTTTAACAAGTACACATGCGATGGTGTGTGTGGCTTTGGACAAAGAGCTCTATCCCAGCCTGCCCCTGTGGGAGTTTCATTCACAAAACAGCCAAATTGTGAGCTATAGGTGGCAGGCGCTCATTCAGTTGTGACTGGGAAACATTAAAGGCGGTCGCGGTTTGGCGGGTTTCAGCCTCATTCTTGTTTGGGACTTCTCCATGCCGCGTGCTGGAGGAGTGAAACATCTGCCGTCTGCTTGTGTACAGCACCTTGTGTGCTTGATTGAGCTGAATCATACACGTTGTGGAAGTCTTCTTGTTTTGACGTGGTCTCTTCAACCAACTGCACATACTACTTCATACCTAGTGGTTTCTCTTAGTGTTGTTCACTAACTATATATTGGCTATTTACACTTGATTTACGGCTCTTGTTTTGAATATTTACAAGCTACCATCATGCCAAAAGAACCACGCTTGCAATGGAAGGTAAAGTTGCTTACTTTTATTTCTCTTTTGTTTCGTTCAGTTTCGTAGTTCTTGAAGAATTTTTCGTTTGAACTTTTTGCATGTATTTGCAACAGACACATACATGCAGAAAATTTTACTTCGGCGTTTATCGATAAATTTGTGCACCAGTAGCTCGTGTCATGGAGCAGACGGTAAATATTGTCGGAAGACGGTGCTGCATTTGTGGTTTCGTTGAGTTCGATCAGGAGGTTTTTTATCGGCCATCTCTTGATTTGACTTCTCAATATGACTAACAACGACGTGCTTTTGAGTCTTTCTTTTCGTTCTTCATGGTAGATCACACTGCGTTTAGAAAAATGTCACTGATTATGTGTACAAAATTATGAAGGCATGGCTTTGGTTTACAGACATTTTTACCACCACACATTACTTTTTGTACTATTGTGTCATGTAGGTAAACAATATGAGTTCAAATATCAACGGGAAAGTGTCGCAGTGCATGTTGATTTATTTTCTGTACATAATCGGTCAAATATCAGATTCATTTTTTTCGCCTACAGGTGCTTTGACAAATTAACCTATCTGTAGACCAATGATTTAACAGCATGACTTCGTTTGGGTGTTTCATGTCAATCGCGTTTTGTTTTTGTGTTGAGTTGCCAACTTTATTTATTGAAAATTAAACTTAAGTGTATCACCAAGCGCTGTCGCTGTGAGAGGCAAGAACTTTCTTGAACTGGCAATGCGTGCATTTTTGTCTGATTTCTGTTGAGTAACGCTCAGTCCATGTGTTTTTGGACTTACCAAGCACTTGGCCTTCTGTTTGTTCACATTGAGCCTCACATCGTGTTTGACAACCTCTCGTTCTCGTTTGAGACAGGCAAGCTTGATGAAGTTTTATTTTCGAGCTTCGTTTGATGTCACAGGAGTGTACTTTCAGTTTGGGCATTCAAGTCAGTTCTGCAACACTTTTCAGAGTTTCGGTTCGAAACTGTGTTTAAGTGTGACTTAGCGTAGACCCGCACAATGAACTTCCCTTGCAAATAGCGACAGTGTTGATCATGTGCCTGCAACAAAGAAATGAGCAGGAAACTTTGGCCTCCAGAAGCAGGTTGGACACTCCACGAGTTGTCAACAAGACTTACACATGCAAATCTCCCTCATCCAGGAAAATTTCAACCTAAACAGACCCACATGCAGTTTAAACAGTTTACCAACGATGAGGACCAGGAATACTTTATGTTCACCCCAATGAGCATAACATGGTTGAATTCTGCCAACCAAAACGCGGGCAGCGGTTGTCCTGCAGAAGCACAAAGCGACTCCCACAACAAAGAAAACGCGCAGGCGCCACAACCGATGGAGATGCCAGTGCTTCTCTGCGATACTGCATGAAGACCGACGCCGTGGACTGACTGAAACCCTTCAGGCCTGATGCTTCAACCTTTGGAATACGGATCCAGGACAGAACACAACAGACGGGATCAGGATCACGGAAGTATTGATACAGAAGAAAACGTGGGTGCACCCAGGCCCATCAAATGCTTGATCTGAACTGGGCTGATTTGCAACTGTTGCGTGTGTTTAGACTTCGACATGGAGTGTTTCGCGAACTGGCTTTGAACGCATTTTATCATCAACATTAATGAAGACAAGTAGAGACTTGGCTTTGCCACCAGTTCCAACTTCCGTGCATCAACATCACACTTGAATGATGATCCACCTGGAAAGACTTGGTTCTGGCGTCTCAGCTTTGACGCCATCAATGAACCTGATCCCATCTCTGAGTACATTACGTCCACTCCGAGGCGTGCACTTTTTGTAACATTGAAACAGTGGACGGTGCTTTTGGAAATGGAAACAAGACAAGACATCTCGCACTCAAACTGCAAAAAACGTTCTACACAAGCCAGTGTTTTTTTCCTGAGCATTTCCAAACAAAACGAAGAAGAACAAAATCATATCGATCTGCTTTTCCTGATGTTTGGGCAACAGCTGTGTTCTTTTCTGAAAGTTCAAAGCCCCTTGAGACCAATTTTCATATTCAGCCGGAATTCACTGAACTGATAGAAATCAAGAGTTGGCTGGTTTGTTGGAACCTGCGAACAAATTGGAAACTTTCAACCAATTTGAGATGACTGCTGTCTTGTTAGCTGTTCGCAATAGCACAAGAAAAGAGAAATTGTGTTTCGTTCCAAAAAGGTACTCGATGAAAGAGACTCAAAGAAGAGCTTGACGTGTGTCCTTCCGGTGTGTTCTGGTGCCTATTGATATTTCGCTTTCTTCCTGGGCGTACTTGTTTGTTTGTTGTTGTATCTTTTAGAGCCAACTGCACAAAAAATATTGAAAGCAGCGAAGCGTGAAGATCTGCAAAATCTTTTGAGAACCACAACAGATCTGTCTAATGTTTCAATTTGTTTGCACTTCTGTCCAAAATTTAACGCTCTCTTTGCAATGTAACCAAACGGTGGGATAATGAATGTGTGTGTGAGTGTGTTGAGAACACAGCGCCGAAAGACTCAAAATTCAGTTCAGCTGAACAAAAGGTCGAGCAAAACTGGTTGTTCACGTGCTGCACTCCAAGTGTAACCAACCCTGATAATGAGAAAACGCAAACACGGAACGTTTCCCGTGTGCAAACTTTGAACATTTTTGATATTTTATAATTGCAAGTTCCCCAGTTCAAACACAACTGTACACTTTTGTACCTTGGGTCTTCCTTGGAAGCAGGTGCACACCCCTTGCATTGGCACACTAAAACCGCACTGTTGATCATTGGAAGTTCTTCCAAATCCAAAGGTTTGTGAACAAGAAAACTAGTTCTGCAAACGGCCGTCAAAAATGTCGCAAACACTCAAACAAACGTCAGACTCGAAACATGGAGTTCAATTGCTCGAAACTGCCAGGTGCTTGTGTTCTCTTGCACACTTTCTTGCGGCAAAAACTGCCCACGTTGCTCTACAAACCAAGCCTCATCTGCAATGGCGTTCAAATTCTGTTCAGGAAGACAAGACTGGACAGCAAACGTCTGTGTACCTTTTCTTGTGTCACACGTGACGATCCAGTTCGAACTTGGCAATGGACACTGAGTGGTGCGAGGACTGAGAACAGCAAAAATCATTGTACTGTCATTCACACTCTCCCTCTAGTCAAAAGTGTCATTTTGCGAACCATAAATTTTAAGCGGAGTTCTTGTGAACGTTTTTGGCTCAGTTTCACGTTTTGCATCCTTCGGTGAAGCTAATAATAGCGTAAGCGTAATTTGTACAACAAAACATGCCACATGTGCAAGCCAAACATGTCATCTTTTCTGTACCCTTCAAAAAATAAGGAACCATGTGATACTTCTCTATGTTCAACGCATTTGAGAAATAAACCTGTGATTCACCAAACGGTGCAACAAGAACCATTGTTATGCCCGTACATTGCTTCATGAAGTTGTCACAAATGTGTGTAACCAAGCCATGTCTGTTCTCTTCGACTGCTGGCCCTGATCACAGGCCGAGGCCTCAAACGCAGAGATTCCGTCGTGTATTAACATAATAACACATAAAACGAGTTCCTTGAGACGAGCTCTGAGTAAACCGCGTGACCCTGGTTTGATCACAGAGTTTTCACTTGCTGAGCCCGTACGGGCCGCCGGCTGCGGGCAGCACGGACGCGATGGCGGCGTCAGGACTCGGCGGCACGTCGCTGCTCAGCACGGCGGCGACCGCCACGCTGCCCGCCGGACTCGCCGCAGCCGCGGCCGGAGCCTTCAGCGCGCCGGCCGGCCTCGCCAGCGCGACTTCTCTCGCACCACCCACGATGACCATGCACTCGATGACCATGCAGCCCGCAATGGCCAGCATCGCGCCTCCAGTGCCCAATATCCCCAAACTACAAGAGCTCTACGCGGGATCCACCTTCGTAAGTATTTCAGGATTGAACTCGGACCTTTAGCTCTGCTTATCTCTGCTGCCCAACGTTTTCAATGTGTATATACGCAAGCTCGAAAACAGTTGCCTCAAGATAGTGAGGATTTCAAAACAAACTTCGCTTACTGGAGGTGTGGGCACAGGTACAGCCGACTTCAGCGAAAGTAAACCACTTTTTCGACTGTCAAAAACATGTAAACTACACTTTTCTTGAGGCGCCTCGAGTATCTGCGATACAGATTAGAGTTCGACTTATCAACTGTTGTGCAACTGTGCAGTCACAGCTACAGTTCGACATCCACCACCGTGGGGAAGAACCTTTTGCTTGAAAGCGTGCGCTTCTTTGGGCCCATAAGTTGTCATTTGCTGAGGAAGATAGCAGGGAGAAAGAATGGAGTTTCTGTGCTATTACCTTGCACAGTGATCTCGTAAATCAATGGTGTCTAGAAAACATGACTTCAGTGTCCCTGGCAAGCTTGTCCAGCGTGCGCCGAACCCTCACAGATCCGCTGGTGACGATGCGGATGTGGTGTTGCTTGCGTCTTCTGAACACTTGAAGCCCATGTCAGAATTTTGCTAACCGAAATGAAGGGGACAACGAGTATATGAATGAGAATTCTATTCGGTTCAGTTTCCGCTAAATACTGGGGTGACATTCAGACACTGAAGAGCTGCAGCAGCGCAGATTGACGAAAATTTGCAGTGATGTTGCTCGGGATTGGTTGCCTCTAAATAATAACTACACATCACAGTTAAGGAACGGGAAACTACAGGTCGCAGAGCTGTATGCAAATGGACAATTTATCATGGCTACAAATTGGGAGCAGGGAGAGACATTACCGTCTTACGGCTGCTCTTTGGCTTGAAAATCACATGAGTGGGAAGGCTTAACGTATCACTGATTAGGTAAAAGACCTGCAAAGTGGCCATTTCTCTTGCACGTTTGTTTTAGCCTTGAACATGTTTATCCTTTCTGGAAACAGTCTGATTTTCGCTGGTCGCTATCAAAGCAGCTCAGGCGAGGCGCAGGCACGCGACTTGAAGCTCAACGAGACTTCACGCACACTCGCTGAAAACGCTGAACGACTTTCACACCACAATGACAAGCTGCGCCAAGTGATGGAGACAAACCTGTGCGAATTTTCACACCATGGCATGCACTGCAACTTGAGAGCATGCAGCTTGTGATCACGACCTTACGTACCCAGCGCTTTGTGCTGGTTGTTTTTGTTTGTTTGTTTGTTGTTGTTGTTGTTTTTTTCGTCTCAAAGCGATACACAAAGACGAAAAGCAAGAGCATGACGAATTACCACAGGCGAAATTTTTGTGATGCTTTGTCAGAAAAACTTAGTCTGCATGCCAGCGACAGCGAGTGCAAACAAAGCCGCTGAATCTGCAGTCACTCTGAATTGATGAGCCTTTCTGAATGACAGGAGAGACTTCCAATGAGACAGTCTATTCTCTGTCTTCGGTGTGAAAGAACAACCTGAGATGCATTTCGAGCTTGAGCTCCAGGCAACGTTTGAAACTTTTCAACTTTTGTCTCGAGGCAACGTTGCTGTAATTATCACAATGATGCACTTCTATTTTTCCCGTTTAGTTGTGCTGTAAAGGGGCCTGCGGGTTTTGAGAATGGTCAGAGTGTTCGTGTGTACTTACTGACACATTCCATACCAATTTGCAGCGGTTCCGTGGACGAGGTCACAAAATAATTGTGCAGGACCTTGACACTTTGCTCAGAGGTTTTACAGAGGAAACCAAGAAGGGCCAGTGGTTTGTTTGCCACCATCGAACGTCTTTCTCTGTGCAAAAAAAAAGTCCATGTCAGTCAGGTCTGAAGAGTGTAAGTCCCAGAACAGTGGAGTCGGACTCGGACATATGCCTCGCTTGGTCACGATCAGTGTCATTTGCGCACAACCAACGTGGGACACTGGAAACAAAGCATCACTGTCAGCACGAACGTGGTGAACGATTGTTTCCTCTTCACATTTTGACACCATCATTTCACCTTCATGCGCTCTGCGATGAACCCAACATAACGGAGCTCACAGTCAAGCAAGTCCCAGCAAGTGAAATGAAAGTTTCGGTGCGTGCGCCTTTGAGGCCACACACACGACCACGTTTCTTGAAGGCAGCTCAGTTGGTTTTTTTGTTTTTTTTTTGGTTGTTTCGCGTTTCCAAAGTCAAGTCGCGCTGCACAGATTCTTTTGATTGACTGTGTATGTCAGGAATGGTGCAAAGGAGCGATGTGCTCAGTTTATGTCATGTAGTTCTCATTACCCCCCAGATGGCAAGACGTTGAACACTTCTTGTGTGAGATAACACAAGTACAAAGTACCGGTAACCTCAAAGTATTCTTTCTGCTGCGCCTTGAAGCTGGGCTACAGACACCCCCTAGCGCAAATTATACACACTAATGCCCTGGAGTGCATCCTTAGCTGGGGAGAGCACCCTGTCTATCGGAGATCCAGGAGGGTTTACGGAGGTCCATAAATTCTTTCCTCACCTCAGGCCAGGTAAACAAGGGATCCAGCAAGGACTGGTGTAGATACGTCAGCTCCTCTTACAGGCAGCTTCCAGTTTGATCCCATCTCTTAATCGGCCGCGAAGCACTCGGTTTCTCTGATGAGGCACATATCAGACTCAGAAGATAAAAAAACAACACAAGATCGCCGACTGCAGGTCAGCATTTTTACCTTTTTATCCAGGAAGCCACTCGTTCATGATGGTAACTGGGACTGCTGAGTGAGGCACTCGCAGTGCATATACTGTACGTATTCACAGTTTGCTGCTGCAACGCAACTGGATAAAATAGCGGAGAGAAGTGTTGTCGTAAAGTAGAGCCGATTCTATCTCCAGTGTATCTTACCCACCTGAGAACACCCACCAGTGCGGTGCTGCGAGTGTTTTTGTTCCAGGTTTACTCCTCAACACTGGATCGTCTTTTGCCAGTTTTCATGTCAAGCCTGATTTCTTGGCTCTCTTTTTGCTTATTCCAAGCGAATAAAAGACTGAAACTGCACGCCGCTCTTGGAACTGCACAACTTTCCTGACGAAGCTACTGAAACTTTTCTTCTGACGCATTTTTCTAATTACCCTGTGCCACATCAACAACAGTGAAAGAAAACCCCAAAACCGAAAAGCTGTTGAAAGCCAACATGGCAAACTTGAACAAACACACGTTATAATAATTTTGCTGATACAATACAGCTTCCAAAGACATTGGGCTCGATTCTATAAAAACAAGAGCCAAAGATATCGCGCTATAAATTTACTCAGGTGCGAAGCAAGTTGAATGCACTACATTCCACCAACAGGGGTATGAGCTGCAGAAATCTTTGTGTAGTCTGACTGCAACCAGAAACACCGAATTTCTTTGTTCTGTTGTGCTTTCCGAGAGCAGAGATAATGTCGCAGGCACAAGGCGTTAAAATCACCCCGCACAAGCAATGTGTCTCGTACCTTGGGCTCAATCTCGGAAGACTGCATCAAACCCTGACACGTTGCTTTCTCATTACGTGGAAAAAGTTTGAAAGATAACAGGGGGAACACGCCGACAGATAGGTATCAGATGATCCAAAGAATTGTGCAGCCTTCGCTCGAAACCTTCAAAGTTCGCATCCGCTGATAAGCCAGAAGAGGCAGACAGATTCCGTGATGCCAATCTTTGCCTGTGCTGCATCTTCGTCACTGAATACAGCAGAAACAAGAAGTTACGACAAATCAAGAGCAGCTTGACGTGTGTGTGCACTTCCAAATTCTGTTGACTAAATGCCATCGCCACCGCCTGCTGGGCCAATCATGAAACAATTAGGAGCCCAAAGAGCTTGTCCAACAAACGTCAGAAATATTTTTAATGCACAGACAGGTGACAGCGTAAATAAGGTGGAAGTCAGGCAGCCCAATTGCATAACGCTCGAGTAAGTGGTGCACTTGTTGCTGTTGCTTATTAAGTGGATCAAAGGTCTCGACACATCCATCGATTGGATGATGAAGCTTCAAAACAGCAACTCGTGATCCATTTGCACAGCAGCAGCAAGATTTGCACCCAAGCAAAAGGTTGCAGTCCTCCTTTCAGCAAGCCAATTCGACCTACAGAATCATATGTCAGAGACACAAATCTTTTTTTTTTTTTTTTAAATCCCTCCATGTTGACCTGTCTGTTCACAGGAATCAAAACCCAGAGGCACGCAACGTCGAAAGGACAACAAGTTGAAATGCTGCGTTTGCTCGGTTTGCATCCGCAGGAAATATTATCCCTAAAAGATTCTTTCCAGCCTGAAGGCCTGGTGTTGTGTGTTTCTGCTTGATTTTGCACAGTGGCGTCAAGATTGACTGATCCGCCAGCAACGAAGAAATTTTCTGCTGTGCTCATGATTTGGCTTCCCGGTTTTTGTTGAGTTTGTTTCTTCGGGCCCAAAAACTTGTGGGTTTCTCTCCAGGTGAGGTAACCCCATGCGAGAGGCAGGATGACGGAACGGCAAGGTTGTTCCAATGATCACAGAGGGCCTGGGAAAAAACTGACCCTCGATCACTGCTGGAAGAGACTGGTGAAAATATGGAGTAATGATCTCGGCTGTTTGAATATCTATCAACCGGCACACCAACAAGTCAAAATCAAAGCTCGAAGTATGTGAAGGCAAACCCTCACAGCTTGCTCACAGCAAAAAGTGGAGCTCAGCAGAAAGATTTGTCAGAATGCGAGAGAGCTTCAGCTGATGAAATCCCTCTTCTGCCATACAGGTATAGCTAAGAGCTCTTACAGCAAGCCGAACCAATGCTTTTGAAAGAGTAGTGTCCCTTGGTGGGGCTTTCTTTCAGTTTTTGTCCACCCAACACCAGCTGGGAACAGATTGTACTTCGTCTCACACAACGAAAATAAGATGGGGTTATTCCAAAGAGGGCTTCCCTCAAGACCAACAAATTTTTGATTTCCGTGGGATGAACAGACGTGATTCCTTGGTCTAAATCCCTCTTTTCTGGCATCTTTCTCAGTGGCTGACAGACAGGTTCTTTTTGAATGCTGCTGTTCGCCACCATAAATAAGCTGATAATTCACACATGAAGCCAAACCACAGATAAACAGGCCTTTTCAGGTTGTATAATGTGAATAAAGAATCAAACCCAATGTTTTAAAGCGCGCGTTCCCGCGTCTCAGGACCAGAGCGCGACCAGCATATTTGACTGACAATGTGCTCTGGTCCTAAAATTTTTTTAGGACCAGAGAATGACCTGCTAAGACTGACGCATGACTGGTCATACTGTGGTCCTAGCTAAATTTTTGTTGTTTTAGGACTGGAGCATGACTGATAGGCATGAAGTTAATGGGTTAGCATATTGTCCTAGGACCACAGCATGACTGATAAGCACTGTGTTAATGGGTTGCTGGGGAGTCAACAGCAATTAAACTGTGTGTGTTGCATTTTGATCTGTTTGAGTTCTTCTGTAATCTTGTATGAGCACATCTTCTTCAATAAAATCTTCAAAATGTCACATTAACCTTGTTTTGTTTTTCTTGCACAATTGGAAAGTCTGTTGGGCTTGAAAAATGTTCAGTTGGTCACTTCAAAGCAAGGATAATGCAAACGTTTTGCCTGGACATGAATAGCAAGCTGCACACCAAGGTGGCATGAGGACAGCATCACCAAAAGACCTCAAATTGATCCTTATCTTGACCATGAAAACAGGTGTACACATACTTTTCATGAACCCTGCCTATAGGTGCTTTGATTTGGCTTGCTCCAATTTGACTCGCTTGAGCCCAAATCATGCAACCCTCCTCAAATCACCTAAAACACAACAAGAATGCTACACATAAAATGCTTGTGGTCACATAAACGTTCGTTGTTCATAAATGCCTGCCTGCATCACTGATCATTCTCAAAAAAAAAAAAATTTCAAAAGCGGGTCTAACCCTTTTCAGCCAAAG
>JAAUXT010034175.1_pt1 | contig 15003 bp, 13 predicted proteins | sample 7278171 | NCBI WGS metagenome assembly JAAUXT01 (sample SAMN14350112, study PRJNA611818) | marine sediment metagenome | isolation source: surface marine sediment (1.8m) | place: French Polynesia: Moorea | collected 2018-08 | reverse complement strand
CTTCAGACCAGAACTACATTTTTGAAGTTCCAACAAAAACCAATAATTCCTAAACTTTTGTCGAAACAAACAAAGAAAAATCTGGGACCTCTTGCTTGATCTGCATTTTTTTATATCATATAATGTATATATATTCAGATATTATTGAGGTTCTTGGGGCTTTTCAGGGTAAGGTCAAAATTTTTTTCCAGGTTTTGCAATATTTTTCCAGGTTTTTGCCCCCAAACCCCTATTTTTCCAGGTTTTCCAGGTATGGACCTATTTTTCCAGGTTTTCCAGGTGCGGTGGGAACCCTGCTCAGGGCTGTTCAAGTTCGTTTTGACTCAGGGCTGTTCACGTTCGTTTTGACGCCATGGCTCGCGTTCGTTTTGACCCTGTGTAAATCGCGAGCTACTCACGTTCGTTTTGACCTGGTCGCTCTTGAGGAGGAAGCGCCCCTCGCGGTCATCCTTGCCCCAGTTGAGCTGCACCAGTAGGGGGCGTTCTCCGTCCTGCAGCTTCCGCTCGTCTGGAAAAGGTGAAACGCGAATCAGTGAGTCGTTGGGTGGCTGTACGCGTGCGTAGTTGTATCACACAGGAAGTGTGCGTGCGTGTGTGTGTGTGTGTGTACGTGTTTCCTGCGAGGCTGCGAGCGTAGTGCCTGCGATCTGCTTTGAACATTCTGAACACATGGCAGAAACGTTGACCCAAAACTGCAGCAACACATTTTACAACATTCCCAGGCACGAAATAAAACAATCAGCCGGCTTGTTACAGTTTTGCACCTGCTTCAACACAAAAGCGCCTGCGCGTGAGCGATAATTGGGTCGCGCTGAGCGTGAGATTCCAGGTGACGATCTCACGACACACTGACCGACAAACCACGTGAACAAGACACGCGTAGTTCTCGCCACACGCAGATCGATGACCAGGTCACCAGGCCTCGGTCCTGCGTGTCTGTGTGTGTGTGGGGGGGGGGGACCGCACCCAACTTCGGTAATTTGAAAAAGGGGTGAAAATCTTTGTGCCAGCGCCACTTCCCGCCCAATCTTGACATCACGTGTCCAGCGTGACAGGCCGCCCTGTAGCGCATTCCAGCGATGACGTTCGCATTCCTCTGCTGCGAGAATTGCGCAATCAAAACCACATGGCGGTCGGGCGGTCTGCATGTGGGCTCTTCAAACCACTCCGCGATATTGCATTGACAACAATGAATCTGGGCGGGAATCTTTTCTGTGGTGTTTGCCAATGTTGACAGGACCAACCAACCACTTGTGCTCCCACCGTGTGTGGTGTTCCAACATGTCTTCAAGCACTTTGATGTTGACTCCAATTATTTTGTGCAATAAAGGACGCGGGCTTTGTGGCTATGGTGTAAAGAACAACAAACCGACGCCCATGAAAGTATTCAGGCCTTGTTATCTCTGATAACAGGGGGACTTGCCTCAGTCATGACTGGGATCACTATCTCGTCCCATCGACTGATAGGAACCTCGGAGCTTTTGCCTGGGAATCTTCTGACAGGCCCTGGGAATACGCACTGTGCAAATCAAATTTGGTTTCAGACCAGGGGCGGAGCCAGTGGGCTGCAGCGCCCCCCCCCCAACACACACACAGACACGTAGACGTGAACACACACACATAACACACACACACATAACAGACACACACACACACATTGTGTTTTTGGTTAGCGTACCGTTTGAACAGTGTGACTGCAGCCCGCACACACAACACACACACAGACACTTTTACACACATAACACACACACACATAACACACACAACACACACACATTGTGTTTTTTGTTTGGGTACTGTTTGAACATGTTTCACGCCACGGAAACACAGTGCGAGTGAAATACGAGTTTCAGACACAGCCCAGTGACTGAGGGGTTTTGTTTCCTTGTTTGAATCCGTGCGTGCTACGACTACAGAACCAAGTCTCCATTTCTGTGACACTGTTCGCACCTCTTGTCCGTGGGAACCTAAATTTCGCACCTCCTGTCAAAAGTAGCTTGGAGCACGAAGCAGCTGATCGCAGTGTGATGGTCCGTGGGATCCAACTGGGTCACAAGACCGACGCACCGGCCACGCCCATACTCACGCATACCAGTCCGATTCAGTGCCAGAATCAACATTTCTCTGTTGTCATAACGATCACTGATACCCAACAGCAACAACACCATGTCAGCACTGTTTTTCTGAGGCGTCGGCGGGCACTTCGCATCAGTCTATGGAGCCGCTACGTTGATACATGCCAGAAATGTAAATGCAGACTGAGTTTCCAACAACAAATACGAGGTTTATCGTCTTGCAATGACTTGATACCAAGAATACACTTGCAAAATGTGCGAGATGTTGAACTCTGTTGATTTGTGTGGAAAAGGCGAGAGATTTGTGATCAACTTTGAGAGGAATAGCAGGAAGAATAGACAACCTAACCGCAAAATTTGCAATACGATCCCTGAAAGGGATGTTTCAGGAGAACCCTTGACAGTCAATAAACTTTAGGATGAAGTGTTTCTTCTCTTTCTTTTCTTCATTTCGCGCACTGATGCGTCTCGTTTCCCTGCTCACCTCAAGGCAAAAACTTTCATCCCCTTGAAGATGTGTGCAACAGGAGAAAATGCACACAACCGTTCAAAATTTCAAAGCAATTTTACATTTTTTGACAAGCACTAATTTGAATTTCTTGGCATGTTTATCTATTTACGCCATCAGGGACACGACTCGCTGGGGGCCTGCCTCTACCTGCACTCATACAGACGAGGATTAGGGCTCCATTCAATAAATTTTTACACCTGGAAAATATTCAAAACCGTCTGCTTTTTACGATGGTCACGTTGATAACGAGGAACGAGTGAGAACTCGAGCACTACGCACTGACCTTTGACACACGACAAAACGAATGCTTCTTGAAAAGGGCGACAAACACTCCAAACGCATTAAAAGGGGGTTGAGCCTGAGCCAGCCTTCGAGGGGCCTGCCCCGTTCCCCTCTGAGGTGTTTTATGAGGGTTTGTATCGTCTGCGCATTGCCGTGCAGACATCCCTGGCATGGCATCCCACAGCAATGCAACAAATAGCCATAGACCTGCACTTCTCACATGTTCGTGCGCTGCTGAATACCTGTCACGCCTGACTCATTTCCTCACCAGGTAAATGCTGCGGAAAAAAGAGCGACGTGAAATAGAGCGCGACCCACATGTACGTGTCAGGGAAGCCCTTGTGTGCTGTGTGTACTCGTACATCATCGTCATCAGCCGCATCATGCTATTTTCCCATTTTTGGAACGGCTGGAATAGCGTGTGCAGGGAATGAATCAAACACCATTCAATACTGCGTCGGTTTTGACACATCACAGGCCGAGTCCAGCACATATTTGCCGCCTGAATAAGCGAATAAGTGGGTCTCATGAAATGTGCGCAAACGGATGTGAAAAAAGCAGTTGTAGCCAAGATCCTTTTGGCCAAAATGAGGTTTTCTCACACGATGACAAAACCACAGAAAGCGCTGCCTCCTGACAAACTACGTACTCGTATTCCTTGACATGCACTGAGCAGGACCTTCTTTCTGAACCTGAACAACAGACCCTTTTTTCTGTTGCTTCAATCGGGTCCCATGAAAACCAAATAGATCGCACACATGCGACTCGCAAGCGTACGCAACTCACTGGGCTTGGTCACAAGAACGCTGCATGGGTCACACACACGACAGGAAACTACGAGGCTCTTCCAAAAAGTCTTTACGAGGCTGATTTCACTTCTGAGCGGAGTGTTCATGACTTGATCGGCACGTGACTTGACATGTCGACCTATTTCACGGTCAATCGCCTCCCAAACAAAACAAAAACATTCGAGACACTGTGAAAAAATTTTCTTCAGTCCATTTTCTCTACAGGGTCATTTGAGGAGACTCCCTCGAAATATGCACCGTTGCTGTTGACACAGTGAGCCCATCGACATGGCCATTGTTTGTTGATGCAGTCTTTGAATTCTTCACTGCTGATGTTACCGATTTCCAGTCGAACTGCTTCTTTGAGGGCCTTCAGATTTTCGTACCTCCTGCCTCTGAGTGGTTTCTTCAGGCAGGGGTAAAGCCAGAAATCTGAAGGGGCTAAGTCAGGACTATATGGCGGGTGTTCAACCACTTTCATGCCACACTGGATCAGGAATTTGCGGGTATCAAGACAAGTATGTGGCGAAGCATTGTCCATATGTAGTGAACAGTCCTTCAAGTACTGCTTGCCACGACGATGTAGGATGCTCTCCCTCAGTCTCTGAAGCACTTGGACAAACATCTCCCCAGTCACAATCTGATGGAAAAATTCATAGTGCAACATCCCTCCCATGTCAAAAAAAGAAATCAGCATCACTTTGCCCACTGCTCTTTCCCTGATACACTTGACCGGACGTGGATCTGTTGATGACAACCACTCAGAAGACTGTGCCTTCAGTTCTGGGTCGTATTGGTATGTCCACGTTTCGTCCATTGTGATGACACAGGAAAGCAAATCCGGTTCTGCAGCAATTCTTTGTAGCATCCTCTGGGAAACTTCCAATCTGTGTGTCTGTTGTGCAGGAGTCAGAAGGTGGGGTACAAACTTGGCACTTCTTCTTTTGAGGCACAAATCCTTGGTCAAAATGCGAAACACACTTGTTGCAGGAATCCCAGTCAAACCACTTAATCCGGTCACTGACAGACGACGATCACCCTCGATTAACTCCTTGACCTTCTCCACATTCTCAGCAGAACGTCCAGTTTTTCTTCTGGGTGCTCTTGGTTTGTCCAACACATCCTGTCTTCCGTTCAGGAAGGATTTGTGCCAGTAGAAAATCTGTGACTTCTTCAAAGTAGCAGCTCCATAAGCTCTGTCCAACAGCAACATAGTTTCTGCAGCCGGTTTCCCAATCAGGACACAAAATTCAATGACAATTCGCTGTTTCAGGAAAGAAGAAATCTCTGCTACTCGCCTCATGATTTCTGCAGGTTGTCTGAACAACGTGAACCGGAAAAGTTTGACCAACAACTTGTGACTACAGTGCAGTGATCGACCTGGCTGACCCGCGTCAGAAATCAATACAAAAGAGGACATGGTGCCGATCAAGTCATGAACACTTCGCTCAGAAGTGAAATCAGCCTCGTAACGTGCATGTTTAGCGGCACAGAGTGCAGACATGGCAGTTTTGTTGACAAACAAGTTAACTGCATTTCAGAGGTTGGGTATTCCATTGTTCAAACTTGTTTGGGTGTCTGCAACAGACAGGCAATGAATCCACCTGCACCCATTTTGACTACTGGTGTCCGTCCTCACCCTTCTGCACTCCACTGAGGCCTCCAACCGCTAAACATGCACGTTAAAGACTTTTTGGAAGTGCCTCGTACCACTTTTTTTCCAAACTTTCCAACATTTTCCAACACAACAGACGTGTGTATCTCATGGTAAAATTATCAGGCGCCAGACAGACCCCCAAAAAAATGCAGCTCATAAAATTGCCCCCAATACTGTAATTACAGATCAGAAGAACGGCGAACGGCCCGATGGTTGTCATTACGGAACCACCTGTGCCCCATTCTCAGCCTTCTGCATGTAATTTGCGCTGAACCCTTCCACAGCAACAAACTCATCACACCTCCGTAAACAGGGGGAAAGCCACTCAAAATGTTCGCATTGTGCTGCTAACAACAATCCTAGGAGAAAATAATGCATGTTTGTGCTGAACTTCGTGAGTCATTTCTCGGACGATTTCTGGGGAGTTTGGAAGACTGGTTCAGAAGTGCAGCAATTCAGGCTGCACTAGACAGAACCAAGGATTTCCAATTGTGCAAACCTTGACAAAGAGTGAAACCAAAGTTGTCCAGAAACACTTGTCCCATTGACACTATGCAGATTCGCAACGTTGCAAGAAGAGGAATCATTCACCAGATTCCCAGAAATCTTGGGCAATAACATTGAACATGGCCGAACAGAAACAGACGACGAAGAATCTGTTTGGTACACACACACACACACACACACACACACACACAACACTGGCACGCTTTGACAAAGTTGGATGGCATTGGCGGAAGCTGCACCAACAATCGCACACATGACATGCGCACTCACACATACACATACGGAACTCTCACCTCCATTGACGTGCACCTCGTAGAGTGAGTATTCGGGGAGCGAGAGCATTCTCATGTCTGGACGGAACTTCTCGACGAGTGTGTTGAGCACATCGAGCGTGGTCGCTGTGCTCGAGACGCGAATACATTTCGTTGACACCTTGGCACCTTCGTCCTGGTGGAAGAAGCGCATCACCCCGTGGAACTCCAGCTCCTGAAACAAACAAGAACACGTGTCAGTGTTGATATTGGGATGCCACGAGAGTTTCTGCTGGTGCCCGTCACACAAGCTTCTGAACAAAGCTTATTTGGGATACGTCTTGAGCTTTGTCCCATTGTACAGCTTGTGGTGACAGACCCTCTCCTGCAGCCCCCATACTCGTATGCAGACATTGGAAGGGTGATCCCCCCCCCCACCCTGTGCCGATGCTTCAGCAAGTGGGTGAGAGTAAAACACGAGCAATGAATTGGGATGAAAGCAAAGCTGCAAACCAAACTTCTCAGGAGAAAACAATTCTCGTCCAGGAACAGAAGAAACGCCTGGAACTCTGCAGCCACTTGATCAAACCACTGCTTGTGAAACTGTTTTTATCAACTCAATTCACATCTACTTTGTCAGAAGATTGTGAAAGGTGCGCAAGAAAAGTCTTGGTGCAGCTTTCTTTCTCTTTGTGATCCTTTTTCAACATCTTTGGTTGGTCTGCAAATTTTGTTGGACCGAAAAATTCCAACCCGTTTCTGTGTTCAGAAAAAAGATCCGATTCTGTGACGATTTCAACTGGCAATTTGTTGTTTTTGGCACGAAAATATGGTTTCTCTCCAGACGGCGAGCCCCACTTCAGAAAACCGTAACTGGACAATGTCCGTAATTGTGACGAATCCGAAAATTGGTGCGTCCACTGTGTCCAAAACTTTCTGTCCAGGTGTGCACACTAACTTCCAAACATGTCATTTTCACGCATCAAAAAGTTTATAAAGTCCAAGAACGTTTCACAACCCAGCGAATTCGGGCCTCAAACTCGGCGATTTCTTTCAGATCTGTCTCCAGGGAGGACAAAATCCCCAGCGTCTTGGGAAATTTGCGGAGCCGCCATCTTTAGAATCACGGCATTTTTTCAGGTTTGATCGTGACAAGTGTTTCAAGACTTCAAAGACGCAAATTTCCACATTGACTCACACGAAATTCTTCATATTTTTTTTCCAAATGAAAATCTGCCAAAACGACAGCGAAGAACAAGAACTGACCTCATTGGGAAGACTCAACTCGAACAGGTCGAGCCGATTGGCGTTCCACTCTTGAATTTGAGCCACCAGTTTCTGGTGCTGTTCTCGATTTCTCTGCGCCATTTTGAGCTGTTAAATATCCCTATATGTCCTTAAATTCATTTCACCATGTCCGACAATTGATAAAAGTCCAGTAAAATCCGTTAAAATCCAAGTAAAAGTAGTTGAAATGTTTTGTGCTGGGTGGTCTTCAAAAACAAGTATCGACGCATGCGCCGCGCAGCAACTGCCCCGGATCGCGACGCAAGGTGGCGGCACCGCCTAGCGAAGGTTTTACCGCTCCTTCTGTGACCCAAATTCCTGAAATTCCAACGAGATTCCTCTGCAAAACATCTGGTTCACAATTGAAAAGAAAGAATTAGAACGCCGCGGATGATGCTGGCGTCATCAAGAGCGTCGAAATTTCTCAAAATTTGTCTGCATCATGCGAGAAGGCAGAACGTCCGCGCAGGTTCCTCCAGAAGACTGGTTCCGGTCGGTGGTTCTTCCGGTTCTCAAGGCAGAGGGACGATTTGATCCAGTCGGAGGGGGTCCTCCTGGGGCAGTCTCACCTGAGAAAACTTCGACACAGAACAATGTAAAGTAGCGCCTGGCAACAGCCAACTTCTGAAGGGTCAGTGGGGCAGAGGACCAGACCCCGGGGCAAACACTTGAATAAAGTGTAGGGTGCACGTACTCTTTTCTTGTCTGACTGCAGTGCATACACTCTGTCCAATGTGTAATTCGCTCTGTGCCATGGAGGTACGTTGCGAAGGTCCGAAGTGGATTCCTGTCACAGCGCATGGCATGCATGCACCGTTCTCCCCTGGTGAAGTGGCGGATCCAGTGTTGAGGCTCACCCCTTCCCATGAACCCTGGACCGTCAGACATCGATTCAGCGCTGAGACCGTTCCCACCAACTTCAGATATCACCCAGCCACCCTCAGAAACGGAGTTATGACTTGGTTCGGTGGGGGGCAACCGAAGGGTCCGGGGACCTCATTGCCTGTTGGTCTTGACATTGGGTTCAGGAAGGGAACAAAACCTAGCTTCAAAGGATTCAAGATTTGCTTTGCTCTGTGGAATGAAAGTTTGCGATGTCTTTATTTTGCATTATTTTGCGGTGTTTCAGATTCAATTCCGGACCCAAGCGTCAAACAAAAAGAGCAAACAGCAAGAATGATGCGCCCTTAAGAGCGCTATCGCCACGGGTGTTTTGCTTTAGGCAGGGGGAAGGGTAAACGGCTGCCGAGAAAATAGGGACAGATGTGCCCAAAACAAAACAATGTTCTGTTCCAAAAACGTGCAAAAAACACAAAGGTCACCAAGAATGCTTTACGGGTGTACTTTTGCCTGTTTGCGTCTGGAGCAAAACTCGAAGAGAACAATGAAAGAGATCAAAACGGGCAGCATCATATTTTCTAACAAACTCAGGTTCTGAAAAAAGTGTTCATTTTCACCCTGTGTGGGGAATCCATTCTGGATATAAGAGGATTTCAGCACACCAACAATTGAAAGCAGGAGTAGCATCAACAAAGACAAACCCTCAGCAGAGTTTGACAGATTATGAGCAAAGGGCTTTACCCACACATGTTGAACCAAGAAAATGCTGTTCAAAAAAGTACACACACACAGTCTAAACATACTGTTTGATATCAGAACTGCAGAACAGAGAGACAGCCTTCTGAAGATGATCACACTTTCCCAAAACTGAGTCCCTCCATCTGACATTCTGTACCCACCTCTGAACTTCTCAAACAACTCTTTGTTGTGTTTGGTTGGCTGTAGCTCTCTTTTGTGAGCAGCTTCTTTGTCAGACCATTTTCCAGTCACATACTGACCAAATACCCACAGCAGAAAAGGCATTGGAAGAAAGAGAGAAATGAGAAACTTTGTGGCAGTGATTTGGTGTTTCCTGATGTGTTTCAGGCCCACAAACAATGCCAAAGGGAATGGTACAATACAGAACATACCAAAAGCAATCATACTCATTTGCCAGCCAGAAAAGCAAGTCACAGTGCCATCATAGTACCAGATTACCTGACTTGCAAGTGTTACACATGTTAATGAGTAGAACATGATGTCAGAAAGGCTTCCATAAGTATACTTGATAATTTCTACCAATCCATTCAAGAATGTTTGCGTGGAATTTGCAGGTACTCCTGGAACATGCTTGAAAACACAACACTTCAAAACCACAGAAAGTGAAAACATTACACCCCAAGACGCGTAAATCGCCATCAAAAATAGAAATCTCAAAATAACCTTGTTGGTCTCTGTCATTGTTTTGTTTGGACAAACATTGTTTGACACTGTAGACAATTGAAAAGTAAGAAGCAACCTGATGTAAACATTAATGTGCTGAATGATGGTGTCTATTTTGTAAACATATATGGTGTTCAATGAAATTTTGGTCAAAGCCTCAATTTGAACAAAATAAGCCAACAAGCCAAAGTAACCTTTGTCTTCCTGCTCAAGTTGAGTGTGCTGACCAATGAGGGAGAGGAATTTTACTACTGTATTTTGAATAACAACATCTTTGAAGGTGTACCAAAGCATGTAGAGAACAGCAGCAGAAACTGCCAATGGCCAAACCCACTTGTCATTGCAATTCTCAATGCTGATGCATTCCACTGACATCACAGACAGGGCATAATTGGGTTTGCATTTTCCACAGAGCCAACCTTCTCTGTTGTAAGAGCAGCTGTTGTATGTATCACAAGGATTTGCTGCAGTGCCTTGGCAACAGTACCCTATGGGGCATTGGTAAAACAACAACTTCTCATTGATTATCACCCCCCAATTGTTTGGTTTTGATTTCAGGTCATATCCAGGACAATCTGCTCCTTGTGGGCACTTCAAACATTTATTGTTGCTGATTGGTACGCCTGCACTGTTCAGAAGTGACACACCTGTACTCGTGTTGTCGTAAGATACTGTGTGTTGTCCATCGGATGCGAAATAGTATGAAGGTATGCAAGTTATGCATTGAAGTGTGCATTTTCTCAACATGTACTTTTGGCCCCCAATAGTTTTCCATTCATTTGACATTTCAACAGAAAACCACTTGGGACAGAAAAGAGAAGCACTCAACTTTCTCACAGATGCTTGTTCATCAAGCATTTGTAATTCCAAGAAAGCAGACTGTGTTGAATTCATTATTGTGAACTGGCAATTTTCAATAGAAATTTCTGAGTGAGAAGTTACAAAAAGGCCGTTTGATTGCCTCACCCGTTCATCCTGAAAAACAAAGTGAGAGCTCAGCAGGGTCAGGTGCATACACCCTGTTGATTGGTAGATGGCACCACCTCCTTCACCTGCAATGTTGTCAGAGAAAGTAGAATCAGACACAAGAATATCCAAAATACCACAACTCTTTGGTGAAATTGGGTACAGAATGGCCAAAGCCCCTCCTTTGGAAATACTGGATGTACTTCTGGCTGCATTGTGAGAAAAGCTGCTGTTTTTGATTTCAATAGCATTTGATAATTGTGAATAGCTTGACAGAAAATAAGAAAACATCACTGCACCACCTGAACCAAATTTAGAATTGTTTCTGAACTGTGAATTCTCTATGTAGGCTTCAAGCCATGATTCTAGAACACCAGAGTCTCTTTTTGTCACACTAAAGCCTCCTGCAGAATGTTGTATTGTGATCCAATTGGCATACAAATACAATTTATTGCCATACAATTGCAATGGAGTTTCAGTGCAGTTGCTGTGCAGATTTCTTTGAAAAATACCAACAATCACATTGGCAGAACAAGAGAAATGGGTGAATTGGAGCAAACTGGATTCAACTTCCAGAATTAGCGACAGAGCACTGACCACAACACTTGTGTTTTTGGTTGTGGTGTGATCTACAGAAAGATAAATCCCTGATGTTTGGGAAAATTCAAGATTGCAGTTGTGCATCAGAACATCAGAAAACCCAATTGTGATGTGGCCAAATTCCCCAGGCCTGGGAGGGGTGCTGCTCAGCAGCACATGTGTGAGTGTCACATTCACAAAAAATATTTTCACATTTTGTAGAATAACAGAGGAGTCTTCAATGGTAATGTTTTCAAAAACAATTGACAAGTGTTCCCATAGAGAAGTGGTTACAACACTGAGGTTGAGTTTTACAACACAGGAAGTTTGGCAAACAACGAATATTCGTTGTGATGTTGCTTCTTCTTTCCAATAAACTTCTTCTGATGTGTCTGTTGAATAATTTCCCAAAAGATAAATGGTGTCCAAACAGTTGGTGTTAGCTTGCAATGCTGTTGTTATCATGTGGCTCAACAGATCACAGCTGTCAGAACCACAGGACATGAAGTAGTTCACACTCTGCTCAGCATCCTGACCTGACCAAGCAGAATCCCTTCTTTCTTCCAATGACATAGAATTGATATCTGTGAAGAAAAGAGCAAGTGTTTGAGTGTCACAATGACAATTCACAGTATGCCAGAGAGTGGCTGATGTCGAAGACTTACTGGGTCTCCAATTCTGTGGAATGCAAGCACTGTTTTTCTCCCTTGTTTTCCACTCCACCAAACCAAATTGGTCACACTTGCATTGAGACTCATCCGAACCTTGAGGACAGTCGTTTTTGCCATTACACACCCAAAACACAGGAATGCATTTTGTGTTGTCTTCTTCACAAACCTAGGGGAAAGAAAGGATCAAAACATGAGTGTGATGTTCACACCTTGCAACTTCTGGTGTTTTGTTGCAATTGATCATGGATGGATAACCTTCATTGTGGACAAGCCAGTGAATGACTCAGGAACACACAAATCATCACATAGCTCATCTGAGCCATCTGGGCAGTTTAAGATACCATTGCAAATCCAGGTTTTCTGCAGCAGAAGAAAAATTGTGCAGAGTTCTGCAGATATCTAAACCAAACTTGAATTCAAGACACTATTCTGACAACTCAGCTGATGCAGTAAACTTCCTGGAGAACATTTTCTCACAACCACAGTCACTCACAGAGCGAATGTTCTGACGAGTGTTGTACTTGCATGCGTGGGGCAAAAGAGTTTGTGAGCAAATGGCTGGGTTCTTACAGGAATACACATGGCTAAATCTCCACACTTGACAAAGTTCCCGGGACAAGGCCTGTCTTCACAATTCATCTCATCAGATCCATCTGGACATTGTATCAGCCCATCGCAAAAGTCAGAGGTGAAAATGCATTTTCCACTCTGGCATTTCCATTTTCTTGGAAATGGACAAGTGAAATTGTCATTCAAGCAATCTGCAAAGAATTTTCAAAACATACGAGATACAATTAATCTGCTGAGGCTTTGACATTCCATTGACACTGTATTCAGGCAATAAAAACTGTCTGTGCTGACATTTCTCATCAGAATGATCTGCACAGTATGGAATTCCATCACACACAAAACTGGAGCTGACACATTCCATATTGTCACACTTGTGCTTGCCAAAGCCACAATGTTTATTGAAACAATCTTCTTCATCAGATCCATCTGAGCAATGCACAACAACATCACAGATATGTGCTGTGTCCACACATGTGATTCCATCAGCACATTTCTCCAAGTCATCACCACAGATGTACTCAAGGCAATTCTCTTCATCTGTTGAGTCAATGACTCCACAGTCAAAGTCACCATCACACACAAAGCTCATTGCAATACAATTGTGTGATGTTCCACATTTCCAGAAGCCTTCTATGCAAGTGTGGTTTTCACAGTTTTGCTCATCAGGTCTGTCCCAATCATCAATTTCATATTTCCCATTGCAAATGATGCTCTTATGAAAACATCTTGTGTAACCTGGCAAAGATAACATATCTTGTCATGAACGTAATTGTGCACTCAGAAAAACAGCAATATCATTGGCCTTTTGAAGCCATCAACAACCAGGATTCAGGGCCAATCACGGTTCGCCCTGACCTCTGGAAAAAGGGAAAATAACCCCCTCAATCTACAGACACCAAATCTGGGCTCTTCCGTCAGCCAAATCCTGAATCTGCCCCTGATACCTGCCTGCCATGTAGTCCCAAAACTGAACATAGTTTTGTGGACATGTCCAAATGGTGTTGCAGAAAGTTTCATCTTCATCTGACTCATCCTTACATTGTAGATCTCCATTACAAACATAGAAAGTGTCAATGCATTTCTCTTTTTCTGTCTTACAATTCCATTTGTCTTTGCCACAATGACAAAATGACACATCAGTTCTGTCTGTGCAGTGATTTTCTGCAATATCTTCACAAACATCCCCACTGGGGATGAGAGTGGATCCCTTGTCACAAACCCAGAAACCTACAGGACAAACACAAACCTCTTGAAAGAAAACTTTCAAGAAAACAGTGGAGTGGCAATGCAAAGCCTGGTTGCTTTGGTTTTTGCATTTCAAGTGATGTGACAAAAGCAAAGGATGATGTTGACAGTGGTCAACTTGCCATCAGGAAATTTTTCATGCATTATCTGTTGTCTGGTGTATTTGTTTTCGTCATGTCCATCCCTGAGACAATCGATGACTCCATCATAAACTTGTTCCATCATGATGCAGCCATCAGCTGGATAGTTACACTCGAACTCGCCAGGTCCACAACCAAGAACCACCTCAACACTTTGGACTGCAAAACAAAGGTCAAACAGATATTGTTGTTGTCAAAAGAATGGAACTTGGAGACCATGCATGCATCAGGCGATAGGAGTTCTTTGCTCTGCCCATGTTTGTGCAAAATTCGATGTATATTTGGTCAGGTGCAACTTCAAGTGCAACAGCTTTTGAATCTCAGGAGGTTTGAGGCTCTTGAGATCTTTTGATGTCCGAGAATAATTTGTTTCAGATAACACAAGCATTTGTAGGGGTGGGCCCAGGAATTTCGGAAAATTGGGAAGGCTGACCCATGAGAGGGGGGGTCGGCTTCATCAGTCCGAAAGTAAGAACAATTTTTGAGTCAAAATATAGAGGGGTGAAAGTGCCTCTCCCCTTCCCCCGTGGATTCACCCCTGGACACAACATCTCAGCATGTGCCTGTGTTCGTTCGCAAGTTTACTTACTTGAAAGCCAGGTCACAAAAAGAGCAAGTTTATTCATCTTCTTCCAAAAAGGTCCTTGTCCTGTTGTCTACATGTTGAGAAAACCGATCATCACCACAAGCCATTCTCAGCACAAGTTCATGAGATCCAAAAAAATTATTGCATTCTCCACCCTCCTGAACAGTGCAGTACAACCAGTAGGAGCAGCTCCCTTTCAAGAAATCTGTATTCCAAGCACGACTCCTGTTGTTCTTGTTTTTAGCATGGGGACCCCTTTTGAAACTTTGCAGCTCAGGTTGCAGGGGCTCGACAGCTGTGTGCATAAGATTCCTTGCCGTGTGCGATGGCCTGAAAGCTAGATTCCATGATTGGAAAAATTGGCACCAAATGCACCGTACTTTGCCATGGCAGCTATCCTCTGAAGGGCTTGACGGCCGCCCCGCATGCATAGACAGGTTCACGCGTGTGCTCATGTTGACTCTTCCCCTTGATTGGTGACAGACAAATTTGCACTTTTCGGGTGAAAGGTTGCTTTTTTAGGTGATTTGAGGTGGGTTGCGCGATTTGGGCTGATGAGCCAAATCGGTGCGAGCCAAATCGAAGCACCTATAGGCAGCCTCTTCCAAAAGTATGTCTGCAGCACT